>Ga0307513_10005439_pt1 | contig 16832 bp, 19 predicted proteins | sample 15_EM_MG_FD_202174 | JGI IMG/M metagenome (GOLD analysis project Ga0307513, IMG submission 202174) | Populus trichocarpa ectomycorrhiza microbial communities from riparian zone in the Pacific Northwest, United States - 15_EM | ecosystem: Host-associated > Plants > Roots > Unclassified | place... | reverse complement strand
ATAATATTGGCTCGTATGTCGCCTTCAACACAAAATTATGGGGCGCCCCGTAAACGCGTTTATTTCGGGCCTCGATTGCGAACTTGATAGACTCTCCTAGATATTATAGAGCTTTTCTCGTTGAGCAATAGACACATGCCTTTAGTCGAGATACTTTGTACAATAGTCGAATTGACCCAGAACGAATACGATGATTACAGCAGGTAGCCCAAGTGGACTGGACTCCAGTTCCTTTTTCCTCCACCAAGCCACCAAGCAGACAATTCTTAGTGCAGGAAAGATGAGATTGGTGGGCGCGAACTCATCCCTGGCGCGAAAATAGGTAAGACGCGGGAGAGTTAGAGCGGATGCAGGCATCATCGTTCCCGATTCGATAGAAATCTGGCATATATTATCCAGCGCGGTAGTGGAGATGAGTTGAGAAGGAGGTAGGGAGTCCGCGCCGAAACGAATAGCTCGCACGCTTCGGGGGAGGGAACGATAAACGGTCTTGACTTTATTAAAGTCGACATCTGTAACTACTACCGGTGCTGCAAAGACCACAAGACGGAGGTGGGTGACAGAGGCAGATGAGCTGTCCATGGTGTACCAAAGGCGGAGCTCCAGGACTTTCGTCCACCAGAAGTTGTTCACACCTCCATCAGTAGAATGTTGGATTGCGGAATTCAGGTGGTCGAGGCAGGTGAAACGGATACATTTGTAAAGAAATTCGGTGGCGAGACTGTTGAAGCTCTTGGAGACCAGACAGAGGGCCAACGTTGTCTTGAGACTACCACGAAGGTATTGAGGGTTAGCCAAGTTGAACGGGTCATCGTCATCGTCACCTATTTTCTGGACCCGTTGAGCATGGACACGCGGCCTGACGGCTGTGGCGAATATCTGGCGCCAGACCTCTGCAGGTAAAGAATTGTACATCTGGGGAGCTTGGTCTGATTCGCTGGCCGTGTCGCCGAGCGCCTTGACACGGGGACGGGTATGGAAGGAGCCAAGATTGAGACAGTGGAGTGTCAAGACTAGAAACCTGCTCGGACTGCTCGGACTGCGGATAGCTGAGAGCGTTTGTATTCGTCTATCGGCACCCAATGAACCTCCTTGAATGCTGGATCGATCGACCAAACACGAAACCAAATATTGCCACCAACAAGCCGTTCACAATTTAGCCCATCTCAATCCCAGGGGACGCACTCGGTTAACATGAAGAATCTTATATTCACCCGTTCAGAGGATCCCTGGCTGCAAACTGTCATCTGGAAACCTCACACGGGCTCCCCGTGACGGCCCGCTCTAGCCAGCTTGCACAATCCAAATTGAACTGCTCCTCTACGCCGTTTGACCCCGTATCGCATTCCATGCTCGTCCGCGTCCAAGGCAGAGGTTCTGGAAGAGGTTGCGTTCAACCAGGTCACCGACATCGTGGCCGCACCATACAGACGGCAGGTCTGATACCGCATCTCTACTGTAATATTCCTCCTCAGCGGGCTCAAGCCGATGTTGAGAGCGTTCGAGCGGTGCCGGGTGTACGGCGTTAGGGTCGTCGTCGGTCGGGACGAGTTGGCGCTGTACAATGCGACGACAGAAGTTCTATTCGGGCTGAGCTCGAATGTTCTAGCCTGTGCCCGTCCGACAGCTCTCCCCACCGCCGTTGACGGAAGATGAAGATGCCGAAGAGGATGACTAACATTGTCTCGTGTGTGTCCTTCAACACAAATCATTGCAATGTGCTCCGGGGGCGCCCGGTGAACGCGTTTGTTTCGGGCCTCGATATGATGGACTCTCCTAGATATTATAGTGCCGTTGTCGTTAATCGAGGAATAAACACATGGCCTTAGTCGAGATGCTTTGTATTATAGTCGAGTTGACCCAGAACGAATATCATAATTACAGCAAGCGGACACCAGTGTCACCCTCGGATCAGTCCAAGCACCGACAGTCCTGACGATCTGGGCTAGCGCCTGCTCTGCGAGGAGTCCTGAAATACACGACCGGCCTGCAACACACGATAGGAGCACGGTAATGTGTTTCAGTGCGGGGAACCCACCGTTTAACAGTCATGTATAGCTTGCCTCCCAGAGTTCGTTCAGTGACATCACCCGTATGATATCAGGGCAGTAGTATGGATTGCAAAGATAGACGTGCGTAAGCTTCGCGTGCTGTACTGCGGCGCGGTTAATGGACTGCGGCGGGTTTCGAATGCAAACCATGAAAGGGTCATATTTGAGCGTTGCCAGATTCGTGCAGCAGTCGATGAGCGGGATGGGAAAGTCGACCACCATAGAGTAGGAGATCTCAATCTGGAGTGTTGTGATTTGCTGCGCGTAGCTTTGGATGAATAACCCAAATGGACTGGACTCCAGTTCCCGGGTCCTCTGCCAAGCCACTGAGCAGACATTTCTTAGTGCAGGAAGGGTGAGATTGGTGGGCGCGAAGATATCCTTGGCGCGAAGAGAGGTAAGACGGGGGAGAGTGATAGCGATAGATACCATCGTTCCCGATTCGATGGACATCTGGCATATGTTATCCAGGACGGTAGTAGGGATGTGTTGAAAAATAGGTAGGCCGCCCATGTCCCAACGAATAGCTCGCACGCTTTGGGGGAGGGAACGATAAACGGTCTTGACTTGATCAAGGTCGACTCTTGGATTTACTTCAAAGATCAAAAGACGGAGGTTGACGCATTTGGACAGGAGTGGGGCGACGGAGGGAATGATGCCCCTTGTGAACGAAAAGCAGAGCCACAGGGCTTTAGTCCACCAGAGTCTGTTCGCGCCTCTATGAGTAGAAAGGCGGATTGCGGTATTCAGGATCTTGTAGGAGGTGAGAAGGATATGTTCGTAGAGAAATTCGGTGGCGAGACTGTTGAAGCTCTTGGACACTAGACAGAGGGCCAACTTTGTATTGCGACTATCACAAAAGGAATAAGGACGCTCCAAGTTGACCAAGCTGAACGAGTCATCGTCATCGTCGTCTATTGTCCGGGACCGTTGAGCATGGATGCACGGCCTGACGGCTGTGGCGAAGATCTGGCGCCAGACCTCTGCAGGTAAAGAATTGTACAACTGGGCAGCTCGGGCTGATTCGTCGGCCGAGCCGCCGAGCGCCTTGACACGGGAGCGAACCGGGGACCCGGGGATGGAAGGAGGCAAGATTGAATGAGGGACGAGTGGAGCGTCCAGACTAGAACCTGCTCGGACTGCTCGGACTACGGGTAGCTGAGACCGTTTGTATTCGTCTGTCAACATCCAACAAACATGATGCTGGATCGATCGACCAAACATGAAACCAAACTCTGCCACCAACAGCCCGCTCAAAAATCGGCCCATCTCAATCCCAGGAGACGCACTCGGTTAACATGGGAGAGCCTTATATTCACTCGTTCAGAGGGTCCATAGCTGCCAACTATCATCCGGAAACCGTGATTTAATCCCGGAGGAATATGGTGAATCGCACAGTCAAGCTTCCCCAAGGTAAACTTAAGCATGCGAGTGTTGGACTTGAAGATAACTGGAATGCCGTTATGAAGCGCAAAGGCCGTGGGTTCCATCCCACGGTTTGCATTGCCGTGTCGTGGTGATTAAGCCCCAAACATCTACCTCAGACTGTTCCCTGGGATTTCAAATCTAACAGTCTTTTCTTTCTCCAAACGCGCCCATTTGCCGGTCCGCTGCCCGGCTCTGAGACATGTGCATACCGCTATTGGAATATGCGAATTGGACAAGTGACTTGCTATACTCTGCTGACAACCTCCCTCGCGCGACGTACGCGGCGTACGCGACGGTCCTGCCCGGAAGCGGTTGACTTGCCGACCTCCGGTTCTGTTGATCTGGCCTGCTTGCGCTGGCCTTGAGAGAAGGGCCTTCTCACGATTATTTCCCCCGGAACCGCGGGTACCCACGAGGATGCCAGAAGTCTGGGGGGATGCATTGATCCGCGACAGCCTGGAGAACGCTCTTCTCCATATGTGCCGGCTGTGAGACCTGCGTGGGGCAGTTTTTCTGCGATATCACCCTTTAATAATCGTTGGATATTGAATTCGAAGGTTGTCCTGTCCAATTACCTGTTGCAGAGGCGACACCAGCGCGCTTCCATTTGCTCACCCTCAGTTCCAACTTGACCCTCCCCCTAATCTCGCGCCATAATTCCAGACTGCCACTGCAGTCGAGCCTCGACTCAAGTCTCGCTCTGAACGGCTACCTCAGCATCGGGAAGCACTAGAGCACGACCTGCAACCGCCTGTTCGCCGCCCCGTGTCTTGTCTCTTGCGCCCCAGCTAGCCTCGACCCCGCCACGCTCGTTACAATCTCCATGGATGCACTTGAACTCGCCAGGTGGACCCGATTCGCTGCAAAAGGCGGTATTGGTAAATGCACCGCCCTCCGAGACCACATCGCCCAAGAGAGTGAGGACCTTATGTTCCTCGAGGTGCGCATTCGGCGTTTCCACGGCGTAACAAGTAGCTAAAATACGTCCAGAATGACCAAATTATAGTCCTCATGCAGATTTCTGCTGCAGAAGACTTGTACTTGGTATGTTTGTTTCCGCTTTTTCCCTTAGGACCCCCTCCTCCTCGAGCCGCCTGGGAATACTGTACTCCTCATGACAGCCCTGAGGACCTTCTACGTCGCTTTACATTGAAACTCTTCTTGCGAAGGGTGTTCCTCGGCTGACCCCACCGGGCGTGCAGCCCTGCAGGCGACCTAAACTTAAAACATACATCACTCCGATGTTGTTTCAGCCTCCAACGGGGGCGCCAAATTTAGTTCGTCTTGGAAATTGATCACCTTGTATAGGGTTCCTGTGAAGGTGTCGTTGGCCGTTTCTATGGCTCAGACGTTAGGGTGCATGGCAAACTCAAGAAACCAATATTCACCAAACGTCCTAGCTCTGTCACCACCTCTACATCGCCCACCCCGACATCACGAGGACCGGCATTCAGCCCCCCCCCACCCGAAATCGTAACCGTCACCACACCAGACAGTTATGCATCATCGCGTACATCCGAATCAGACTATTTGTCTAGAAATACATCCGTCACATATGGCAGTCCACTTTCATCCACTCCTGCAGCACAAACGCCAGAACCGTCTCCGAAACCGTCCTCCCCTATACCAACCGTCTCAATTGTAGAAGATACGGAGTCTGACAGTGGGACAGAGGAAGGACAGGTTCTGGAGATTCGAGTGCAATCAGACAGTGAAAGGAACGAGCAGCTCACGGCGGTGCCCAACAAGGACTTTTCAAATTTCCGCAGACCGGTCCTCTCCGCAATTTACGTCCCAGCAACAGGGTCAGATTCGCCACTTGCTGACACGACGACCTCGACATTCCCAGAGAGTAGCCCCCAATATTCTACCCAATTCACCGACAGCTCGACTGGAACGAGGTTACTATACGCCGGAGATTCGACATCGCAATACGACGGTGAAGATGAGGGGGAGGAGAGACCAGCCTACGTTGATCGCAGTTCGGTATTTGTCGCTGATCGTGCATCGACTTTCTCGGATGGACGTATGGGCATTGGGCTCTCGCTGCTTCAAGGAATGGCAAATGGGGATCGCATGTCAAATCTATGGAGTGAGAGTGGTGATAGTGGCGAGAGTATCGCTGACCATCATTTCCCTCCTCCGCCTGACACCGTTCCAATACGCCCACGCGGCTCAACGATCTCTAGCAATACTACCGAGGGGGGGAAGGCTGCAGGAACCAGGGCCTCTCTGCGGTCTATGGGTGCCTCTGAGGCTGGAGAGTGGGACGGCGACGACATCTATGATGACTATTACCGAAACTCGCGCATCTCGGTTAACTCGAAAATGTCAGGACGGAGTCGGGCCACTTCAAATGCAAATGCTCAGCACGAGGTCCCTCCTGTCCCAGACCTCGAGTACCGTCGACCTTCTACAGAGACGGATAGCATCACGTCAACGGGCTCTCTAACCCGGGAGGACAATTCGGTAAGGGATGGTCCTTTTCAACGTTCCTCTCCGTTACCGGAGAAGACAAAGCCTCTGAACATTCGCAAGCAAGCCAACAGTTCGACGACCCCAGAACCCCCTTCGTTCCTCAACGATTACAACACCGCGCCTCTACGTCTGGGCAGTGCACCGCCTGCCACAGTACCGCCAGCATTTGGCGTTGCATCCGCTATCCGACATACTCTCGAGAATGACCCTGTTGAGAGTTCAATACCCAACGGGCGCTCTTCCCAAGACCCCGAACTTGATATTGGTTCACCTACAAATTCCATCCAAGCCCGAGGGTCTCCTCTCTCCACTGTTCCGCCAGGTATTAACAGGGGCCTCTCCTCGCCCTCTATTTCCCTACCGACTCAAGAGCCTCAGGCACGCCCGCGGGTTCCAAACAGCAACAGTGCGACTGCGCTCGGAATGCCTCGGGCACCGTCATTGTTCATGCCGCATCCGCATGCACCAAAGTCTATGGACCCGTCAACAGGTCAGGTCTCATCGCGATCGCAAGCGATCTACGAGGCTATGTCCTCGGACTCGGACGTGCTCCAGTCCACTGCCTCTGGAAATTCTTTAGGATATTCTATGTCACTTCTCGGCATGTTAGCCTTGGCTGCGACCAAGGCGCAGGTCAAGGCTACCACAGTGTATGGACAGACGCAGGTCGATCTCAGTACTTCGTTTAACCCCGTACCTATTACCTTCTCGCTCAACGGCCAGCCAGAGACGACATCCTCACAACAAAATTCAAAAGCGGCGAGGAACCCAGGACCAAAATCAGGTCAACTAAGGTCAAATACCAGCGACGGAATAGTAATGCCCGAGAGTCCGAAGAAAGTGGCTCTGATTCCTAGGGCCAACTTCTTCCCCAAGGTTGCAACTCCCAGACCTCGATCGAGGAGTTTCTCTGGATTTTCTCTATCAGAAGTAGCCATTCCAGTTGCGACCAGGTTTGATTTCTTTCTTCAATATGCTTGGTATGGTAACTAAGACACTTTTACAGTCGCGAAGAAGGTAGCAACCCTGGTGATGGTATTGCATCTTTACGAGCGTCCTTGCGACCCCAACAACCCGGTCGGACGTCTCCGAGCCTCAATACCCCTTCATCTCCTCGTTCGGGTTCGCCATCGAGCCAGACTCCTCAAGGGCGCACTCCGAGACCGATTCACGTTCCATCGCCTTTGTCTCTTCCCGTCATCAACAGCCCTGATGTAGAGTCCTCTCCGTCTCCTGATATCCCCCCCAGCCCCTTATCACCCATGGCCCCTCCATCTCCTGGTGCCAGCTCTCTCAAACATCCCGGCATATCTCGCGGCCTCCGCCAGATCGCTTCCAATGCGATGCTCAAAGTTGGCTTACAGCCCGACTCCTCGTCTCGTATTACTCGTAATAATAGCGGGTCCAATTACCATGAGCCGCTGCCTGAACCCCCACGACGGGACTCGCCCCCGCGCGTGCTGAGGCGGTCCCCTTCGAACGTGCGAGCGCCGCTACCACCGGCTATAGTCTCGATTGAGGTAGACTCGGATCGAGATATCCGGAGCGACTTAAGCACTCCTCTGTTGTCCAACGGGTCAACGTCCTCCTCTCCGGTTGTGCGCAACGTTTCTCTTCGTTCAAAGTTGTCTAGGTCGGGCCTCCGGGCTCGCCATGGCGGTGGACGAGGCTCTGAGCACCCATCAACGTCGCCCAACCGACCTGGGAGTACCCATCAAGACCACGACGAGGACCGGGTGCAGATCCAAGATATGGAATTCGAGTTGATCAGGCCCGTGATCAAGACTCCCGGTGTGCGAGCGAGCGAGGATGGCGGGGTCTCCGTCATATCTGCCGACGACTCTTCGACACGGGAGGGGGAAGCATCTGACAGCCCCATCTTGTCACCTAGCCCTGGTAGTGGGTTCTCCCCTGGCTTCGGCTCGGCGGTTGATTTTCATGCCAGTTCGTCCCGAACCCCGGCTTACAACTCTGCCGCGTCAATCGAGGCGCACCGCTTGCGAGAGCAGAAGTGGTTGAGCCTGATATCGTCTACTTCTAGCTCATCAGCCAGAAAGAGCAAGAAGGTCAAGAAGCTGATCTTCGATGGTGTCCCGAGTAGCGTTCGCGGCAAAGCTTGGGGGCTTATCACAGATGCCAAGGCGAGACGGATGGAGGGGTTGTTCACGCAACTTGTGAGGAAGGCTCCTAGCCACTTTATTCCGCTCGTTGAGAGAGATGTCGAGAGGTGCTTCGGCGAGGTGCAGCACCTTCGCGATCCGAAGGGGCCGCTGGCGTCCCTTATTCTCGCCTATACTGCCATGGTCCCCGATATCCGCTATCGGACTGGCCTGGCCCTCATCGCTGGCCACCTTCTCCTCCAGGCCCCCGACGAGGATGCGTTTTGGATGTTTGTAGCCATCATGGATTCGCATCTAAGGGGCTACTACCAGTTCAATTCTCAAGGACAGCTCGAGATTGACTCGAATCTATTTAAGTCGGTGGTCCAGGCTGCCGACCCCGAGCTCGCGCAACGACTATTTGAAGACTATGGCATCCGACCGATCGACATATGCGGTCCTTGGTGCGTATTTTATCCTTGGAGTATAGTGCGCCTCTCCTTACGCTCAATCTAGGTTCTCGTGCATGTTTGCCGGTATCGTTCCGCCTGATCACCTGTATCGCCTTTGGGACGTTTTGCTCTACGATGGCAAGCTATCCCTTTAAGCCTAAAACCCTTTACTTACCTTCTCCCAGGTCCTATCTATCTCTTCCGCATCGCTTTAGCCCTCCTTACACTCTTAAAGGATGCCTTGATGAATATGCCCGCCCCTGAAGTACACAACGTACTTGACCTACTACAAAACCTGCCTGTAGCTGCGCTACCCCCAGATCCTGATGGACTTCTGGGCCACACATTCACTGTAAAAGTCAGAGACGACGACATACGAAAACAGCGCTCTAAGCTCGAGGCGCAACTGAAGCAACAACGTGCAGGCGCACGCTAACGACACGGACGCTCTCCCTTTCCTGCTGTGTATGTCTTGATAGTAAACCCAGAACCCGCACTCTCCTTTCCTGTTATATGGGCCGGGCTCATCGCAGTCCCCTTTGAATTGGCTTTTTTACCAGGCACTTGTTATATACCTCCATGATGGTTTAACATCTCTCTTTTGTTTGTCTCGCACATCTCCCGTATCTGTCTCTATCTTATCCTCCTGCAGACCAGCCCGCTCTTTCATTCCATTTATTGTACCAGTTTGCTTAGAAGTTGGCCGTAAATACCAGATTTTTAATGTACCCAGGGTGCTTTCTTGTGTGCAATAATTGCATGAGAATCGGAAGACTTATATTAGTGACGCTTCACGTCTTTGCTCGTTCTCTGCTCGAATCTCCCCTATCAGTTTATCCTGCTCCGTAGTCCATCCGCCCTCTTCGGCTGCATCGTCCCACACTTTCCCCAAAAGACGGGCCTTAACCCTACCAGAATAACCCCCCTCGCTGGCCTCTCTCATGACTGCATCGTCTCGAAGCTGTTCTGCGGTCATCTTAATCGCGAGGTGAGGGGGCGGCCGCTTTCGCATTCTCTTCAGAGTCCTCGTGAGGATTTCGCCCCGGCGTTCTCTTTGCCGCTCCCGCGTTTTGTTCTCGACTTTACGCCGCCGGGCTTGCTTGACCATATCAATCATTTCGGGTGAGAAAACTGAGTGGGCGCGCCCCTCGTCAAGTTCGAACGAATGTTGCAGTGTGCGTAAGAACCCATCAATGTTCGTAACTTTGTGATGATTAGTGCAGTATAGGGGTAGTTATGAGAACCAGGTTGACGTACGCCATTCACGGTCCTGAAAGATCGGTTGGAACTGTTGGGCTTGCTCGGGGGGTAGCTCCTCTTGCAGAAGTCGTTCGAACCTTGCTTCGTGTTTCATGTCCTCCTTCCATTCGCTGTATTGCTCGAAACGCACTGTCCTTGACGCTCTTGCCTTTCGACGGGATGCAATCATCATAGTGATGTGTATGGGTTGAGGGGTCAGTCGCGGAAGAGGTTTGTTGAACCAGGTAGGTCGCAGGTATCCACCTGTCATAATGGCTCGGTTGCGCATTTTATCCACCCATATCTAAAAGTGAGGGTCAGCGCTGCCAATTACACAAGACCCAATTGATTGACCATTTCTTTCCTATAGACACGTTCCCAACCTTCTTTCTCCCCTTTGAATTCTAATATGCTTGACCAGCGCTCAAGAATTCTACGCTTGTAAAGATCTCCAGCTCTAGCTGTGAGAAAATATTCATGCCACTAGGTAGTGATCAGGTTTCAGTTGTCTGAAAGGCGATATGAGTGGTACTATTACCTTGGAAAACATTGCCAAATGTTCTCTACATTTTCTGGGGCTTTGGACATGTCGCCGTCGTCGGAAGAGTACCCGTACTCTCCATCGAATCTATTCAGATTTTAGGATATTAATTCCATCCAGGACTTCGGACGCACAGGTTCGGACGGGGCGCTCCTCAAGATACCACGGTAAAGAGTCCACAAGGTAGGGATACGATGAGCGGGAAGCTTGTTGAATGGTACCCTGGGTCTGACTCGACGAAGGGCTGATATCGAACTGGCTAATGTCTGTCGGTATGCCAAGGAAGCGTACGAAGGTTCGAAGATTCCCCTGCAAGACGTCATTGCCATATCGTGGAGCGGCTAGGAAGCCCAATACTGAACGCTGAATATGAAATGTGGACGAAAAGGTCAATTCTTGCAGACCAGAGTATCGAAGAAAGAACCAAGTTGGCTTGCTTTGCCTCGCTGGTTATTTCCGACCGGTCCTTAAGTCGAGGTGCGAACCATTTACAAGAACAGTTCGCAAGCTTTTAGTCGAAGGTTCAACACCACTGAGCTGTTGCCGGTATTAGATGGGCTATCTCGCTTGACTCCCCGTGGAGTTGAGGGGAGTACTATCTCTGGAGTTGCGCGCCGAGCAACTCCCCAGATCAAACCCATAACCTTCCAGCCTGGCCGTCCGTTCCCAAGGGAGTTTGGGTCCTTGAAGGGTTTGTTTGGCTATTTATAGGCACGTCAAGTGGTTGTACTATATTCACCCAAGACTGATATGCAACCCCGCATAGATCTGGCGAGAGCTCAGACTTGTCGCTGAGGCACTGCTCTATCGACATATCACACGTCGTCATCACGACATTCGAACTTCTCGTATTTGGCTATTCTAACGCGCTCTCTCAGCCAAGTGCCGGCCGAATGGCACATCCACGAGTGCTTGGACGAAGAAAATTACTGTTAAAGCGCTCTCGCCTTGCGAATCCGACCGAGGAGTCCTTCTGCATCTACGGACGGCCATGGGATCAGTATGGCTCCCCCGAAACCAGTGAAAATATATTCAAGGCTCTCCCAATCGAGCCTTTTTCGAGACTCATGCTCATTTTGTTCAGTGCTCGAGTATCTAACACTGAGAGTGCTATATCTGGTTCCAGCCGTGAACTTATAAACCCTCGGTAGTTTTTCCTCCCTGATTGCCTCCTACCCACGCCCACTCTCGACGACGACGGGTATGTCCGACGAAAAGGCGTCTATTGGCTCTAGGCACAGTCGAGTGGAGAAGGAGCCCACTCCTGCCGTCGCTCCCGTTGAGGGGATGACAGGTTGGCGGAAGGTTTATTATACCCCTCTGATTCAAATATTTCTCCTTGGGTTTATCCTATTCATGGATGTGTTTCCCACTCGGTATCGTGCTCTTCTCATCGGCAATTAGGGGTCCAGGACTGTTTAACGGTGAGCGGTGGTATGGCTTCAAGGGATTGTTGTAAAACTGAACTACCCTGCTGCGCACCTTCGCAGCCCTAAACGCTGTGTCTCATTTCTTGTTCTCGGGACGGTCGTGTGACCCACATCTTTGAAGGCCCCGGGGCAGGCGGTAAAGTAGATTCACAGGTGAGTGGAGTGGCTTCATAACACCTACACCTCGCTTACCATAGAATAGACGAGTGCAAACGGAAACCCAGCCTTGTATGCCACCTTCGCTTTCACAGCATTCTTTGCTGGTTCGATCCACAACAAACATGGAAACCGCTTGACATTTTGCTCGGGTCGCTTGAGTATTCTTATCCTCACGAAGAAGCGATTACTTACGGTGATCGAAGAATTGGTTCTATACCTGGCAATTCAATAGTGTGTTGTTTTGTGCTCATTCTTAGAATATTATTCTGACGATGAAACATAGACTATAACGGCGCCTTGTTTACGAGTACCAACCGCCCCCACCCGCATCGTTTTAACTGTACAGCGATTTTCGACGTACATCCCTGCAGGCGTTAAGGTCAATGTGGCTTATGTTTCGCCGTACCAACCTTACTCTTATCACGAGAATCGCTTGGGACAATATAACATATCATGCGACTGCCCCGTTTGTCAAGCCGATCGGTTTGAGTTAAACCAAGGCCGTACGCCTGAGGTCCACTCACGTTGTTCGAGTCGATATCAGGAGTTATCTGAACAGTTACCGACCATCTCACCTCATCAGCTACAAACAGAACAGGAGGTTCACGACCTCCGATAAGTAGAGGGTGTTTACGCGCAATTTCGATGGTTCCGTCCCCTCACCCGTGGGTACCCTGATGCTCTTCCCGTCTCTTTCTCTCAAGTTGCCCTCTTCTAGACTTATTATATGAAATATTAATCAATACTATGCTCAGGTGTCGGGCATACTCGCAGGCATCAGTGCAAGCCACAGAAATTGATCCGAGACTAATAGAGCTGATCACCATGGCCTTCGAACCGATCGGTGCAGCCGCACTGCGGGTCTGTCCCCATCTCTCTCTCCTGATTTTGACTTCCAGGGGGATATATTTGATCGTTTTCCCGTGCTGGACGACTTTATTGGGCCCATGTGTAATTGTGATAGCGGGGACCGGATATATCAGTGAAAATCCCGCTCTGGGGAATGGGAATCCCACTCTAAAAATCGTTATACGGCAATCCTACCCCAGTATGGAGAGTGGGATCCCCATTGCCAGGATTGGGATTTCCCGTTGACTGGAGTGGGTTACCCAATTTCTGTGTTGGGACTGGTCCCCATCTGGAGAATGGGATTTGTTTTTACAGAGAGTTCCAATAAAGTGGGCTCGATACATTAGTGAACATGAAGGAAATGTTCTTGGCTTGGATTTCAGGGGGGATGGCGGACAAGGTGGATCGGTTCCGACAGTAATGTGGGGGACAGTGCCATTGGCGAGGACGAGAACGGCAGTGATGGAGTCGATATGCTTCTTGACCTGCGCTGTAATACTCTTCTTGTGGAGCTCATCTTGCCGAAGACTGCGAGTGTTGGCCAAGCCCGGTGTGTCGAGGGAAGAGGTTAGGTCTACTCACCGCAACCAGACACACTGGAACTTACCACTATGCTGTTCTTGCTCTTAAATTCGTAAAGGTGGATCGAGTTGGTCTGGCTCTGGTTATAAGAACGATGTTGTTCGTGGGTGTGGTCGAGGGTTTCGAAGTCGTAGTGGTCGACGTCGTTGCCTTGAAGGGCATTGGCGATGAGTTCAAGGAGTGAAGATTTTCCGACCCCTGTCTGAACGACAGCATAAGACGGGCTAATTGACGATATATGGGATGAGGGGCAGCAAGCTACCTTACGGTATTGGTGACAAGGATTGAAAGCTGGTTGGGGGAGAAATCGAGCAACTGCACGGAGCATTTATAGTCACTCTGGTGCGCGCTGTATCACGCTTGAGTGGCACTTTTCCTGTTCTACGGCCTGTGCGAACCTTGTGCGCATGCATTTCTGGAACGCAGTTCCTTTGTCCTAAGCGAAGCCTATTATTCGAGTCTTTCTCTCTTGCCTGCGTGCCTGCGCTCGTCTTCTCGACTTTTGTTTTCCCGCGTTCCTTTGTCCTGCTACTGTGGCCATGTTGCTCCATCGAGTTGTCACCTCATACAGAATTTCGGCAAGTGGATGGTTGTGTTTCGAGGCTAGCCAATGGTCAGGGAGTTGATCATGCCGTCCCCAGTCCAGAATCGCACGGAAGGAACGACTTCCACCAGAGCCAGCCTCTGCCTCGGTGATTGCCAAGTCAACCTTCGTGACCATTTACAAATCGATTTTGAATTGGTGCAATATTGTCAATCATACCTATCGCTGGCTCGCTGAGAAGTTAATACAGAGTGCTCTCTGCTCTGCTTGTTACCCATTTACTTATTATCATCATTATTATTACTCAGCCTCATTAGTGTTCAATGTGTGCAACTGTACATATATTCGACTGTCGCTGGTCGGTATATCGTTGCTCAGTAGCCCACCACTCCGTCTGGCATGCGTTCGCTAATCCCATAATACCACCCCAGATTACATTCATGTCAGGTTTCTCACTTGCATGGCTCTTGCGCCAGCCACCAAAAATCATGCAAGTTGAGATGATCATCGCAGGCTAAATCGGGTCGAATGTGCGGGCAAGACGTGCCACAGAGGTCTTGCAGTGGATCGTATCTGGTCCCCTTTCGCCCTGATCCTGAGTGGATTCCTTATTGACGAGTACAGGATCTGCACAAGGTGTGTCTAACCCATCATTTCATTCAATATAATCACCTGCTAACCCATCCTTTCGGACAGTAGGGCAGGAAAGTTGTCCTCTTGTTACCCGTCCACATATATCTTCTGTTTCATCCCAACGGGTGTTCTTCACCTGGGTCGCATCTCTCGGAGAAACCATCTTGTGCTCACCGGTATTATTCCCCTTGTAGGATTCGTCCACTCATAGACGGAAACCTGTCACAAGCAACTCGAATCTGAGGCGGTGGCTCCTCCATCGGCTCGCTGTACTACGATCTAGCGGAAGTATGTACCCCCTTCTCTGTGGGCCACTCGTGCACGCACGACCGGTCCTTCAACCTCTGTACCCATTGGCTTACCATCCAAACTCGAAACTCGGTCCCCATCGACCAACCATTCGATCTCATTTCCGACATTGCAGTCTGGGACCAACGGACGTTCTTTTATTATTTAAGCGTCGTCTCATCTTCGCAATCACCCTCGATCATTTCACCCGTCTTGCCGCCGCGGATTAATGGAAAATATGTCACAAGCACCTGGCTAATTTTTTTTAGTTGTATTCTTATTATTGCTTGTATATAATATTGCCTAGACTTTGGTAGGGGCAATCACGGCACGGCTTAGAACCGGATGACATCAGATGGCACCGATCACCCATTACGCCTGATACTGCTAGTACATACAAGGAAACATACAGCCATTATAGATCTTATGGAATGTTGGTGTCTAACCACTCCGCCATACTACGAGAACGCCTCATGCCAGCCGTCACTCTGAACCTTGAGCCATGATGAATCGACAACTCCGTGTTACGAGTGTGCGTAGGTTCTATCTTTCGGTGCCTGAAAAGCTTTTCCAATTGCATAAACCCCGACTCTGCATGCTCCACCAAGAAGTTGAAGACGATCCGTTGCAGTACTTCGTGAAGGAATTGTGGATCTCTCATGTATTCAGGAGAAACCGTCGGTACCCAGTAAAGCTCTTTATAGATCTGTTTGGCTATCTTCCGAAACGGGGGCTCCAGTTCTTGACAGTTAGGGCCAAGCCATGGTCTGCGCGGGTTGGGGGTGAGCTCATTCAGAAAATACACCCTTTCATCCTGTCAGTAACAAGCCTACGTATTCTACCGATAACCGCGCTAGATCATCCACAGCTTCACCTATAATGCATTTGAGGTCACCCTGTGCCCTTTCACTCGTTGCGACGAGTGCCTCAGTCTTCTTCTTGTCGTCCTTTATCGCCTCCCCCTGCTCCTTCATATGGTCGTGAATAGACATTGCACCGGCACCCAGTGAAAGTAGAACAATTGGGAGTGGTCGCATTTGGAGCACGACAAGACCTGCATCGGAACAAGGAGCAACATACGGCCAACGGAATGTTGCATAACGAAAGTAGAATAGCAGTTAGCCGTGGTACAGAGATAATTGAGGGTGGATGCCGGCTGCTGCTTCCAGACTAGCGCATTTATTAATGGGAGAAAGCATCCATGTTATACATGTCCTACAAGCATAGGATTCGAGCGGCAGTCGGAAGTAAGGTGAAACCCTCACAGCTGATTTCTTTTGGAGCTCCTCCAGAAGCTTGTTGATTCCCGTTATCTTGCCAGCACCTGGTCCATCTGAGCGAGAGCATTGGTGATCTTGGCCTCAATAAATAGTCTGAGACCTCTCGTAGAGCTCCACAATCTCCACCACCGGCTGTGGCTCAAGGCCGACGAGTCAGTCAACGAGTTCGATCAACATTTCCAAGGCCTTCTGCTCCGCGTTCATCACCACGTTCCGAATTTCCCTCTTCTCTTTCTTCTTATCCCAATCGTCATTGAGCTCGGGGTACTTCTTCTGGAGCGCGATGGGGTTGTCGAGGAGGGACTAAGGCGCGTTTCTGGGAGCCGATGGAATAGCGTCCTGGGAGACATTCAAAGACAGGCGCGTCGGGGAGTTGGCGGACAAGAAGGCAATGTTATTAGCCAGTGTTTTCGGGGAGATAGCGGACAGAGCAGAAAGTGCGTAGTCCATGCCAACGGTAATCCGCGGGTGGAGCCTGACTAAGATGAGAACGGCACTGCCGGAGGCCATGTGCTCCTGAATCCGAGTCACAATGCTCTCCTTGTAGAGCTCGTGTTGTTCACTGTCCCAGTATCCGCGAATCCAGGCGTGTCGAGGATGTGAGCTTTTGCAAAAGGTCACGCATCCTGATAACATTCACAAGCAGTGGCGCTTATCGATATACCGTTCCTACTTGCAAGCTCATACACACGGGCCGAGTTGGTCTGGCTTTGGCCGTTAGAATCACCTTGCTCGTTGCTGTGGTCGACGAGTTCGAACGCGTAGCAATCAACATTTTT
>Ga0307513_10005438_pt1 | contig 16834 bp, 11 predicted proteins | sample 15_EM_MG_FD_202174 | JGI IMG/M metagenome (GOLD analysis project Ga0307513, IMG submission 202174) | Populus trichocarpa ectomycorrhiza microbial communities from riparian zone in the Pacific Northwest, United States - 15_EM | ecosystem: Host-associated > Plants > Roots > Unclassified | place... | reverse complement strand
AGCTGCGCACGGTGGCGCCGGTTCTCGACAGCGAGTGCACGCTCGTATTCACGTTCTTGTTGTTGCTGGTGGAGGGCCTCGAGGTATTCGCGGCGCTTGGTTTCGATGTAGTCATCGTGCTCATCCTCATGGTCATCGTCGTACTAAGAGGTGCAGGGATGAAACACTGGCTGAGGGTAGTAGGGCTGAGTACGCGGGATGTAGAACATTTGGACGATGTGAACTGTGTGAATGATGTGAATGATGTGAACGGTGATATAGACGATGTGTAATATCATAAGGCAATGGAAGGACCCTTTGTTCGAGAAGGTAGTAGAGTGCTTTGGAGACATCTCCTTTGCTAACGCCTCGCCAGCTAGCGAACTCTCTCGAAGGCACCAGAGCGGAGATGACTAATCTGGAAACCCCCGCCTGCCTGCTTACATACACTCCTGCGCGCCCACGCAAAGCAGACGCGCGTTTACTCAGCAAAAAGAGACGCGTAAGCTGTCGCTTGCTATATAAAACCCAGCTCGCGATTTTATTCGACTACCAACCAATCCATCGAGCAATCAGATCTCCGAAGCCTCTCCGCCTTTGCACACCATGTTCTACGTACTCCGCCCTCAATCCCCTTACACTCTCGTCCGCGATCATCCTGTTTACGTTGACCCTGAGGACGCGTACCTCGAAACCAAGCGTCGCGAGTACGTCGCTGCCCTCCAACAACAACAACGGCTCGCCTATGAACGAGAAGTCGCAGCTGAAGAGGAACGTCACCGTGCTCGTCTTGCTGCCCTCGCTCAACAAGAGCGGATGCGCCGCCATGCAGCCCACCGCCAATCTCTGCCCCCGCACGCCCTCAGATGCACTGGTCCCTCTTGTGTTCCTACCAACATCGTCCGCGGTCGCTATAACCGCCAACGCGAATCTCCTCACTTCCATCCACCTGCGTCCGCTCCGTTACCTCAACCATCCCGCACTCAAAGCGAGGAGATCACTCTAGACCGACTGATCGCGGAACTCTTCGGCCACTCTGCTCACCATGTTCGTATACTGCCTCCCTCTGATTTATCTGTTCTGATTCTGACTGATATGCAGGAACCTGAGGTCATCGCCCGCCAGCCCACTGCCGTTCCTCAGCAGGCACCGAACGCAAATCCGGCATCAGCTCCAGTCGCGTCGACTTCCGCTGCCCCGGCTCCGACCGCTGCTTCTGCGCCCGCAGAGCAAAGTGAGGGCCACTGGTCCGACGCAGTCAAGCGCACCCGCTCTGTGGTCGCCATTTCCAAGATTTCAAGGACATTCGATTCCCTCAAGCGTGCCTTCACCTTCCCCGCCGGCCCGCTCGCCCCCGTCCCGGGCTCCGAAGCCCCACGCCTCGCATACAACCCGACCAACGCGCTGATCCACGCGTACGAGCACGCGCTCTCCGAGCTCCTCACCAGCCTCGATGCCGTCGAGTCGTTTGGATTCCGCGGGGTCAGGGAGCTCCGCAAGGAGGTCGTCGTCAAGATTGAGAAAGAACTCGAGGCACTCGAGAAGCAGGTCGCAGAGGCTATCGCCGCTGGTGCCTCTCCGGTTATCAAAGCCACCGAAGTCGTCCCTGAAGAGCCTGCTACTGTGCATCAAGCCGACAAGGTCGCCGAGGACATCGTGATGGAGGAGGCCGAGGTCGCTGCTGTTGTTGCTTCTGGTGACGCTGAAGAGACCGCTGAAGGCTACGAATTGGACACCGACGATACCGCCACCATCCTACCCGCACCCACGCCTGTGTCTGTCGGGCCCACGCCCGTTGCTGACTCGCCCATGGTCGATGCAGGAGCTCAAACTGTCACTATGGATATTGCCCAGCCAGAGGCTGATGCGTTCGCCTTCGTCCCCACTCCCGCTGAGCCCAAGGAAGACGCCATCGAAACCGAGCCCCGGGCAGTTGATGTCGACCCTATTGCCGACGCCACTGCCAGCTCTTCCGCATCGGAATCTGAGATCGAAGACGCCGTGGACGTGACTGTCTCATCGGACTCTGATGTAGAAGTCACCCCCGAGGCGGATGATGCCGCGTCTGGCGCTGGTGCAGAGAAAGACTATGAGATGCTCTAAGCTTTGCTCATGGTTTCCCTTCCGTGGCTTGTTGTTTCCCAACGTGTATGGACTTTCCTTCCACTCGTGTTTATCCTGTCATGTATACCGTAATTACTCGAGGCTATATTCATGATCCTATGGAAGTCTAATTCTGAATAACGTTTTTGTTTTTCCCTCCTACAACTGACCGTCAGTAAGGTGCTTTTGGACTGCCAGCCTGAGGCTCAAAAGCTAAAGTGCTTACTACATTACCAATGCACAGGGAGCAGATCGAAGGTATCCCCACTAAACCGATGTTTCAGTTAGTTGACGTTCACTCTTCTCTGCACGCGGGAATGACCGCTCACGCCTGTCGTTATCCCGGTCGCTGTATTCTCCTTTCTGATCACCGTAAGGTCAGCCGCATAACTAATCCGCTTGCTCCCTGGCCTTATGCGGTCCGCATACCTCACGGCTCCATGTTCCGACTTATATTCCGGTGTTGGAGATGGCTTCACGAGGGGTGGGTTTCCATCTCGATCTTATCAGACCTCGACAGGTCCAGATTCGATCGGGCGATGCCGCCGGTAAAGATCGGCACCGGTAGAACATTGCATTGTTAAATAACAAACCAACTGCTTTCTACGTGCCGATCTCACCATTTTACTCCGACGGCTCGCTCGTGATCGTGTTCAACCACCCTTGAGACTCGCGAAGCAACCCTACCACCTGATGGGGGAAGGTGGCGCCCGCGATTCGATAGGAGTGCTCGTTGAGATTGAAACCGCCACCTTCCCGATTTGTATCATGAAAGGGAGTAATAAAATGTCGAATTCCTTGTTCAGGATCTTCACTTTACCACCCAATATCCCAGAATTGGAATTCAGTTGCCCAATACCGTAATTGCCTACACAGCTTTGAGGCGGGTTCAGCAGGAGCTTCGGAGCACGCCTGGGAAGTTGCAGGAGCGCACTCAGGAGCTGCAAGAGCGTCGAGGTATATGAGCGTGTGAAGGACCGTCTTGGACCGTTCCGTACGGAATCCCCGAGGGAAACCAACTCCGCTGGAGGCTGTTTTGGCGCCCAAATGACCAATCCCCTACAGATACATAACGAGGGAGGCAGGCCTCACATAGAGAGTTGACCCAGACATCACCTTGACATATTGACACTCACCCAAGATGCACCCAAGCCACCCATGCGCTCTCCCCCACCGGAAAACAACCGCGCAGTCTCCTCAGCTAATACCTCAGCTAATACTACGAGGCTAGATGTTGAGATCTGCTCTCTCCATCCCGGGAGCTGTGGTATAAATGTGATATATTCTCAACGAGGTTATATACAAGTAACACATTTATAGACCAGCCTGTAGCTAGTAAGTGTGCCACGGTCGAGCTCTGAAGGCGGTCATCTTATAGCTCCGCGGAAAGTTGGCAGTTTGCGAGGGTGAGGTCGGCAAAAGTTCCACACTGGTAGTCATAAAACGAGAATGATGTCGGCGATCATACGGCGTAACGGGGTGGTCATTGGCGGTGTCGATTGCAGTGCGGAAGGTGTATAACCAGGCTAGCTAGCGGTGTCCGAGGTGGAATCCATATCTTTGGAAGTGTCCCATATTCTGCACACCGAGTTGACTCGATTGGAAGCCTGGAACCCGTCGAAATACAACCAAGATGGTACCGATCGGTCGTCCTGTGGATTATTTGACAGAAATCGAAAGCGAACATCGAGATACTTGAACAGCCTCTCGACGATTTTTCATGAACCTGAGAAGGGAATCAAGTTGTCAGTAGTAAGGTATATCAGTGTGGGCGGTCCCAAACAAAGTTTGGCTTGGCTTCTCCCCTACTACAATCTCTCTCTCCAGCTTTCCTCCACCAACAATCTTCATAAAATGAGCGCGCAATGGTACCCAGAGGGGTATTGGGCCGACCATTTCCATCCCGTGTCACAGGACAAGCCCGTGCAGGCCGTCGGTGGTGGTGAGGCGCAGGAGCACGCCGAGCCCACCCAGTACAACCCGCAAATGTACTCCACTGCACTATACGAGATGCAGAATGGTGCAGGTGCGAGTGGTAAGTCCCTTCCTGTTCGATGGCTGGGACCGCGTTGACGACGTCGGCCCTCAACAAGCAGTGGCCTCGTTTGCAGAGGCGAATATCGATTACAAATGGTGCTGGCAGCAGCAGCAGGGCCCAGCGACGGAGGGCGTGGGCTCGGCCGGCATGCATCCAGGGCTCGGCGCCGAGTGGAAGAATCGGGCAGCAGACAACAGCTTCGCTCCCCCTCCAATTAATTTTGCTCCCAACGTTCCTCCGATGGGTCCTCAAATGTCGAGGCACGTCTTGGGTTACCCCGACAAGTTCGAGCAGCCGACAGGGGACATGGTATCTCAACTAGGAACAGCCAATGTCGAGCCCCATGTTCGCCAGGGCGCAGCCGATATGCCGACCTATAACCCCTGGCCCATGCCACCTTTTGACGGTTACGGCGCTTCCCCACTCGAGATCTTGGAGGGTGGGGGCAGCGGGGGAGCCCAGGCCTTTACGAACATTGGACATGTCAGTGGCCGCAACGAAAGTCAGTTGGGCCAGTGGACGACATCGACCACGGCGACCGGCAAATACGGTGGGCAACCACAGCTCCCGGGTTATCTCCATGGAGTGCGACCCACCCAGTCTCCATATGACCCCCGTGCGCGTGAGTATGTTGAACAGAATGGAGTAGTCTTTGCTTGACGATTTGGTCTTGAAGCGATGCTGGACTGGACGCAGATGCATGGGTCAACTTGGATTACACAGCAACAGTACGGCCAATCAGCGCCAGCTACCGGGCCGGCAGAATTGTCAATGTCGTGGGTAGCTCCTGGCATGAGTGGCCACCATCTGCCCCTCCATCATAGACAACCATATCCAAGTGTTCAAGGAGGGCTCCCTTATCCCGGGAGCCATGCCGGAGGTGCCTGCCCACACCCCAATGGGTTTGGCGCTCTGTCGACAGAGGTAGTGTCGAGTTCGCCGCAACACTGGTCGAAAGGGAGCCACTCTTATACACCACTCAACGCCACCGGTGTGACGTTGACGCCTTGGAATCACCAAGTCACCTCGGCAACAGTGGCGAATGCCACGGGTAACTTGATTGCTGCGGTTGCTACAGGCGGTGCAGGGTTAGCCGCCCCGAAGGCGACTGAATTCAGCGCTCCGCCAACGCCAATGTCGAAAACGAGGACGGGGAGAGACGGCCCCAAGCGTGGCTTGCCGGGACGGATGTTCGAAAGGGACGTCAAGAAAGTGCAAGAACGCCTGAAGGGGGAGGGTGCGGATGTTGGAGCCGTCGAATGCCTCAGTGAAATCTTCCTCAAAGGGGAGATTACCAAGGCCGCCTTGAAGGCAGACATGACACTGGATCAGCGGAAAATGCGCGAGGGGAAGCAAAAATATATGCTGCTCCTGGACGTCGTGCCACGTGCCCAGGGTTCCCACAAAGAAAGGGACCACCGTTGCTTGCTCTGCCCACCCTGGGCAAGGGTAGAATTCAAACTTCGGGAGGACTCATTGAGGCACTTCCACAAGGACCACTTCGGGTTGTCATTTGACTGTGAGGATTGGTGAGTGACCTGTCAAAGCACCAGACCCTGGAAACGTGTCTGACCTTTTGCGCCAGCGACCATAAGTTCTGGCTGGCAAAGGAGCTCGCCAAGCACGTAAAGAAGGCCAAGCATGGGCAATCCTAAGGTGCTAGATTGGAAGGATTAGAAACGATATCAACTCGACGATATAGCTTACACCGGAACGTACCAAACCAGGCATGGGCATCATCAACTTATGACAGCGGCTCGGACGACAGATTGTACAAAACGTGGATGGTAAAGAGGGGGAGGGGGGTCCGTGATGGCGGCATGGGCAACTAGCGAGCGACGGAAAGCGGCGGCGTCGCGCTAGACTCTCTTGGAACTTGGTTATGACGGACGATAGATAGATATATGGCTTGTATGAGTTAGTGCTTTACTGGTCTTCAGGAGCTCCTAGACGGAAGTGGATCGGGGGAAGGGGAATAGTTGAGAAGTCCAAGGACAGTCCAAGCCGTCTAAATCAGAAACCCTGAATGACAGCCTCAAGGCTGTGCGTACGTAACACTGAATGAAAACCTCAAGGCGATGCAGTGCTCTGTTGAATGGCACTCAATGGCACTCGGGAGTTTCACTTCTCACCTCAATTCAACGGGCTCTTTAAAAAGCCATGGAGTGTTAAACGGACAAGCCTAAATCAACACCCCTATACAAATCCTCACATGGTAGCTAGCGCCCAAATGTCCGTCTCACATTCAGGTGTCTACTTCGTCTCGCCCGTTTGGCACCTGATTTGTTGCTCAATCCAAAATCGTAGAATTGAGCTCGATTCCAGCTCGCCAGCGCCAGGCTCCGTCGGGTCTCCTATTCCCACCAATACACATGCATGAAGTTCTTAATTTGCTCGCCCTGTCAAAGAGTAGCCTCCCCACTGGCGTGGAGGAAACCTTGAGGACCGCTCGTGCAGGCTCTGATCCCAGCGTTGGAACCAGGAAGGTACCACAGGAGACAGGCAGTCAAGAATCCCCGAGCCAGAGCGCCAGATAAGCATCCTGCGCGCCCAACTCGAGGGAGCCGGTGTCTGTGTTGGCAAGGTCATTGAAACCCCATTAGCAAGTGCAGCAGGAGGAGCAAGGAAGAAGGTTCCTACGTATAGTTGAGATACCAGGGGCCTGTGGCTGAGGATGGGGTGGAGATTTGTACTGGATTTCACGTACCAGACAAGCGTACCGAGGTGATGGTCAGTATTGCGCTACCAAAAGTTGACAAAATACGATTGTTCCACCTAAAGGAGATTAGAGAGGCGCCACTACAAACGAACCGCCGTTCTTACTCAGGAGCTGGGCTCACGTGTAGAGCGCGAATGACCCGATAGACTGCGCCACCGTGGTCACCACTAAAGCCGCGATGGTAACAAGCCAAACGGTAAACATAATGCGAATGGAGTCCTCTTGCCATACTCCACGCTTAATAAATCCCCCAAGACCTCGCCGAAGCAGCGATACGCGAAGAGATATGTGCGAGGCTTCTCGAGACTGTAGCGGTGATGAAATCATTTTCCAAGTGCTCTGTGGTCGGTATATTTGGGCGAAATGTCGCTTGTGACCTGAGACCTGGCTCCTTGCGTTATTGTGTAGCAACCGACTCGCCGAGGCGTACTAAATGATATTTTGAAACTACTGAGGTCATTTGTGACATTGAGAATGCACTGGGAAGCCGACCACCTTGGGGACTTTATCAGCTTGAGTGATAGCAAGTACCAAACACGGGTTCGTAAAGGTGCAATGAGATACACGACAAGAGGGTTTCAGCAACCGAACACTCTCCATATCCCCCTGTTCGAAGGAAACAGACCACAAATTGGCGGATCTCAATAGAGTCAACAGAGGCATTCGACTAATTGAGCACACGATGGCCGCAATTGCATATTACTTGGCGGATTTGACGGCCAAGTATTCTCCTCTGCCTTTCCTTAACCGCCGAGACGAATGCACTGGTACAACGGAGCCGCTCGTATCCCTTCAAGAAAGCCAGGAAATAGTTGGGCCCAGTTACGTAGCACATGCTAGTGACTCATTCTAATGGCACTTTTATGATAATATCGCGGTCGAGACTAAGCTTGAACCCTAACTTGAACAACCCGACTGGTAAAATCGAACACTCGTTTTCGCTATCTTCATGATTGCAGGGAATATTCCAAACGCCTTTGTGGCCATACAAAGTTGGACCACCCCACCACCTGAACTCCCCAATTTGTTGACTGAGAACTTGCTCTGCCCACCAATTCGCCCTGGGCAAAGAAATTTGGAAGACTAGTGGGCAACACCTCGCTCCCAAGTTTGCAATGCAAAAGGTTTGGTGAGAGGGAGGATCGAGAAGTGCCAAGACTATCGGAGAGAGTCAGGAGGTGTTCCAGGAACTAGTCCGATATATCCCGCGTTTGTGTTGGTAGGGCCACTATTTCTTTGAGTATGTGAGAGGCGGTGCATACACGCATATACCAGTGGGTGTACGTATAATTGAAGTATCAGTTGAAATTCGGGCGTAGGCTGGTTCTCCAAGGTTTACTGAGGGATCCCTGCTGCAGGATATTTATAGGTGGATGCACAGAATAAAACCTCAATTCGAAGTTATATATATCGCTCTAATCTCAATAGCTTCTTCGTCTTGTGGGAGGGAGCATCTGAGGTCGCAATATGATGACGTGCCTGATGCTTCTTTATGCCGACTGCATAACTTCGAGGTTCGAATGAACGCTAGGAAGGCCGGTTTGGTTATATGTACGTTGGTACCGAACTGGCAAGCTAACAGCCAAAGCGAGTCGCGAGGTGCTCTGGGCCTTGACTACCACTGCACCTAATCATTGAGTAATTAAAGAACATAGAGCACAGACGGTGAAGGAATTGAGGCAGAAGACTGTCCCCTACAACATCTAAAGAAGCGATTATTGAGAGGCGACCCGTGGAAGACCCAGAGAATATTATAAGTGTGCCCTTACACCGTGTCTGGGTGAATGGAGAGCTGATATGGATGCGTCCACAGTGACAAATGGTATGGTTTCGATGTAGCTATGACCCGATTAACGGTTTGCAGCTGTCTGGAGCACGAAAGTAATCGCCTAATAGTGTTACCTACAGGTATCCAGTACCACTGCTCGACGAGTTTTGGCGCGTCGTTCGTGGTCGGGGGCCAAAACAAGGAAACCGAGCTTGTCCGCCGCCACTGTTTTTGCCCCAGCTACCTAACAGGAAAACCGAGCCACAATGGACGCAGGACGGACAGAACGTCGTCGAGAAAGTAAGCATATCCCTCCTTTTACTCGTCACCATCCAAGTCTTGGTTGCTACGGTTCTGACCTGATATGGCACTCACAGATTACAAAAATAAGAACAGTCTCCGCGCCGATGATCTTCGCAGACGCCGTGAAGAACAACAGGTTGAAATCCGCAGACAAAAACGAGAGGAAAATATCGCAAAAAGACGAAACTTGGCCGTCTCCGATGGAGCGGATTCAGACGAGGAAGGCTCAGCTGCGGTACGTACCTCAAACCTGTCTATCTATACTACCCTTATGCAAGCACGCGATCCCCCTCTCCGTTGCCACACTTCGACGGAGCCATGTCTGGCTGCACCCTCTGCCCCAGCGTCTGCTCTTCTACTGCTGACATGTTTCCTGTCTCAGCTAAATCCAGAGGTTATTCAAGCCGTCTTCTCAGATGATCCTGCGCGTCAACTTGAAGCCACCACAAAGCTTCGCAAACTACTCTCTAAGGAAGACAACCCACCCATAGACCGCATCATCGCCTGTGGGGTAGTTCCCCGATTTGTAGAGTTCCTCGCCGGGCCACATGCAGCTCTACAGGTGAGATCGTTCTCTTCCTTCTTGTCCTAAGTAGTTGCAGATGCCCAGCGCATAGTCTGGCCAGGGCCTGTCCGACTGCTAAATACCGCTCGAACCACGATGACATCATATTGATACACTTTCTCAGTTTGAAGCAGCATGGGCACTCACTAATATTGCATCCGGAACGGCCGAACACACGATGGTGGTCATCAACTCTGGCGCGGTCCCTCACTTTATCAACCTCCTTTCCTCTTCCATTCTGGATGTCCGAGAGCAAGCGGTTTGGGCACTTGGAAATATTGCCGGTGATAGCCCAATGTGCCGGGATTACGTCGTACAAGCTGGAGCTCTCAGGCCTCTGCTCGCGCTACTCTCCGAGCAACACAAGCTCAGTATGTTGCGCAATGCCACCTGGACTCTGAGCAACTTCTGCCGCGGGAAGCAGCCTCAGCCCGATTGGGATCTTATCTCACCGGCCCTCACTGCCCTCTCAAAGCTCATCCACTCGCCCGATGACGAGGTTCTCATCGATGCTTGCTGGGCCATTTCATACCTCTCGGACGGAAGCAACGACAAGATCCAGGCGGTGATCGAGGCTGGCGTTGTGCGCCGGCTCGTCGAATTGCTCAACCACCGATCAAGCTCCGTTCAAACTCCCGCCCTACGTTCGGTAGGGAATCTTGTCACCGGTGACGATCTGCAGACGCAAATCGTCATCGCAGCAGGTGCCTTATCAGCGCTCTCCACTCTCTTGACTTCACCTAAGGACGCAATCCGCAAGGAAGCATGCTGGACCATCTCGAATATCACAGCTGGCTCTCCTCCACAAATTCAGGCCGTCATCGAGGCGAACCTCGTCCCTCCCCTGATCAACATCCTTGCCATGTCTCCTGACTTTAAGACTCGCAAGGAGGCGTGCTGGGCGATCTCGAATGCCACCTCTGGTGGTCTTCAGGAGCCCTCGCAGGTCCGTTACCTTGTCCAACAAGGCTGCATCAAGCCTTTGTGCGACTTATTAACTATGATGGACAACAAGACAATCCAAGTCGCGTTGGATGCGATTGATAATATCCTCAAGATCGGAGAGCAAGATCGGTTGGCTGCCGGAGCTGGTGCCGTCAACCAGTATGCGATCTACGTTGAGGATGCTGGTGGTATGGTCACTATCCACAACTTGCAAACCCATGACAATATGGAGATTTACGGGAAAGCATTCTATATCTTGGAGAATGTAAGGGTCCCTCATTTATCCATACGAAACCACGGACTGATACCGCCTCCGCAGTACTTCCCCGATGATGAGGATGATATGGCCGTTAACGCTGGAAACGAAAACTACGGAGTACGTCGAAACCGTTCCCTTTCGAGTTGCCTCGTCCTAATGACTTTCCTAGTTTGTCTCTGGTGTCACAGCTCCTAGTCAAGGTTTCGATTTTGGGTCCTAAACGCTTGTCCCGTTTTCGGCCATCCACCTGCACCTGTCGATCGTTTTCTCTCATGTCTCATATCCAACCGCATTGCATCCCAGCTGCGTCTCAAGGACGCATCCACCACCTCATTGCATTTATACTAACATCCCCATCCACTTTTGTGACCTGCTGTTGGCTCTAGGCTCTCTTATTCGGCTGTTAGTTGCGCATCGAAATGAATAGTTGAACCATGATCTGATACGAGGTGTTTTGTTTTTGAGATTCAATGCGTGCCCACCGTCGTGTAGTGGCAACCTGACAACGCGATTAGTTCCATAGGACAAATGAATGAATGAAGCGGTGAATTGGGCTATATAAAGAAGAGGATCATCTATTTGGGTGTGAGAGTGGGTGTGTAGACATTGGGAAAGATGCAAGGGACAAGATGTGGGGTATTGTCGAGTAAAATTCTAGCCCTAGCGTAGTGGGTGAACAGGCAAAAGAACCGTAAGGGCCTTCCTCCTCTGCAATCTATGTACAATAATTTGGCAATGGCATAAACCGGCAAAGGGGCACGCGAACAATACGGCCAAACATCTAATCGGGAAATGTGGAGGTAGGTGGAACCAATGACACACTGGAAACTATATATACGCCAGGCCCTTCCAATAGAAATTGATTGAGGAAAGTTGGAGGTCATACAAAGCTAACAGAGCCGAAGTTCCGGAGACCACAGCGGCGACCAACTCACATATATACATATGGTGATAGCATTGGGAATCTTGAGTGGGTTCAAACCTGGGAAATGACTAGGGCGTATGCAAGATATGAACAGAGGAAATGATAGGTAAACTCACATGTCCAGCGGAGCTCCTTTTTAAGCCAGAGCTTAGGATATTAGGACCTCCGAGAGGTTGATTGGGTATAATAATTACCCAGAATCCCTGACTTTGAGTCGGGAATATTACGGCTACCAGAGCTCCTGACATACAGTAGCTGCTTCTTCAAAATGGACATCTCACTTATTTGTTGGGCCCAGTGCGCTCAATGGTATAATGACAACTTTATCAGAATTTGTACCATAGAACCAAATATCAGGTTTCTTCTTCTCCACTGGTACTTTTGTTGACCTTTCCCCTACCGGGGTTGGGAACAAAAGGTGTATTGTAATTATGGCGAGGTTCGCGGCCTCGTGGATCGGGCCGCGATCCGGGTGGTTCATATCTATTTGGTCATTGGTCCCGGTTCGTTTGCGTGATTACGATGCTATAGGTTTTACGATTTTCTACATGTCGTCCCACAGGTGTATCCATCCGGTACCCAGGTTCCTGTGCCCTTAGGGGAGTTCAGATCGCGGGATATCACAAGATCACGATTCCACTCACGTTGCATTATTTGTGCCCCATGCATTGAGCCGTTGCACAGCACGACACGACATAATGGTCGTAATACACGCGGACGCGACCGTTGAAACGACGTCCATCGCGGCTGAAAGGCGAGGCGGATTAGAAATAGAAATGGTTTAAGTCGTGCACGTACGGTTCAAATCGAGACCATAAAAAACAACTGAAGCCAGCAAGTGAGAAAATTGACGAGTGTCTAAAACTTAGCTTACCTGGGACTGTATTTGCTACACTGGCGCAAATAAAGTACACCAACCCATCAGTCCAGAGTAGTCTGTAGAGTTCACGTCCTCGCCCTCCAGTACGGGGTTTAGAGTTCCATAGACCCAATAAGCAGGCTACCATGATGAAAGAGTCGAAAGCCATTGCTTAGAACAAAGGTGAGTACTTGGGTCTGACTCCTCTACGAAGACGAAGGCTCACTATACACATAGAGGGCCACCAACCAACGACGGTTGACGCCTAATACTATGCAAGGGGGCCCCTCACCAGTAGTGTTCTGGGCTGCACTGAGAGTGGTCGTGCCTCCAGAACTATGTAAGCCACGGAAAATGTGGGCGGAACAGGACAGAAGTCATACAGTAGAACAATATGGACCAATGGCCTGCCGCCAAAATTATCATCATCACGGTAAGTACTCGGTTGTTTCGCCAAATGGCGAGGGCCTGCATCCGCGAGCGTGAAGACCACCTTGCGACGCAGCCAATTTAGGAACTACTCACCCTGAAGGCGAGGTTTAGCGAAGCAGTCCCTATGGATACGTTCCCAAGGAGTTGGTTGACTGTATACATGCCTTGGCAATTCACGGGTAAGCTCGTATTCAGCGTGATGTTCCTATTGGAGATGGTCTTCTTAATTCTTCCGCTGGACGGGAGAATCGCGCGACTTACAGCAAGATAAGGGCGATCAGGAAAGAATAGCGACAGACGAAGTAGCTGAGCTGGAGAGGAAATGAGCATGGATGTTGGCAACTCCCAAAGGTGCCACTCACGTGGTACCATTGCCATTCACGCTTTGATAATGAATTGAAAAAGCTTTGCTCAAAGTCGAACGTCATTATCACCTCCCAACTGCGATGGTATTTCAGTGGTGGGCACGGCGGAGACCGCGTAAACACTCACGCGTACAGGCCAAGAGTACTGAGAAGACTCTTGCAGAAGAAATCCATAATGCTCTGGATGACGGCGGGGTCGCTCCATTCCACCATGATAAAGAACTCTATTCCGCCATTGGTAAGCCCACTGGGCCGCCGGTTACACCACAGGATGAGCGAAAGGGCTCACATAGCGTGTAAAATACTCTGGTAAGGCGGTTGCACCAGCGGCCGCTCTGTGAAGCACTAGAAAACAGATGGTCAGGAAGTGACGAGCCGAGGTCGCGACGTAGGCGCAAGAGTCCATGGAAAGAGGTAGAATACACACGTTTGCCGTTTGGCGCAAGTAGCTTGGGCCGTGCTCGACGATGCCAACAAGAGACGAACTAATGAGGAGGAAAACCAAGCAGTGCAAATTGCGTCGCAAATCGCAAACGGTCCCGACCGTCGACCGTCTTGCGGGATGCGATAGCTATTGGATGCTCCTTTTCTCCGAGTACCGCGGCAACGCGCACCAAAACACCATGAAAAATAGGAATAAATATGATGGCCCGTCTCAGCTGTGCCTAGTTCAACCGCCCAATTCAACAAAATTGAGATGGGCTGATGGAAGTAACGGAAGCGATGAATAGCCAGCACACGCCTGTGGTCATCGATCAGCTTCTGGATCAAAATCCTCAAAAGCCATTGGCTCACCTGCCACTCCAGTCAGAACCGACTCTATAGGTGGCAGGCTTGAAAAACTGAGTCTCGTCAACCACAACCCGACCATCGGTCAAAGAAAATCAGGGCAACGGCTCTGAACGTTTTCGGAAGAGTTTCCGTCACGGAACTCCTTAAGCATCGAGCTGCAGGTGGCAAACCATTATTGTTCAGGTAGTCCAGCGTGGAAATGAACCTTGACCCGGAACACTGATGAAGGATTGCCCAAGAGTTAGTACACGACGGGGGCCCTGGGGTCAAAGTTGTGAACAACAACTGCTCAAACTCCGGGGACACTTGCCAACAAAAGGGCCGCCAGTGGAGGTCCACACGCGGGAGCTCAAATCGCGAATTTTCGCTAACGTTCTGTTATCCCTGCACACCAGTTGGAATGCGAGGATTTAGGTTTCTACCAACGAGAGTAGACGGGTGTAGATGACGCTTCGCAATGAAAAGTCAGGGTTGTCCCCACGTGCAACCGGACCGGAGCAACCGGCTAAAGCCGGTATAGAGCGGCGGACACGGGCCTCCAGATGATCTCCGACCTGAGCAAATGGAGTAACCATACTCTCCAAATCACTGGAAGTTGGCGTTTCAGATTCCAGGTTGCATACTACTTACCTATCAGTGAACGAAAGCATGGCAGAGACAAACACCTTCCAGGGACATATTGACAAATCAGCCGTGATGCGGCCTGTCTGCGCATATGGTTCACAGGGTTATACCTCTTCATGTGTTACCCACCCTGAGATATCAACGGTCACTTCGTGATGGATGAATAGATAGTCTTCGACTTGTGATGCGCACAAGGTATTTTTGGATGCAACTTGACATATTGCGTTCCTGAAATGGACCCTTGATGCAAGGGTGCTGAGATAAGCAACAGCGACCCCCGCATTGACTAACCGGAGACGGTGGGTGGCTGAAGACGCTCAGCTGCGGCTTCAGTACGACTCGCGGCATATAAGAAGAGTGAGTTCAGACAATAAAACCTTATCTAGGGTAAATCGAACGTCCAACCAATTCAGCGCCGCCTGCGAGGGTGGTTTCTCGGACAGTGATTGGGTTACTTGCAGAAGACTATCTATTTAGGTGTGAGAGTTGATGTAATCTTTCCGGGTAGGCTGGACGTGCCTAAGAACACCGCGGCGTCGTTCAAAACATCGTGCAAACCTTTCCAGATTGCTGCTCTGTGCTCCTTTTTGACGGACATGGCGTTTGAGAGAATGTACGAAATGCTAGATTGGCACATGGGCGTCCTATCAAAGGATACAATTCTTCATGCCACTGTTATACAGGAGATACCACGACAAAGTTCAATATGAGGCAAAGCAAGGAAATGCGCGAAGGGGTGGAGGCGTAGAATGGGTATGTGAAATGGGACAAGATCAGCAGCCTCAAGACCCCATACAAAAACATGAGATAACAAGACAGTGAGGCAAGGGCGTTCTACAAGAAGCTGCCCGGCCTATGACGAAAAAACGAGCGATGGTGACTCTAGGGTGGACAAGAGCAAGACTAGTAGACTCAGACTCGGAAAGGTGGGGGGTGCGCATTGTTACTTCTGGGGTTATTGGGTGGTGTTGCTCTGCTTCGAGGCCCAGATTTCGCAAGACGGGGTTGGCCAGGAGCACTACTACACAGTCAGGGAATGAATTCTGAACGGAGAGATTGCATACCGAGTAAGGGGACCCTGGGCTTCGCGTTCCCCATTCGGGGTTGAGTGGCCGTTCTCTTTATTGGTGTCGCGAGATTTGGTCGAGCTTGTAGATTGCTTTGGAGCATCACGCGGTGCACTGAAGATGTTCTTGGGCTGATTTGGCTTGCTCCGTATGTGCATGGCCGAACTCGATGTCGGTTTGGAGAAGATTGGCGACTTGGTGAGAGTGGCACCAGCAGATGATTCCTGTGGCTTGGTTGGAGGACTTTTGGCTGGAACGGAAGGTTTTCTATGATCCTGGCTAGTTGTGCTTCGTTTGAGAGGGGTAGTTATGCTCCGTTTGAGAGGGGTGGTTGTGCTCCGTTTGAGAGAGCTAGTTGTGCTTCGTTTGAGAGGGCTGCTTGCACCTTTCGAAGAAGAAAGGCTTTGATACGGGGAGAATCGAGAGCGGCGATTCCTTCGGCGGTATTCTCGCGGCAAGTTGATGTAATTCTTCTGCGAAAAGTCGAGGAACTCAGTGATTGCTTTCCGGTCTCTGGGTGGGTGGAATGCTGAGGAAAGTCAGGTTATGTCAAGTGTTCTGTCCGCAATAACGTACAGTTGAGAGCATACTTTGAGGAAGGGGTGTCTTCCCAGACATATCGTGAACGGTTAACCTCCTCTTGCGCCTCCTGCCGCAATGTACGGTAACGATAGAGTCTAAAAGTGCGATTGTCGGCTCCTTCTACGATGTCTACTGCATTGTTAGGGCCTCTGCGAAGAGAAGCAAGGGAGTAGTCACTAGCTGAGGAATGGTGACTCTGGGTACTGGCCCAAAGTGCGGGCGCCTCTTCCTGGATTTCTTTGATGATTTCCCTTACGACTGAGATTTGAGACGGAGTGATGTCACGTCGTTGAATGTGTGTCCTAGACCGTATTCCTTGACGGGCCCGATTCTCCTTGGCCAAAGTACTAACAGGTTTAGGTGAATCAAGGGCAGTAGAGGCATGCCTACTCTTCTTCTTGTCTTTGGAAGGGCCTGAGGAGCGGGAGAGCTTGGGTTTCTGCGGCGTTTTGTTCCAGGTATGACGCCGTGTCCGGGCCTTTGGTTGCGGTCGCTTGAGTCGAGCTAGA
>Ga0307513_10005437_pt1 | contig 16834 bp, 18 predicted proteins | sample 15_EM_MG_FD_202174 | JGI IMG/M metagenome (GOLD analysis project Ga0307513, IMG submission 202174) | Populus trichocarpa ectomycorrhiza microbial communities from riparian zone in the Pacific Northwest, United States - 15_EM | ecosystem: Host-associated > Plants > Roots > Unclassified | place... | reverse complement strand
ACACTTACTATCATACGGAATTTCTCCATGATCAATACACGAGGATCAAAAAGAAATTTGAGGTTGTGCACCGGAAAATTTCCCTTTTAACACCTTATCTTATCAGATTAGTCACGGTTGATCTTAACATGAACACTGCTACCAGATTTACATAGGGGTGCTGTTATCTATCTACCACCATCACTGAAAAATTCTAGGCAACCTTACCAGGGAAACCGGGATGAATCAAGGTAGGTATTTTAAGATCTGAGATCTCGAATGCTATAAGTAGGCGCAAATACTCGATCCAAGGCATCAGCCCATGGAGTCGTTCCCCCGGCGTCCCCTTCAAGTTCATATATTAATACCCCTATTTCTGCTGCAGAGTCCGAACGTCTCCGTATTGACGAAGAACTGGAACATTTGAAGAAAACCATTGGGAAACTGAGCGCACGCCTTGCGGAGCGAGCAGCATATCGGAACACGCTTGCCCCAATTAACAGGCTCCCTGACCTACTCCTCTACACCATTTTCTCTTGTTTCCAGAAAGATTGCAGAATCCGGCCACGGAAATCCTTGGACTGGATTCGCGTTACGCATGTATGCCGGGAGTGGAGAGGGATTGCGCTCGATCATGCTACGCTGTGGACCTACATCCCTTTCCATTGCCAACAATGGATCCCAGAAACAATCAAGCGATCCAAGTCTGCCATGCTTACTTTCGAGGTCCTGACAAATGACGCTAAGTTTGATACACTCCAGAAGTTGATGGGGCAGCACATATCGCGTCTTCAAGTCCTCAAGATCCACGGGGGCATTGCCGAACAGCAGCTACAAAGACTATTCAACATTTTTCCAACAGGCTCTGCTACCGAGCTGCAGTGTTTACGACTTCCCCCCGACGCCCAATCAGGCGCCATTATCGCAGCCGTACAGCGATGTCTTGGCAGAACATCGAGTTTGAAGGAATTGGAGGTATCTTGCTCTTTGGACTGGACTTCGAAAATCCTTACTGGCCTAACTCACCTCATTCTATCTCGGGAAACACGCCAACCCGATGGGACACCCGGAATGCAGGATAATTTCCTCAGCGCGCTCCAACGCATGCCATCTCTTCGCCTCCTGCATCTCGGTGAAGGCCGCCTTCCCATTCCTGAAAAATCAGCCTCCAATCCCGTGAATTTACCCTACTTACAAAGCCTTCACCTCTCGGATTCGAGTGTACGACTTTGCAACGCTCTTCGCCTTATCACCTTTCCCGGAACTGTTCAACCTCGCCTTCATTTCAAGATTGCGCAACTCGCCGAGGTCAAGGAAATAATGCAACTCCTGGGCGCATTCATATCAGCCGACCGGCCCGTGATACGCAGGTTGAAGGTGCGATGGGAAATGAGGAGCATACAGCTTACAGGATGGACAAGCTCGCCCAGTAGCAAGGAGATTAAGAACGACAAAGAGAACGAAGATGTGTTCGAATTTGAATTTGAAGAAGAAAAGAAAGACGAGGAAAATTGCTACTTCCAGGTAGAAGTTTCCTGGTCAATAAACCAACTTCGACTCGAGGAAGAACACAAACAAGAAATTCTTACGGCGATCTCCTGCATCACCTTACCGGCCCCCCCTCTCGCGGTTCTGTCCCTATCGGCATATGAATCGATATTCAACCTCAGTAAATATTTTAAGGTCCTAGGTCGTCAACCAGAACTGCATACCATTTTCGTTAAGGGCAACATCTTTTGGCCTCTTCTTCAATCTATCGCACTGATATCATCTCCGGACAAGAATCCACCAAACTATCCGTCCCTTCGCTATCTAAACATCCGCACAGTATTGTTTCATCCTAAAGGTCAACATCACCCATTTCAAGACTTACAGGGGATTCTGGAGGTTCGGGAAAAGTACGGAATGAGACTACACAGCATCGATTTTTTGGAGTGCCAATCCATTTCGGAAGAAAACATTGCCGCCCTGAAAAAGATTGTCGACAAGGTGACTTGGGACGAGCTGGAGATTGGATTGTCGGATTATGGGGATTACGAGGACGAGGAGGATTTCGAAGATGAGGAGGATTTTGAATATGAATCGGATTAAAATGAATCCAAGGCGAATCCGATGCACCACTGAAATTTGAGCAAAACCAGTTTGTTCTGTATATCTTGAATCCTGTACATCAACTTCGAATGGATCCAATTTCGTATCTATAGTTCTGGGTTACGCAACTATATGAAGGCGCTCGCCATTGGGTAGACCAAAGAGACCCAACTTCAATTTCTCGAACGTCGTTGCGAACCTGCGGAGATCAGGGATTTATTAACTGAGTTCAAGTTACCTCCCTCAACTTCGTAAGCGCTGTCATCTACTCCACAACTAACTTCATCCGAAGTAGCTCGATATCAATTGTCGTAAGAAGGCAACAATGTTCAATCGTTAGACGCTGGAGTCCGATGCCGAGTTCCTTCCTTTGGCGGACGAAGCGCTGGAGATCCTGCACTGGGAAGAGTTGGCATCTCCCTCGCTGGCAGTCAATCCCAGAAAAACGAACAACCCACAATGCAGGAAAAGGTATGTTCGAGGCATCAGTGCGGACAGTCATGTAGTCCAAAAACTGTTTTATGAACCCAGTTTCGACAAGGATATCTTCAAATGTCGGCTGCTCGCCAAGAGCGTCCAAAACCGTGTAGTCGTCGAGAAGTCCCGGAGGGACATCAGAAGCCAGTGACAATGTGGTAAGATTTTGACAGGAAACGGCGCTGAAAGCGCCAATGATAGTGCGCCGGATGTTCTCTGGGATGAAGGTACTACAGTATAATTTAATGGCGAGGAAAGGGGAATGATTGGGTAGAGGATCGATCAAAGGAGCTACCTGGGCAGCAAGCGATGTCCAAAAATGTATTTTTCCGCGCAGGCTCAATCGCTGAAGGAATTTCATCGAAGGGACCAGATTATCGGAAGAGGGTAGGGCGAAGTATAAGTTGGGTAGTTATGGCTAGCGACTGGAGACGAGACATTGATGAACGGGGTACGTCTTTGAAGGCGTCTTCAAGGAAGCGCTTCGTTTGAATTTTTTTGAGGGAGTTCGCATACACGATGCGGATCGGTGCGGATCACATCGCAAAAGGCATGGAAAGGGTCACGGCTGAAGAAATTGAAGGCAAGGCTGATTGAGAGGTTCGCCTTGAATTTGACTTGAATGATACAAGGCTTACTGCAGCTTACTGTTGCATACTAGATGACGTGAGGAAGGCATGTTGATAAGGGGCTGTGTTAGGCTCAACTCCCGATCCAAATATTAGATATGACAACGCGTACACCTGACCGCTGACCCAGCGCTGACCATTGACCTTGGCTAAAGGTTAAATCTGTCTCATGTCCAAATCATGTCTTTCTGATCAGGGAAGTTAGGCACACTACGTATCTGCCAGGCCAGCTACGGAAAGTTGCGGTAAACCGATGTCCGGGACTCGGAAGAATGGGTTTCTGAACCAATTCCGAACTTGAAGGCGCACCATCTATATAATTCTCCAGGCACGCGAGCTCGTTGACGCGACGCGCCACAATTACATCACTCCGGAATGTGCTGTCGTATAAGTGTGGCGTACTTCCGGAAATCCAAATTCTCTGACAAGTTCCAGCAAAAAAAAAAAGGAAACCGGATTCCAGATTTCGAATTCCGGATTTTCCAATGTCGAGGTGTCCTCGCACCATCAGGCTCGTAAAAGATGCAGCATCATAAAAATCGTATTTATCATCCATCCATCCATTCTTCTTTTCTTCCATCCAGTGACCATGGCAATCGACGAGGAAACGCCTCTCTTACAAGAGAGTAATGGAAATATACGACCAACTCCTCTTCCGTGGTTCCAATTCTCTATCGTCTTATTTCTCCAGCTCGCCGAACCGTTGACTTCGCAAGTCATATACCCTTTCGCACCGCAGGTACGTGTTATCGAGCGTGGCTGGTCCTCCGACTAATCTTATTTCCAGCTCGTCCGTGATCTGGACATGACGAATGGGAATGAGAGTCAAGTGGGATATTATGTCGGTCTGTTGGTGCGCGGAGCTGAACTCTGGTATCGCGAGCTCGCTAACCTGGAATGATGATAGGAATCCATATTTTTTGCAACTCAGGCGTTGACTATACTGCACTGGAGTCGGATATCTGATCGCCTTGGCCGAAAGCCAGTCATTTTGACTGGTCTGTTTGGTTTATCGGTATCCATGTATTGTTTCGGCCTTTCGATGACCATTTGGGGGCTTTTCTTGAGGTATTTCTTGAGCTTTTATATTCGCACGGAAGGCTTTTCTAAGGCATTCTATCTAGCCGGTGTTTAAACGGCGCACTGAGTACGTTGTTTGTCATTCCAGGTCTTTTGAACTGACCTGTATATGCATTTATTTTTAGATGGGAACATCAGCGTTATAAAAAGGTACTTCCATGAAACGTAATTGATGAGTGAAGAGCCCAATCGACTGAGATGATCACTATGGATTTAGCGTGACAGCAGAAATTACTGATTCTACCAATATATCTAAAGTCAGTCTGTCCTTCCTCCTCATCGATGATCAACCCTATGACATTATCTACAGGCATATGCTTACATGCCCTTAGCGTGGTCAACTGGTAACACAGTAAGGTTATATTTCTATTCAGAATGGTATTTGATCTAAACTTTCCTGGGATCTAGCTTGGACCCATGATTGGAGGCTCACTTTCACGACCAGCCGATAGATTTCCACGATTGTTCGGACAAAATGAATTCCTCCGGAAATACCCTTACTTTCTACCTTGCTCCATTTCTGCCACTTTCTCAGCTGTCGCATGTGTTGTCGCATTCTTGTTTCTCAAAGAAACGGTCTCTTCTCCTATTCCCATCCAGGAATTCCTACAGTTCAGGCAAGAAAAGGCCGGATCGACTGTTCAACGTTCCGAGAGTCTTGGAGAAGCAACGCCGATATCACCACTCATGCCCAACGCAAACGTTGCTCAACCTATCGATGAGCTTATTAAAGCAGAAAAACCCCTTCCATTTCGTGCACTCCTTACACGACGTGTGATTATCGCCGCCGGTAACTACGCTTCGCTGTCCTTCGTGGACATTTCATTTCGTGCTATCCAACCCCTCTTTCTCTTCACACCCATTCATCTCGGAGGCCTTGGATTGCAACCCTCGGCGATAGGAAACATATTGTCTATTTTTGGAGTCTTGAACGGGGTGGTTCAAATATTCTTCTTTGCACGAATTAACGAGCGCTGGGGCCCAAAGAGAGTATTTTCCCTGGGAATCGCCTCTGCTATACCTATGTTTGCATCATTCCCAGTTATCAACCTCCTTGCACGACACTACGGTTATAGTATGACAGTCTGGATGGCCGTTGGATTTCAAATCGTGATGTCCGCCACTCTCTGTTTTTCTTATGGTCAGTGTTTATACTTTGGGTTATTTCGAGTGGCATTGCCTCTAACGCTGACATTACCACCTCAGGTACTATCTTCATTTACATTGCCAACGCATCACCCAATCGGGCCTCTCTCGGAGCAACCAACGGTCTGAGTCAGGTCAGCATATCACTTATTCACCTTCATTACTGTAGTTAACCTCCTTCCAGATGACAGTCAGCATAATGCGAGCCATCGGACCGGCTGCGGCAAACTCGTTATTCTCAATCACCATGGACAAGGGATATCTGGGTGGATATCTCGTATACTATGCCCTCCTCTTCGTTGTCTGCGTCTCCCTTGTTATTGCTTCCATGCTCCCTCGCCAAGTTTGGTCCGACTAACCATCACCCATCGGCAGTAATTAGAGCATCATGAAGTTTAATCTGATTCCGAATCGGTTTTATCCATGACGTCCGGTCTCGAGACTAGCAGTATGTACGTATGTATAAAAATAGCACTTGCGCGCAACTGCAACCAGAGAGCAAATCACTCAATTCTCCAAACGTGATCTCGCACAAGGCTATATAATGAAAGATTCTTAGTAGTAGCACGGAGGAAAGTAAAGCTCCAAGTGGAAAATGTGTGATCGATTTCTGCTCTTGCTGATCAGTGATCGACCCGCGCAGGCGCCAATTTTGGTTTTATTCAACTAGATCACCAGTGTCCTCGAAATATAATACCGCCTTCCGCTCTTGAAGTCCGAGACGTCCTAATAGCCCATTATCGCCGCTCATGGTCGAGATTGATTAGCCATTTTTCATTCATGCCTTCTTAGAGGTCGGGATCACCAGCGGTATGTAGATTAAAACTGGTAGATTAAAAAGAGTGGTTCAATGCACCAATGAAGCTTTGAAGTCGTAGTATCTTACTCTCGGCGTCGTCGCTGGACCCCCTTTCTTCAAGTGTTTCCCCCCTTGTGGTTTTACTGTGCCAAGGTCACTCGAGATGGCCATTTCTTCATTATCTAGAGCGTTCAAAGCCCAAGCAGCACCCCCGAAACAGGGAGCAAGAGACCAATACAAGATGGTGTTCAGATAGAAACTCGCGATGCAGAAGATGCTAGAGACACGAAGGGTATAAATTTGTGTTCAGGAGCGCGAAAAGTAGGATAAAACATCGGATGAATATGCTTGTATTGACGGCTGGAGATAAACGAGGAGAGCGTCAGTAAAACAAATCGAAAGAGAAATGGATATAGAGGACGACGACGGCAGATCAACCCCCAGACCCGCAAAGGCAGGCGAAGAGCATAAATAAAACAAAGGGCACTTACCTGTACATAAAGCTCGAATCCACCTCAAGCAAATAAGTCTGATGTCGCACCACCCATGCCTACATTCTTTCAGCCGCCCTACTAAGCCTTGTTCTTGCTCTCGCTCTCGCCGCCACCGATTCTCGTCCCTTCTTCTGAATGACAAATATATGATGTCTGCCTGTCTCTCCAACTCCAAGACAGGGACTCGATTTAGTGCGGGCTGGCGACAATATCATAAAAATTCATGGAGTGAATTTAGAGATGGGGGCGTATGCGTTACGATGCGACTTTCAGGCATAAATACACTCAGCGAGATCCTGGACACCTCAATCGATGAAACGACATACACCATCCATACTGGTGGCAATTTCGTCGTTGTTCAAATGGACTCTTGCTCCTACTTTGGCTTCTCCAAATCTCATAGAAAGGGTGACGTAAGAAATCTGTACTACAAGCAGAAATACTATTCACGTACCTGTAGCTAGCCGTATTTTTCTATTCAAATACGCACTTGGGAAGGTTGGACTGATAGACTGACAGAAAGAAGACAGGTCTACTAAATCTGGCAGGCAATTCCGGTATCAGAAACCGGGTCCTGCCGTTGACAAGCAACTGCGGGGCTGGTAATTCCCGAAGGACAAAAATACCTGAGATAGCAAGGCGAAAGGAGACAGCGAACCACGAATGTTAGAGCCAACGATATAATTATAAAGTCAAGCTGCACATGATTATGGCTTCCATAAAACCTGGTCTGGGGATAAAAGGCGGCCTTTATCAAATTATCACTGAAACGGACGCCTTCTTGGGAGAGAATTTCGACCTTCTCACTGTAACGAGTCCCTGTTTTGTGATCTTTTCCCCATTCGCCGAAAAAACCGCCAACGAAATGGTTCGAAGCGATGACCCGGTGACATGGAACATATGGGCTGAACGGGTTGTTTCTCAGCGCATTTCCAACTGAATAAGTAACATAATAATAGGAATGTCGATAACAAGCGCACCTGAACGTGGGGAGCCACCAGCGGACATGGCGACGTCTTTGTATGTTGTCACTTTGCCTTTTGGAAGCGTCACGGTAAAGTCATACACAGCCCATTGATGGGGTGTCAGTGGCTGTTGTGAGTATGAGATTTTTGTGTTCAAGTGAGGCACAATAAGTAGGCTCACCTTTCCTGCTTTCGTTCTAAAGATATCTCGTTCTTGACTGGTCACGGGGAAGTAAATAGTGGATGATGGACGAGTCGTCGTTGACGTCTTCATTTGGAGTTCTTTTCGGACCGTGTCTTCAATGACGACATCCGGAGCATTGGTGTTGCAAACTTGAAAATATTCCAAATATGTGTTCTCATACATGGGGTCTTTTATTTGCAAAGGACCATTCCAACGATTCTGGAGAAGCTTTGATCTTTCGGCAGGCATAACAGTAGTTGGTTAAATGGATGAAAAGATGGTGATGGTTATAAACAAAGTTATCTGAACATGGTGGACAAGTTACAACATACGAGTCAGATTTAAATGGGTCACGCGCTTCGTTTAATTGGTGATCTGGCATGGTTCTGGAGGTTGCCTCATCGTCTAGATCTCCAAGAAGCTTCCAGTCGCCATCTCAAAGTCAAGGTCAGTGGTATAGAAGGGAAATACCTCGATGGACGGTTCTCAGCTTCAGAAGAACCATCTTGAATCAACTTCATCATCAAATTAGCGGCATCAGGATTAAGTAGGTCTCTTTGAAGTTCTCAAAGCAGTTAATTGGAGCTAGTATAGTAATATCAAAAGTGGACACTATATAAAGAACAGGGAATTTGCGGTTGCATCACCTCCTTATGCCTTCTCAGGGACCGCTTTCGGTGTGGGAGGAGCTAAGCAAGTTTGAACAAGAAATGGGCGAGTAGCAACGTGAGAATGCTCGATACTTAGGTTTGGTGATTCCTGTGTGGGAGTGAAAAAGTAACAGACGAGGTAAAATAAATGAATGCTGGTTCCGAGCTCAAGAAGAATGTGTGACATATCACGTTTCCCGAAGTCACTGTTCTTCGTCTTCCATGAAGACCCGGACTAAGCATATATAGACACTGACAGCTGTCATGCAGGATTCCTGCAGGCAACTCGACGAGCACCATCTGGCTTTGTTGGCCATAACCTCAATCGCTACGTTGACGACGAACTATGTCCGCTGGATGTTTCTCCTGGTGCCCTCTGCACATGCCGTGGGGTGCCAAGAAGAAATCCCCCCAGGTGAGTACCGATTATGTTGCGCAATCTTATTGACACATATCTGCGTCCAGAATTTGGAAGATCCAGCTGCGAACGTCTCAACAACATTGTCTTCCAAGATGTTTATGGAGCCGGAAACCGATGAAGTGAGATAGTCGGTTCACGTCCTGCAATCTCTCTGACGTCCATGTGGATTCAGAACTTGTTTGAAATTTCACAGAGCGTCGTTCCAACAAAGACAGATTACACCATGGCCACCGTGAAAGAGGTTCTAACCCTGTCGCAATCTGCAGCTGCAGTCATCCCAATTCCGTTTCTGAAAGAGGCCATCGGAGTTGCACTGAAGATTATTCAAGTATGCGAGGTTCGTTGAATTCCGCCTGTGAAGGTTACAAGACAATTGATGAAAATGTTTTGATCAGGAGGCATCGGCCGTTGAACAAAAGGTCAAAGAGCTGCAAGTTAGGGTCGGCCATCTCATGATCGTCATCGTGGACCACGTAACGCCCAAGGACGAAGAAGATATCAAAGAAACTGTTGTAAAGACCGCAGAGAGTATCGAAGCAGACATCAAAGAACTGTTCAGGTGCGGCCTACGAATGGTAGTCTGTTACGGCTTCTGAAGACATTACAGCACTCTCGGGACAATCAACGAGGATTTATCGAAAATCAGCGCCCAGAATCGATGGGTGATTACGATATACAAAGAACTTAATATGAACACGCTCGAGGATTGTATGAACCGGCTTTCAACTGCGATGCAGAGGTTTACGGTGTGTATCTGGACAAATGACGCTGTGGGCTCGGCCGACTAAAATTATTGTTTCCCCAGCTTGCTAATGACCTCCGTGGCTCCGCCCTCATCAGCAGAGTCCATGTCCGCCTATGCAAGTTGGCTAACAAAGCCGATGACACGCACAACAAGGTGGAAAATATTGACAACAAGGTGGAAGATATTCACAAATACCTGGTCAGGAGCAAACGATCGGCCACGCTGCTCCCATCGGAAGCAGCCGTTCGACAGGAGATACCACTCAAGCCCGAAGTCTTTTACGGGCGAGACGATTTCGTTCAAGACATTACGCGGTTGCTCCTGCAGGAAGAAACCTCTCGCGTGTGCATTCTCGGCCCAGGTGGGATGGGGAAGACTTCAGTTTCACTTGCCGTTGTCGAATCCCCTCTCATCGAGGAACGGTTTCCGGGCGGAAACCTCGTCTGGGTGCCTTGTATTGAAGCGACGTCGGCGGCCCTCCTCCTCGAAATTGTGTATATCCAACTGCAAGTACCTGGAGATAAGCAAGTTACTCTCGAAAAGATCATCTCTGAACTCGACGCCTCAAAACAGCCTCGCCTTATCCTGCTCGACAACTTCGAAACACCGTGGAATGCGCCCGGCGGATCTCAGAAACAAGTTGGTGACATTCTTCGTAAGCTGGCCATGCTAAGCCACGTCGCAATCCTCGTCACGATGCGTGGACGATCCCCCCCGTGCGACAAGGCTATCAAATGGCAATCGAAGGACATCAAGGCTACCGATGAAGCGGCCTGCCTTCGTATCTACCACGACATCAACCCAGGTTCAGAAAACGACCCAAATGTCGCGAGATTGCTGGCTACATTGGGCCACATGCCTTTCGCGGTCACGCTCATGGCGAAACTGGGAGTAGAAGGCCAGTCGACCGCCAAGGACTTGTTGGACGCATGGTCCGAGTCTGGACCCGACATACTCTCCAGCGACCCTGAACAAAGCATGAATCGAAGTATAAGTCTTTCTGTTGAGAGCAACCTCGTCAAGCGGAACCCCGATGCCACCCTCCTCCTCACCATTCTGTCGTTGCTACCAGCAGGAACCACCAAAGAGAATCTGCGTTGGTGGGCTCCGGCACTGAAGACATCGATGATCCCCCCTGCCATCGCCAGTTTATCGCAGGCAGCGTTACTGGTGGAGAATACACGGGAGAATTCAGCCTCTCCGGTCCTCTTCGTGGTCCCTGTCGTCCAATCGTTTATGCAGCAGCATGGCCGCATCGCAGAGGAGGTCCGGAAACAGATACATTCGTCGTGCTGTGAATTCGTTCTAGCGCACGCTTGCCGCGTCGATGATCTCACATTTCCTCAGAAATCAAAAGCGCTCGCAGCTGAAGACACCAATATCCAGTCCATCCTTTTCAGTTCGCCCACATCACAGCATACTGTGCCGTCTGATAGAACCATGGAAGCTCTCATTGCGTTCGGCTGGCACCGGTGCGACACAAGGCCTAATCTCGACATCGCCAACCATGCGGCGACGGCAGCCAAAGACTCTGGGGTTGTGACACACATAGCCTCAGCAGTGTGGTGCTTGGGTAAGACTTATGACCGACTTGGCGACCTTCCTTCCTCCTACGACCACATACAAGAAGCTTACCAGCTTTTCAACACCCTTCCTCCTGGTGAGGTCAAGTTGCAACGGCTCAGTGGCCGATGTGGAATTGATCTCGTTACCTCTGCGCGGATGACATTACCAAACCACCGCGAGGGCGAGTTAATTTCCTTGGCCCGGGATGTCGAAACGAAGTGCGCCGCCCTTTCGGATGACGTCATACATGGACGCAGTTTGGTGCGTCTTGGGGACGTTCTGTACCAGGCTCGACAACCGCAGAAGGCCTTGCGCTACTTGGACCAGGCTCGGACCATGCTGAAGGCCGCGGGGAACATTTCCAATCTTGCTGCAGCCTGCCATAGCATTACCTGGGTACATTACCATGAGGGCAGGCTTCGGGAGGCGCTGGACGCTATTGAGGAGGCATGGAAGTATGCGGAATTGACCAACAGTCCATCTATTCAAGCCAGCATCTCCCTGTCCTTTGGCATGGTCCTCTTCAGCGCCGATAAAGACGCCAAAGCATGGAAGCAGATCGAAATAGCACTAATGAAGGCCTCATATACTGGGGATCGGTTCAACATTGCACGTGCATTGGAGTACATGGGCTACGGGTACCTCCGCAGAGGTGACTACAGAAACGCCTATGGTGCCTATGAAGCCGCAGCCGATGGTGCTGTTGAAACCGGTCATGCGGAGAGGTGTGAGGAAAACATGGCCAGGATCGGGCGGAAGCAGGGGAATCCTGGCATAGTCGTTGGCTTTTACAGGCCTGGCATGGACAATGATAAAACCCCTTTCTATCCCCCTGTTCAAGCGTCTCCGAGTGAACTACCCATTTCTGATTCTTAGTTACATTTAACTTCCTATGGCCAGAATCCTTACATATCTAATTCCATGCTTGTTTAGTATAATATTTCAATATACCTACACATCTGCACTCTTCCTACATACTTTATTAAAATTAAAGTACAGAAGTCGTAGTATCTTACTCTCGGCGGCGTCGCTCGGCCCTCCTTTTCTCAAGTGTTTCCTCCCTCGTGGTTGTATTGTTGCAAATGTTACTCGGGGGTGACCATTTGTTCATTATCCAGAGCCTTCATAGCCCAAGCAGCACCCCCGAAACAGGGAGCAGGAGACTAACGCAAGGTGATGTCCATAGCATGTACCCGGGTGGAGAACGACGTTCAGACCGAAACTCGTGATGCAGAAGATGCTAGAGACACGAAGAGCATAAATTTATGTTCAGTAGCATGAAAAGTAGGACGGAACATCGGATGAATATGGCTGTATTGACAGCTGCAGATAAACGAGGAGAGCGTCAGCAAAACAAATCGACAGAGAAATGGATATAGGGGACGGTGATGGCAGATCAACCCCTAGATCCGCAAAGGCAGGCGAAGAGCATAAATAAAACAATGAACACTTACCTGTAAAGCTCGAATCCACCTCAAGCAAATAAGTCTGATGTTGCACCACCCATGCCTATATTCTTTCAGTCGCCCTACTAAGCATTCTCGTTATTGCTCTCGCTCTTGCCGCCACCGATTCTCGCAAGATTCTCGTCCCTTCTTCCGAATGACAAATACTTGATGTCTGCCTGTCTCTCCAACTCCTAGACAGAGACTAGATTTAGTGCGGGCTGGCGACATTGAATGTCATAAAAGCTCATGGGGTAAATTTAGAGATGGGGGCGTCACGGTATGTGTTACGATGCGACTTTCAGGTATAAATGCGATCCTTAGATTTAACTTCCTATTTCCAGAATCCTCACATATCTAGTTCCACGCTTGTTTAATTTAATATTTCAATATGCCCTATATATCTGCACTCTTCGGAACTTCCTACACACTTTATTCAACTTAACCTCGCCTTGATTTCAAGATTGCGCAGTTCGCCGAGGTCAAGGAAATAATGCAACACCTGGGCGCATTCAGATCTACCGACCAGCTCGTGATATGTAAGTTGAAGGTACAATGGGAAACGAGGAGCATGCAGTTTACTGGGTGGACAAGCTCGCCCCGTAGCCAGGAGACTAAGAACGACGAAGAGGATGAAGATTGATTCGAATGTAAATTTGAAGAGGAAAAAGAAGAGGAAGACGAAGAAGATTGCTACTTCTAAGTGGAGGTTTCATGGTCAACAAACCAACTCCAACTCCAGGAAGAACACAACCAAGCGATTCTTATGGGGATCTCCTACATCACCTTACCAGCTCCCCCTCTCACCGTTCTGTCCCTATCGGCCTCTGAACCGATATTCGACCTCAGCAAATATTTTAAGGCCCTAGGTCGCCAACCAGAACTGCATACCATTTTCGTCAAGGGGAACATATTTTGGCCTCCTTCAATCTATCGCACTGATGTCATCCCCGGAGAAGAATCCACCAAACTATCCATCCCTTCGCCATCTAAATGTCCGTACAATACTGTTTTATCCCAAAGGTCAGTACCACTGGTTTCAAGACCTGCAGGGGATCCTGGAGGTTCGGAAAAAGTACGGAATGAGACTACACAGCATTGATTTTGGGGAGTGCCAATTTCTTTCTGAAGAAAATAATGCCGCCCTAAGAAAGACTGTTGACAAGGTGACCTGGGACGAAGTGGAGATCGGATTGTCGGATTATGGGGGTTCCGAGGACAAGGAGGATTTTGAAGATGAGGATCTTGATTATGGGTTTGGATTAAAGTGAATCGAAGGAAGGTCCGGGGCACCACCGAAACTTGAGCGAAACTAGCTAGTTTGTTCTGTATAGTATCTTGAATCCTGTATATCAATTTGAATGGATCCAATTTCGTATCTATGATTCTGGGTTATGCAACTATATGAAGACGCTCGTGAGTCGCCATGGGGTCAAAGAGACCCAACTTCAATTTCCTGAACTTCGTTGCGAACCTGCGAGATCAGGGATTTATTAACTGAGTTCAAGTTACCTCCCTCAACTTCGTAAGCGCTGTCATCTACTCCACAACTAACTTCATTGACTGAATTCCGAAGTAGCTTGATGTCAATTGTCGTAAGAAGGCAACAATTAGACGCTGGAGTCCAATGCTGAGTTCCTTCCTTTGGCGGACGAAGCGCTGGAGATCCTGCACTGGGAAGAGTTGGCATCTTCCTAGCTGGTAGTCAATCCCAGAAAAACGAACAACCCGCAATCAGAAAAGGTATGTTCGATGCATCAGTGCGGTTAGTCATGTAGTCCAAAAACTGTTTTATAAACCCAGTTTCGACATGGATATCTTCCAATATCGGCTGCTCGCCAAGAGCGTCCAAAAACGTGTAGCCGTCGAGGAGTCCCAGAGGGACGTCAGAAGCCAGGGACAATGTGGTAAGATTTTGGCAGGAAAGAGTGCTGAAGGTGCCAATGATAGTGCGCCGGATGTTCTCGGTGAGAGTTGGGATGAAGGCACTGCAGTATAATTTAATGGCAAGTTAACTTTTGGGTAGAGGATCGATCAAAGGAGCTACCTGGGCAGCAAGCGATGTGCAGAACTGTATTTTTCCGAGTGGGCTGAATCGTTGAAGGAATTTCATTGAGGGACCACATTATCGGAAGGGGGCAGTGGGGCGAGGTCAAGGGGTACGCAGCACCGGAGAAAAAGACACGATGTTGTTTTTAGGTGTTAAATGGGCCAGGAAATCCAAATCTGAAGTTACTTTGTCGTCAAAGTGTCTGGTTGAAAAGTTATGGCCACTTTTGTGCTTTGTGGGAAAAAAAATTAACCCCCAGTTTTTTTAAAATTTCTCGACAGCTCACATCGTTCTGCACACTTTTCAAAAAAAAATCTTCAGCCTTTGGACCCCTTCCCCCCCAATTTCCTTATATGGTAACTCAAGAACGACCCGCGGGAAAAACTTCAGAGTTGCATTTTTCATTCTCCCAGCCATTTCTATGCCCAAAAACAATATCGTGTCCTTAGTCAAATTTTTCTTACCCCTTGTTGACACCTGTTATAAATTTGTCTAAAACAATTATAAAAGCTATTAGTAACATATATTTCTGATTATATTACCAAGCCTAGTCTCAAAACCTATAATATATTTGATGCTATTAAAAATATATTCAATAAAAGCACTAAAATGCTTGGTGAATCAATTAAAAAAAAATAAAAAATAGAAAACCAATTACTTAAATAGTTTTGTTTTATAACCAAAATAAAAATATTGGAAAACTTATGATTTTACTTTATTTATTAGAAAACTTTAATCATTATTCTAGTTATAAAAATTGAAAAAAAAAATTGAAAAAAAATTTTGCAAAAAAAAAAAAAAATTGGATTTTATGTTTTTATAAATATTCTTTTTGAATGCACAAAAAATAAAACATTATCACTGTGCAAATATTTTATTAACTGTTATCTGATATTTTAAAGATATTTATTATATGCAGAGATATGAATATTAACATAGTGCCAAATTACAAAATATAATATTTTGCTGCAGAGGTCACTTTCCCATATAATTTATATAACAAAAATAGTACTTTCTTATTTTTACAAATGCTAATGATATATATTATACCATAAAATAAAATGTTTGAAATTTTAACATTTATTTTTTTACCAAAAATTTGCTTGCAAAATAAATCATGTACATGCCAAAAAAAAAATTTTAATGAACAAAAAATAGCAAAAATATCAAATCAGGCATTTGTTTTTGGGCTTGAAAGAAAAAAAAAAATAATTACAAATATGTGCAGCTTGAAATATTTATATTGCTAGCCAATACAAAGAAATATATTTTAATAATAAAAAAGTGACAAAAATAATTAAATCAGAAATTTGTCTGTTCTTGGGCTTTGGTGAAAAAAAAATAATAACAAGTATATGCAGCTTGATAATAATTTATATAACTATTTTTGTAGCCCCAAAAAGACTGGATAATTATTGAAACCCCTAATACTTTGTGACATATAAACAAGCTTTTGATATCTCTAAATAATATATAAAATACAAATAAAACAAATATATTTTTGAATAAAACATTTAGAAAACATTTTAACATAATAAAATTTTGAAAAAAAAAAAAAAAGCTTTCACAATATTAAATTGGCCAAGCAATTTGGAAGCAATTTGATAATAATATTAGTGACTAGACATAGCAACCAAGAGTGTTGTTATAAATAGTGATGCTCCTCATTATGAATGCTTACTATTTCTTCTATATGGTGAACTAGGATCATTACCTGCACTTTCAAATTTTGAATAACCACCCTGACACATATTTTAAATACCAACCAAAAAACAAGTCAGTGGATAAAACAATTATAATACCAGATTCTATTTTTTTTCAATGACTTAGCTTTTTTTTTTAGCAAATTCAAACTGCTGCACAGGCAAAACATTTTTTTTGACTCAACACCAAAGTGAAGGCACTTTCTTGTGAATTTCTGTGAATTCTTATAAAATATCATTATATTTAATATCAAAGTGTTTTTTGTTTTTTTTTATTCTTTTTTCACTTCAGTGGACCCTCCCTGACCCCCTCTTAGGTTGTAACATTCCAGGGTATTTTCTAACCTAAAAGGCCTGGCCAGAAATAAGTTAGTAAATAAAATAAACATGCATATTTATTTTCTTTTCTT
>Ga0307513_10005436_pt1 | contig 16839 bp, 19 predicted proteins | sample 15_EM_MG_FD_202174 | JGI IMG/M metagenome (GOLD analysis project Ga0307513, IMG submission 202174) | Populus trichocarpa ectomycorrhiza microbial communities from riparian zone in the Pacific Northwest, United States - 15_EM | ecosystem: Host-associated > Plants > Roots > Unclassified | place... | reverse complement strand
CGTCGGTCGTCCCCGCCACCAGGAGACCATGATCGGTATGAACTACAAGGACTCCTTCGTCGGGTGCGTTACATCACGCACATTATGCACAAGCACTCACCCTCTTGATAGCGATGAAGCCCAAGCAAAGAGGGGTATCCTCACCCTCAAATACCCCATCGAGCATGGCATCGTCACCAACTGGGACGACATGGAGAAGATTTGGCACCATACTTATTACAACGAATTGCGCGTTGCACCTGAGGAACACCCCATCCTTCTCACCGAGGCTCCTCTGAACCCCAAGGTGCGAGGCAACCCACGCACCGCCATCTTCCCAAGCCATGCATCGCATTGACGGTATATACCATCACAGGTCAACAGGGAGAAAATGACACAAATCATGTTCGAGACCTTCAGCGTTCCGGCGTTCTACGTCCAGATCCAAGCCGTACTCTCGCTCTACGCATCGGGCCGCACGACGGGCATCGTCCTTGACTCGGGGGACGGTGTGACGCACACGGTGCCGATCTACGAGGGCTTCTCCATCCCGCACTCCATCAAGCGGCTCGACCTCGCCGGGCGCGACCTCACCGACGGCCTCATCCGCCTGCTCATGGAGCGAGGATATCCGTTCACCTCGACCGCCGAGAGGGAGATTGTGCGGGACATTAAAGAGAAGCTGTGCTATATTGCGCTTGATTTTGATCAGGAGATCCAGACGGCCGCTACGAGCTCGACGATTGAGAAGTCGTATGAGCTGCCGGATGGGCAGGTCATCACTATCGGGAATGAGAGGTACGCTCCGAAGGTTTTGCCCTGCTATGTGTTACTGACCAGGACCGGTCAGGTTCCGTTGCCCCGAGGCACTGTTCCAACCTTCCCTCCTGGGCAAGGAACACGCCGGCATCCACGAGACGACCTACAACTCGGTATATACCCCTCTTACTATGTCTGGGCTCCCAATATAACACGTCCCATAGATCACCGCCTGCGACATTGATATTCGCCGCGACCTGTACGCGCTTCTTCGCCTTCGCTTCTCTCTGTCCAATCCTTACTTACTTTTTCTCTAGGTATAGCAACGTCGTCCTCTCCGGTGGAACGACCATGTACCCCGGCATCGCCGACCGCATGTCCAAAGAGCTCACCGACCTCGCGCCGGGCGGCGTGAAAGTGCGCATAACCGCCCCTCCCGAACGAAAGTACAGTGTCTGGATTGGAGGGTCCATCCTCGCCAGCTTGTCGACCTTCCAGAACATGTGGATCTCGAAGCAGGAGTACGATGAGAGCGGACCGGGGATTGTTCATCGCAGTATGTGGTTTCCTTATGTATCCACGAGTTGATACTGATTTCTCTCCTCCGCGCAGAATGCTTCTGATAATATGCGAATATGTACTCCAGTGTGCAATGCGCTTTTCACCTTGATGTTCACCTTCTGTCATTTGATAGGCCCATTTCCCTTTCACACAATCAATATATCTGCCTTTATTTAACATAGTGGTGCATCGACCGATGAGCAAGACAAAGGCGTGTATGCAGCCTACGTTCACGAAGGCCCAGTTTCGGACGTGTAACGCGACGCATAGGTATTAAAACGGCAATTATGAGGACTGGAACATTCTGCCCCTTGTGTCGCCTTATGCTCAACTGCCGTTTGCCAGTTTGCATGTCCTTACTCGCCCTGGTAGCTGGCCTCACTTTCTACGGCACCACTGCATATATATTCATACTCAGCGTCTATACACCACTGGTCTCCAGTGGCCTCCCGATCCTAACCAGTATTGACCCGATGACAGTCGTCATGTCCCTCGACTGGTGGCAGCGAGGCGATCGACTACGTTGAACCGCCTCCCCCTGGTGCGCCATCTCAACCTCATTATGCGCCTTTAAGCGTTGTGCCTAAGCAAAGGGTCCAGTGATCTCCACGAACATCCACCGCTTCTGGTCGTGGCACTGCGATTACCTGATTCGATTGAAACGTTCTCAGACGGTCTTGTCTCCTCCAGTAATGTGAGTAGTATATTTAACAAAAGCAGCAACGCTCAAGTACGCGCTCCTTTCATGCGAGGACAAAGAACGCTACAGTCGCAGCGCCGACGCTCAGCGCGCCTAGCCCAAACCCGAGCGGGGGCACCACGCCCTTTAGAGGTTTCACATTGACCTCTGAGGCCGTGTGGCGTAGTCTACCGATCGTTCTGAGGCTTGCTCAAACTTCACCGGCCGCGAGCCCGCTGCTCTCGAGCCAATGAGGCTGTTAACCCTAGAGTTTATATAACTCCTGGATGGGTCTAGTGGTGGAAGGCCATCTTAAATCTTACAAGCATTTCCCTACAGCTCTAGCAAGTCCAGAAACCCTTTAGTTCGCATTACGTTCCACCAGTTTTACTACCATGGACGGCCGTGCCGTATTTGTTATCGATAATGGCTCTGGAATGTGCAAAGCTGGCTGTAAGGTCCCTCCCCTCTGAGTTGTTGTACTCCCTGACCATGGGTCGTGCAGTTGCCGGCGATGACGAGCCTTATACAGTTTTCCCGTATATAATTGGCAAGCTACCGGGATACTTCCTCTGACATTGTTCCTCCAGGACTATCGTCGGTCGTCTCCGCAACCATGAGCATACAGTCGGTGTGAACCACAAGGAGTACTCCTTCATCGGGTAAGTTCCATCTCGCATTTTATGTACAAGTACCGAGACTATAGGCAGAGATGAGGCCCAGACGAAGAGGCGTATCCTCGACCTCAATTATCCTATCGAGCGCGGCATCATCACTAACTGGGACGACATGGAGGAAATTTGGCGCCACATTTATTACAATGAATTACATGTTGCACCAGAGGAGTATCCCGTTCTTCACACCGAGGTTCCTCTGAATCCCAAGGTCCGCTGGGACCCCCTACCATCCCCAAGCATACATCACATCATTATTGACAGCCACGCCACCACAGGTTTGTAGGGAGAAATTGACGGAAATCATGTTTGAGACCTTGCGCGTTCCAGCCTTCTACGTCGAGAACCAAGCCGTGCTCTCGCTCTACACGACTGGTTGCTCTACGGGCATCGTCCTCGAGTCTGGAGACGGTGTGACATATGTAGTACCGATCCGCGAAGGCTACTCCCTCCCGGAAGCGACCAGCCGACTCGACCTCGCCGGAAGCGACCTCACCGAGGGCCTCAGCCGCTTGCTCATGGAGCGCGGGCACCCGTCCGTCAATAAGGATGTTGCACAGGACATCAAGGAGCAGCTTTGCTACGTTGCGACAAATTTTGAGTTGGAGACTCACACGGCGGCGACGAGCTCCACGGTTGTTGAGAAGGACTATGAGTTGCCGGATGGCCAGGTTGTTACCCTTGGGGATGAGAGGTACGTCCGAAGGCTTTTCCCTCTCTCTGTGTTACTAATCGGGAATTACTTAGGTTCCGTTGCCCTGAAGCCCTGTTCCAACCCTCACTCCTAGGCAAAGAATGCGCCGGCATCCATGAGATGATCTATAACTCAGTATATCCCCTTGCGCTTCTGTGCTTCCTAATCTAACGTGGTTCTTCAGATCAACTCCTGTGACTTTTCTCTCAGACGTAATCTGTGAGCCTCCCTCTCTCCCTGTGAGACCCTTACCCACTTTTCCTTAGGTACCGTGCCGTCGTCCTTTCTGGTGGAACAGCCATGTGCCCCGGCATCGCCGGGCGCATGCGCAAAGAGCTCATTGAACTCGCGCCTGACCGTATGAGAGTGCGGACCCTCGCCATACCTGAGAGAAAATACGGTGCCTGGATTGGAGGATCCGACCTTGCCAGCTTGCCGGCCTTCCAGAAACTGTGGATTTCGAAGGGAGATTACGATGAGAGCGGTCCGGCGATTGTTCATCAAAGTATGTAGTTTCTTTATCTGATCAAGAGTTAGTACTGATCCGACCTCTATGCGCAGGCTGCCCCCCATAATATGTCCATATGCGGCAATGCGTTTCTTCGGTTTGATGTTCACCTTCCTTCGCCTTCCTGTTGCTTGATAGGCTCGTTCTCTTTCACACAATCGATGCAATTGACCTCAATGACAGTGTCTATAATATATATTTATAAACTGTGCTCAAGCCAGTTTGCATGTCCTTACCCGCCCTGGGAGCTGTCCTCACTTTCTATGGCTCCACTGCATATATATCCTTAGCGTCTATACACCATTGATCTCCAGTGGCCTCCCGATCCTAGCCAGTATAGACTAGTTGACAGTTGTCATGTCACTCGGTTGTGTTGAACCGCTTCCCTCCGGTGCGCCACCTCAACCCCATTATACGCCTTCATGCGTTGTGCCTAAGCAAAGGGCCCAGTGATCTCCTCCATAAACGCCCGCCGCTTCGATCTCGGCCGTGACACTGCGATTACCTGATTCGATTGAAACACCCTCAACGGTCGTGTCTCCTCCAGTAATGTGAGTAGTGTATTTCACAAAAGCAGCAACGCTCAAGCAAGCGCTCCATTCATGCGAGGACTAAAGAACGCTGCGGCCGCAGCGCCGACGCTCAGAGCGCCTAGCCCAAACCCGAGCGGGAGCGCCACGCCCTTTAGAGATTTAACATTGACCTCTGCGGCCGTGTGGCGCAGTCTACCGATCGTTCCGAGTCTTGCTCAAACTTTAGCGGCCGCGAGCCCGCTGCTCTCAAGTCAGTGAGGCTGTTAGCCCTAGGGTTTATATAACGCCTGGATAGGCCTAGTGGTGGAAGTCCATCTCAAATCTTACAAGCATTTCCCTACAGCTCTAGCAAGTCCAGAAACTCTTCAGTTCGCATTATTTTCCACCAGTTTTACTACTATGGGCAACAGTGCCACAGTTGTTATTGATATTGGTTCTGACACGTGCAAAGCTGGCTGTAAGGTCCCTCCCCTCCGAGTCGTTGTAATCCCTGACCATGGGTCGTGCAGTTGCAGTTGCCGCCGTCGATGACGCCGGCGATGAGGATCCTTATGCAGTTTTCCCGTATACAATCAGCAAGCTGCCGTGATACTCTCTCTGATATCGTCCCTCCAGGACTATCGTCGGTCGTCTCCGCAATCATGAGCATGCAGTCGGCGTGGACCACAAGGAGTACTCCTTCGTCGGGTAGGTCCCATCTCGCATTTTATGTACAAGTACCGAGACTATACGCAGAGATGAAGCCCAGACGAAGAGGCGTATCCTCGACCTCAATTATCCCATCGAGCGCGGCATCGTCACTAACTGGGACGACATGGAGGAGATTTGGCACCACATTTATTACAACGAATTACATGTCGCACCAGAGGAGTACCCCGTTCTTCACACCGAGGTTCCTCTGAATCCCAAGGTCTGCCGGGACCGCCTATCATCCCCAAACATACATCACATTATAATTGACAGCCACATCACTACAGGTTTGTAGGGAGAAATTGACGGAAATCATGTTTGAGACCTTGCGCGTTCCAGCGTTCTATGTCCAGAACCAAGCCGTGCTCTCGCTCTACACGACTGGCTACACTACGGGCATCGTACTCGAGACGGGAGGTGGTGTGACACATGCAGTACCGATCCGCGATGGCTACTCCCTCCCGGACGCGACCAACCGACTCGACCTCGCCGGAAGCGACCTCACCGAGGGCCTTAGCCGCTTGCTCATGGAGCGTGGGCACCCACCCGTCAATGAGGATGTTGCACAGGACATCAAGGAGCAGCTTTGCTATGTTGCATTAAATTTTGAGTGGGAGACTCAAACGGCGGCGACGAGCTCCACAGCTGTTGAGAAGGCGTATGAGTTGCCGGATGGCCAGGTTATTACGCTTGGGGATGAAAGGTACGCCTGAAGGCTTTTCCCTCTCTCTGTGTTACTAATCGGGAATTACTTAGGTTCCGTTGCCCTGAAGCCCTGTTCCAACCCTCACTCCTGGGCAAAGAATGCGCCGGTATCCATGAGATAATCTATAACTCAGTATACACCCTCGCGCTCCTGTGCTTCCTAATCTAACATGGTTCTTCAGATCAACTCCTATGACTTTTCTCTCAGGCGTGATCTGTGAGCGTTCCTCTCTCCTTGTGGGAGCCTTACCCACTTTTCCTTAGATACGGCGCCGTCATCCTTTCTGGTGGAACAGCCATGTGCCCCGGCATCACCTACCGCATGACCAAAGAGCTCATTAAACTCGCGCCTAACCGTATGAGAGTGCGGACCCTCGCCATACCCGAGAGAAAATACGGTGCCTGGATTGGAGGGTCCATCCTTGCCGGTTTGCCGGCCTTCCAGAATCACTGGATCTCGAAGGGAGATTACGATGAGAGCGGTCCGGCGATTGTTCATCGAAGTATGTAGTTTCCTTATCGATCAGGAGTTAGTACTGGTCCGATCTCTATGCGCAGGCTGCCCCCCATAATATGCCCATATGCGCTCAAGTATGCAACGCGTTTCTTCGTTTTGATGTTCACCTTCCTTCGCCTTCCTGTTGCCTGATAGGCACGTTCTCTTTCACACAATCGATGCACTTGACTTCCATGACAGTGTCTATATATATTCATAGACTGTGCTCAACTGCTGTTACCCGCTGGCCTCACTTTCTATGGCTCCACTGTATATATTCATCGTCAGCATCTATGCACCAATACCATTGATCTCCAGTGGCTCCCGATCCGAGCCAGTATTGACCAGTTGACAGTTGACAGTCGTTATGTCCCTCGACTGGTGGCAGCGTAATGTTGAACCGCCTCCCTCCGGTGCGCCATCTCAACCTCATTATGCGCCTTTCAGCGTTGTGCCTAAGCAAAGGGCCCAGTGATCTCCTCCACAAACGCCCACCGCTTCTCGGCCGTTACACTGCGATTACCCGATTCGATTGAAACATTCTCAGACGGTCTTGTCTCCTCCAGTGATGTGAGTGGTGTATTTCACAAAAGCAGCAACGCTCCATTCATGCGAGGACCAAAGAACGCTACAGCCGCAGCGCCTAGCCTGAACCTGAGCGGGAGCGCCACGTCCTTCAGAGATTTAACATTGACCTCTGCGGCCGTTTAGTGCAGTTTAACGATCGTTCTGAGTCTTGCTCAAACTTCACCGGCTGCGGGCCCGCTGCTCTTGAGTCAGTGAGGCTGTTAGCCCTAGGGTTTATATAACTCCTGGATGGTTCTAGTGGTGGAAGTCTATATCAAATCTTACAAGCATTTCCCTACAGTTCTAGCAAGTCCAGAAACCCTTTAGTTCGCATTACGCTCCACCAGTTTTACTACCATGGACGACAGTGCCGCATTTGTTATTGATAATGGTTCTGGCACGTGCAAAGCTGGCTGTAAGGCCCTTCCCCTCCGAGTCATTGTATTCCCTGACCATGGGTCGTGCAGTTGCCGGCAATGACGAGCCTTATACAGTTTTCTCGTATATAATTAGCAATTTTCCGTGATACTCTCTCTGAAATTGTTCCTCCAGGACTATCGTCGGTCGTTTCCGCAACCATGAGCATACAGTCGGCGTGAACCACAAGGAGTACTCCTTCGTCGGGTAGATCCCATCTCGCATTTTATGTACAAGTACCGATACTATATGCAGGGATGAAGCCCAGACGAAGAGGCGTATCCTCGACCTCAATTATCCCATCGAGCGCGGCATCGTCACTAACTGGGACGACATGGAGGAGATTTGGCACCACATTTATTACAACGAATTACATGTCGCACCAGAAGAGTACCCCGTTCTTCACACCGAGGTTCCTCTGAATCCCAAGGTCCGCCGAGACCGCCTATTATCCCCAAACACACATCACATTATTATTGACAGCTACACCACCACAGGTTTGTAGGGAGAAATTGACGGAAATCATGTTTGAGACCTTGCGCGTTCCAGCGTTCTACGTCCAGAACCAAGCCGTGCTCTCGCTCTACACGTCTGGCCGCGCGACGGGCATGGTCCTCGAGTTGGGAGATGGTGTGACACATGCAGTACCGATCCGAGAAGGCTACACCCTCCCGCACGCGACCAACCGGCTCGACCTCGCCGGAAGCGACCTCACCGAGGACCTCAGCCGCCTGCTCATGGAACGCGGACACCCATCCGTCAATAAGGAGGTTGCACAGGACATCAAGGAGCAGCTCTGCTATGTTGCGATAAATTTTGGGTGGGAGACTCAGACGGCGACGATGAGCTCCACAGCTGTTGAGAAGGCGTGTGAGTTGCCAGATGGGCACGCTATTACCCTTGGGGATGAAAGGTACGCTCGAAGGTTTTTACCTCTCTCCGTGTTACTGATCGAGAATTACTTAGGTTCCGTTGCCCTGAAGCCCTGTTCCAACCCTCACTCCTGGGCAAAGGATGCTCCGGCATCCATCAGATAACCCACAACTCAGTATACACCCTCGCGGTCCTGTGCTTCCCAATCTGACGTGGTTTTTCAGATCAATTCCTGTGACTTTTCTCTCAGGCGTGATCTGTGAGCCTTCCTCTCTCCCTGTGAGACCCTTACCCATTTTTCTTTAGGTACCGCTCGGTCATCCTTTCTGGTGGAACGGCCATGTGCCCCGGCATCGCCGAGCGCATGGACAAAGAGCTCACTGAACTCGCGCCTAGCAGTATGAGAGTGCGGGCTGTCTCTATACCCGAGAGCAAATATGGTGCCTGGATTGGAGGATCCACCCTTGCCAGCTTGTCGGCCTTCCAGAAGATGTGGATCTCAAAGCAAACTTACGATGAGAGCGGTCCGGCGATTGTCCATCGAAGTATGTGGGTTACTTATCTGATCAGGGGCTCATACTGATCCGACCTCTCTGCGCAGAATGCCCCCCATAATACGCCCAGATGCGCTCGAGTATACAATGCGTTGATGTCCACCTTCCTTCGCCTCCCTGTTCTTGATACTCTTTCACAAAATTGATGTACTTGACCTCCATGACAGTCCTATATATATATTTATAGACTAACCCATTCACTTGTTCCTCGGAGCCTGACGATGACGTTTGTGCAAACTCAGGTTCTCAGACTCGTCAGTCTAGAAGGTTCACAAGAGTCATATATGGTATCCATTCAATTGTGCCCTCCATATGTCATGTGGTACACCTACTCCAAGACTTCAAGTCTCGTGAAGCTGGTTCGCCTCTCCAAGAGCAAAAACTGAAGTACTCGATGGTTAAACGATACTAGAGACATTCCCTACTTGGTAGAAAGCCTCCTCAACGCTTAGCAGATTGCTCAGGAGCACTGCACCATCCGCCCGGGCGGGGCTCAAGCCAGAGATTGAAAGGGGACTAAAAAATAGCTTCACGATATTTGTTTCAACGAGTCGTTGGACTCCACTAAGTGGTGGAGAAAACCAAACTCATTCTTCAATTGCCATCGTACGGCGAACCACTACAATCACGAAGTATCCATAGCATCCCCACCACCCATACTAATATGTCTCACAGTCTCAGAGACAACTAGACTCCTCACGACCTCGCGATTGCGCTTCCAATCGGTCGTCCCACGGGGGAACTTGTAATTGCGCTCCTTGGTGACCTTTTCGTTGTCCTTGACATAGTTACGCAGCATTTCAGTACCAGTGGCCGTGATGACACATACGTCCACATTCGAGCCCGACCCGAGGTCGTTGAAAATTCCCGCAGAGATGGCGTCGCAGACCAGTTTGACCGCCGCGTCGCGCTGGAGTTGGACGTCAGTATAATGCAATAAGTGATAGAATTGTGGTTTTGTGGACATTGGTACGAAGGACTTACGTCTAGGCCAGCTTGCCAGTAGCTTTCGAAGACAGCCATCGCTGCTAGACTTCCCGATCCCATAGTCACGTATGGGAGCTTATCCGTGGACCCATGTGGTGCAACGGTGAATAATTGAGGGCCCATTACATCCACACCTCCCAATACGAGAGCAGCACCGATGTGCCCTTGGTGTCTATGCATTCCATTAGCCCCAACTCTGATCCTAGGCACCAGAAGCTCTCCATATAGATACTCACTGGAAAAGCCGTTGCTTAAGCATGGTCATGGCGGTCACGACGCGCGGCTTGCGACCAGTAGAAAGGGCATGGAGCTCGACATTCGAGGAGATGAGGGCGGTGATAAACTCTGTATCAGCCGCAGTACCAGCACCACAGCACCGAATGTTGTCCGCAATGAAGTGGATCTAATATACGCGTCGTCAGCCGACGTGTTCCGCCGATGCAGCAGCAGCAGACCTTTTCACAGTTTTTGTCGGCGACGATGGGACCGCTGGTGGCACGCGTGTCTGCGCCGAGAACAATGCCGCCCTGGAAGAGACACCCGACGATGGTGGTACCGGTGCTAGTGGCTTTGGGGACAGCGACGCCCTTTGCCTCTAGAAAGTCATTGCGGACGCTGTTTGAGAAATCAAACCCCGCTCCTCGATACACCGAAGACGACGACGACGACGCGGCCATGGACAAGGAGGTCAAGTTCGATTGCGCGTCGCACAAACAAAGGACAAATATTCGAAAGTGGCGATCCTCCGACCTGATGATGCACACCTTTATCGGGATGAATCTCTTCGCTTTACACCAAATCCAAACGCATACAGCCCAACATTCGTCATCCCACTCAGCGCAGCGACCACACACCCGCTCAGCACCGCGATCGCCTTGGGTGTCCAGCCCAGCACCTGCCTGTGCGGGCCTAGTGGTAGCCCGCTCAGGTCCGTCAAGTCACGATGTCCCGCCGCGTTGCCCGACGTCGGGAGTCCAAGCATCGCACACTGTTCGGCTACGTATGCCGGTGGACGGACGAGGGCTTGCATTTCGGTTGGAGCTTCGATGAAGGTGAGTGCGAGGCCAGATTCGAGGTGCCACTGGTGGCGAGAGGTCAGGTTGGATCGAGAGAACGGTGAAAGCGTCGCACGTCTAAGTGACAGTGGAACATCCAAGCCCCCGGATTATCCGCCACGAATCGAATACTCGCTTTTGAGTTACCAGGAACTTGAATCGTATCCCTCCTGAGTGCGCTTTCGACCTCTCCATCGAACGACTCCTCCCCACCCCTCCCTATGATCGCGAACTTGTGCCCATGCATATGACTGCAAAACATCCGACATGTCACCCCGTATAGCACCTCCGGAAAAAGTAGACTTACAACGGATGAGAATTATCATCCAGATTGATAATCTCCAGCTGCACCACATCCCCGTAGTTGACCAAAATTGTCCCGGGTCCATACACACTTTCATGTGTCGCATTCGTACCCATAGAAAGTGCGGTGAAAAGCGTAGGAGTAAGAGGCGGATTCCAGGTGACATTGTTGAACATGCCGCGGTTGATTCCGTTGTCCATCGTCTCCAAGAGAACTTCGAGGGGTATTATGCGCGTCGCAGCCGGGATGGAGGCTGGCTGCAGCGGCTTGAGCTGCATATCGTCGAAGTCTTCGTATTTTGACGGGGCTGGGGATGGGGACACGAGTGGGAGGGATTTACCGTAGCTAATGGTAGCCGTAGCATCTGGGTGGTATATTTAGGATACTTGTCACCGTCGGTGCTAACCAAGGCTCACTCGGATAGAAATCCTCATCGGGTATATCGTCAAACATGGTAATACTGCGTATTGGTAAGCACCATACCACTCAGATATCAGGCCAAGGACTTACTCCTGATCAGCATAAATCAAATAGTTCCCCTTGGGCTCGTTCAGCGCCGTCACAAGGACAGAATATCGCTGCGCAGCAGCAACAGCCAAATACCCAACCTCATGTTCTTCCACATCTGTCTGGATTACTATCAGGTCCCCACTCCCTTCGTACACCTTAGTAACTCGCACTCACCCCATCCGCCTCGATAATCCTCATCTTGTGTCCGTCCAACCGGAAGAAAAACGCAGAAAATGCAGCCATGTTGATAACCCTAAGCCTATAGGTTTTCCCTCGCTCGAAGGCCAGCGAGGTGGCGTCGTTAAACCCCGGAAGGTATGTCCCGTTTTGCGCAAAGTATACGAGTGCAGAGTCGGGTACAGGCTCCGCGCCTGTTGGATTTGCTTTATTTAGGAACCTTTGGGTCGCGGTCCTTTGTCAGATGGGAAGGCGTGGAAACGTGCGGGGAAACGGGACAGACTTGTCGAGAAGGATGGGACGTTCGGTATGGTACCAGTCGCTTAATATCACTGTGTATTCTGGAGGTGCGTTTAGATCGATTAGGGGTAAAGCAGTTTCTGAGGAGGAAGGCGTACCTTCATCGTATCTGTGCGGTTCGGTGGGTGGATGGATTACGAAAGGCGACTTGAGCCCGTCAATCGCTTGACCCTACCCGCAACCACGTTACTGAGGAGCCCCAGAGACCAATAGTAGATGATATCCGACCGTAAAATGACCGTGAGCCCAGTATGTTCCCCATTGCCCAGCATTTTGGAATGGCACGTCATAAATGAACATCTCTCCGGGTGGTATTCCACTGCACACACACAAAACCAGTTAGTTGGTGGTGCCTCAAGAGTGTGTCACCCGGAGCACACACCATTGCGTCACCCGTGCTGCTCCGTCAAAGTGATTGATCCCCGCTAGGAACATCCCATGCAAGTGGATGGTCGTCGGCTCGTCCAGTGAGTTGAGCTGGGGACCAGGTATTACATATGAGTATTTTACGGGCCGGAAATCTAACTAGGCGGAGAACTGACGACGTGGAGACGCAGGCGGTCTGTCGAATGTACATCAATTGGAGGGGGCCTGGTAGACAATCGTAAGCTCTTCTAACCGCGCGTTTGGTGAAGCATTGTACGGCCAAGTCCCGTTCACGCCAATCACCCGCCGGAAGTGCCGTCCGTCTGGGTTGGCGATAGCGTAGCTCACATTCCACCACAGTTCCACTAGTTCAGCAGAAACGAGGGTCCCAAGTGCCAGCAGTAAAGCGACAACTCTGGTCATTGTCGCGGTCGCGGTCCAAAACTAACGTTATCGATCCATCTGATAAGATTACCAATTCGGCAGCTCGTCGGCGGTAATGTTTTACACCTCGCCAACCTTCTTGACGCCAATCACAACCCGTTCGTTCCTCTTCCAGAAGCCCACCAATACCTCCGCAATCCTGTGCGGGTTGTCCTCGCGGGACGTCAATACCACGTCCATCGCGTGAATGCGGGTCTACGCACTTCGTGCAGCATATGCCCAACGTCGGGAACTACTTCCATCTGGAATTTACCTTGCATCTGGCCGATCATCAACTCCTTGTCCAACCTGTCCGTGCCGGCGAGTACGAGCAGCCTTGCGGCGCGCACGGTAAGAAACTTGGATGAAAGACCTGTGAACCAGCCTTCCCAGTATGGTGCCGTGGTTCGGAGGGGTGTGCGCCAGGTGTACTCGTACTCTGCTGTCGGAGAGGCCGATTTCGTAATCATTGAAGGCACCGAGGTACGCGCCGAGAGCTGGTTGCGAATTGCGTGCGATGTTGTGCTAGGGAAGAGTGTCAGAGGGGTCGCGATGTGTAGAATTCTGTGCCGTACTGGTACTTGATGGCCTCTTCGACGGAATCGAACCCCTCTGGCCGAGAGTCGAGGAGGCTCATCATGTTGGGTAGGGCGTCCAGAGTGAACCCTAGGGAAATGTGAGTGGGCCGCAATTTGGTAGCAGAACAGTCCTCACCTTCGACTATGTCGAGTACCGCAACCCCAGTAATCCGGTATTTGCTCTCCAGCAGCAGGGGACTAACGCGAACACAAACTGACCCTCCTAGACTGTGTCCCACTAGCTTTAATACGTTAATGTACTGTCTATTGTTTTCTGACCACCGCGCTCACCACGAGACTTGGAGCTTGCGCTGGATCAGGGAAGACGATCGTAAGAAGATGCAGCATGTCATTTGTAAGGGCGTCAATGGGTAGGTTGGTGTCGTCCACTCCTTGCTTTGGGGCGGTTTTTCCTTAATAGTGACTCAGATCTTTACCCCGACTGTTCAAAGCTACTCACCATGCCGCCTGGCGTCAAATGCAAGAACGCCCAACTCCCCCTTGGACAATTCCGTCACCTCCTTCGCGAGACAGGCAAACGTCAACCCCGAATATCCGGCTCCATGGTGGCAAACCAAGGTCGTCCCAGGTTCATTCGCCTTCGTCACAGGTGGCGTATAGTATACTCGGAAGTCTTGCCCCACGGCATCTACAGAAACGGACAGCGCTTGCGTAAAGTGATCCGCGGCGGAGATCGGGGAGTAGTGGCTCAGATCGTCTGTTGGTGGATCCAATGAGCGAAGAGGGCGCGCTCCTGGTCTGTATGCCCGTGTCAGTCACCAACACCGTTGTAGTATAATCAAAGACGTACTTGCGGACGTTGGGGGGCGCACTCGGCAGTTGAGCGATCGAGGACATGGCTTCCTCGATTTCCTCCGCACTTTCATCCTCGGTGGCAAAACCAGGAGCAACTGTGGGCGTATACACATCCGGAATATAACCTGGGAGCTTTGCGAGCCTTGCGCTCATTGCGGACCGTTGAAGATGGGACATGGCAGCGACCAACAACTCCGGTTCCTGCGCCGCTGGGTTCGAAATAAATAGGTTTACACCCGCACCGACATAGGTTTGCAGCCATCATATTCGGAATTGTGACCAACCGTCGTGCCATGCTCCGAAGCAGGTCACGCCTCGGTGACCCTGCACCTGAACTACGCCCTCCTCTCCTCGTCCGTTCGTCGCCCGCAGAAAAATGTCTTCGTCGCTTGTCGGGTCCACAGACTGTATCTTGCTCGTCAAGAATGTCCCGAACCACTTCAGTGAGTCCAACCTCCTCGCCCGCTGCGAATCAATTGGCCATGCCTGGTGAGTTGCCCAGTTTTCACAGAGGGATCGCCAATGACCTATAGTGCATCTTCATAGCATCGTTCTTCACTCTCAGCACGAAAGCGGCGGGTGCTATACCGTCAAACTTCTCACATCCTCACCGGAGGGGGTACAGAAGATTTCGACAATGGTTAATGGAATGCGAAGCGACCAAACCTGGATTTCGACTGAATTGCGAACTTGGGCAACGCTCAGCTCTTCAGAAAGAAGTCAATACCCAGCTCACGTGCTACTCGACCCACCAATGTTGCAATCATTGAGGCTCTCATTAATGCAACCTAGTATGTCGTAGTATTATTCGTCACGCTTGCTCTTCCCCTCATGTGCCCTAGAAAAAATACAGGACCTCAACCGGCAGATTGCAGACCTTAAGGTCGACCTCACCGGATGCCAGATGTCCTCTGGCACCGGTGGTAGTCGAGAGAAGATCCAAGTCCTCAAGGTTGGGAATGAATTCCTTCGAGCAGCAAAAACTGTCACTCCAGCCGCGTATGAAGCCACAACAGAGCTTATGAGCAGCATATCGGCACTTCAGCACATCATGTCCAATCCCGATAGTCCCCCAACAGTCGCCAACGTGACATCTGCACTTTCTGCCTGTTTTATCCCTTTGTTCCAACACCTCAACTCCGCGCACCAAGCACTCCTTGCAACTCAACAAGAGTTGGAGGAAACCAAGGACGAGTTGGCTACCATAAAGGCGACGAACGAGGGGCTCCAACAGCAAGTGGGCCAGTATTCATTCGACCATTCTTCCCATACACTCTCGACTGGGTCTGTAGATCTCCAGGTTGAGATAGAAGGGTTGAAGAACGAGATGGCTGAAGAACGAGCACGCCTCAGTGCCGCACGGCAGGAAAATAAGAAGTTGCGGGCGCAAAATACAGAGCTCAAGGGGAAAGTCGGATCGTTCCGGGAACACATTCGCCTATCCGAAGAGAGGTACTCAACCCCGACCAACAGCAGAAGTACCGAGACACCCGACGTGGCGATGGCTGATCCCACAACCTTGTCTCGGGAGCAAAATATGGAGATACAAGTTCTAGAGCGAGAACAGGAACTCCTCACTCGCTTATTGGAGGGCGAGAAAAATATGCGGCTGGGGGTGGAACAGGAATTGACCGATTTGAAGGTGGAATATGAGCTGCAAGAGAAGATGATGATTGAGTGGTTCCTAGAATCGGTCAGGGTAACGAATGGCGAAGAGTACCTGCGCCAACTCAAGACGCTGAAACAGATACGTCCCATGCCACCATCGAAATCTCGTGATAGTTTTTACCGGCTTCTTGGATAAGTATCAGTTTACTCCTTACAAATTGTAATCTTCTCAGCTCCTTTGGATATCAGGAAAATAGTGGATTTTCTAGGAATAATTCTAACGTGCCGGCACAGGCTTTTGCATCAGCTCAGCTAACAGGGACTCGTCTCGTGCCTACATAAGCAACTAGTCAATTCTGATTGCAGAATATAACCGCCGTATTGCCCAGTACGAGCTTAAGAACCCAATAGTGCCTGGCAAAAGAAGCCGAATCAGTACTTAACAGGTAGTAGACTAAAGGCCAGGCACGCACCGGTGATGATAAAGTTCATCAAGCATACTAATAGGAGATACCCAAAATACAACACGACGCTTGCGAGGGAGTCCAAGCTCATCCTCGACCCCCAATAATACACACCGTAGAGCAACAGCCAGAGTGCGCTCCCGCCACCTGCAAGGAAGCTCCTCCACTGCCACCGGTAGTCCTCAGCGCAGAGGAGAAAATAGACAAATAGTATTGTCACGGAGGATGTGGCGATTGTGACGACGGCGGAGGTGAGGGCAAGGAAGCCGAAGGCGTAGTAGGCACGCGAGGCGAAGATCGAAGAGAGAAGGAAGTAGCCTTCGATGAAGGCCGCGCCGAAGGGGAGAATTCCGGAAAGGAAGGCGGAGGGGATTGGCTTCAGGTAGGAGGGTGCTGGTGGGATTTGGCGAGGGATTGAATTTACGCGGAGGGGCGCTGGTATTGGCTGCATATGGTGAGTGTTTAAATAATATGAACCAAATTGACAGAAAAACTTACGCCGTGTTTAGTGGCGAAGTACGCGCCGAGAGACACGAGAGGACCGTTGATCGCGAACCAAAGT
>Ga0307513_10005435_pt1 | contig 16840 bp, 23 predicted proteins | sample 15_EM_MG_FD_202174 | JGI IMG/M metagenome (GOLD analysis project Ga0307513, IMG submission 202174) | Populus trichocarpa ectomycorrhiza microbial communities from riparian zone in the Pacific Northwest, United States - 15_EM | ecosystem: Host-associated > Plants > Roots > Unclassified | place... | reverse complement strand
AATTTACTTGTGCTATAGGAACAACCCTGCATACTTCACGCCAGAAACGATCAAAGGCGCGCTTAACGACTGGAATGAGGTCCACATCCAGAGCGAGAAGTACATTTCTATCGTCGCTGGACAACCCTCGTCGTTCGCAAAAGCGTTCATATCGATGGGCGCCTCACGGGCGTTATTAAGAGCCGGGGAAGATCCCCCACCGCCCTACCAAGTTGCAGTTTTGCCCGGATATGAGAGGATACTGGGCGAGTCATTTGAGTTAAGCGCAGCTGACCGTGTGGGGAGATTCAGAGCCATGGCGAAATCCAGCGATATCAATAGTTTAATTGCTGCGCTGTCGCCTCCCTCTCTGACCCTGGGAGCCAACCGCGCTGAGCTCAACGATGCTGCAAATTCGTATCGTCAGATTTCGTCTCTCCTCAAGTAAATGCCTTCCTAACTCATCGGCCCCGACTGCTAACTCTAGTTTTTAGCGGCGTATACAACGAGTCTTCGAATGATGCGGCTCGGCTGGCAACTACGATCACGTCCAGCCTGATTCCATCCTTGAACAAGGCTATAGAATTCTATATCAAATTCGCAGATGGTCAAAAAGATCCATTTTCAAACGGAACCTCGGTATCGGCGATGGAGAGTATGATTGCAGAGAGATGGCAGGAACTTAACGAGGGGAGCAATCTTGCTAAGGCGGCAGAGACTGTCTTCATCAACTTCCGGAATGATTCCCAAGCTGCGCTCAACACGGTACGATCGTCTCGCACATTATTCAGCCGCACCTGCCTCAAAATATATTTATTCGCAGCTCACTCGCCATGTCAATGAGTTAAACGAACAACTTGCGACGAAAGAAGCAACGCTGCGTGACCTTCAAGCACAATACAACAAATGGAGCTGGGTCATTGTAAGTCTTATTTCTTCTTTGTGAAACCTAATTCTTACGGTTTAATTCCGTAGTACTGGCCATTCCCTCCTGGCATCGGTAAATCTTTATATGTGTAATTCATCGCTCGCAGACACTGACATTGTACTCATTTCGCAGGCGCCATAATCTACATTATCATCGACTCCATCACGCAGACCACAAAGGAAATCAATAACCTTCGAAACGATATCAACAAACTCAAGAGCACAGAAATTTACGTTAGTGGAGTTCAACAAATGTCGGAAGATGTCGGGCGTACCACGAGCTCTCTCAGTCAGAGTTGGTCGGAATTGACCACCAAAACTAATAATTTGCAAACGCTCGTCTATGCTGTGGTGATCAACCCTGCTGTTGAACTGGCCGTCAGACCTGTCGTCCAGGCCCAATGGCTGGCTTTCAGTAATGATCTGAAGCAGTGGTAATTGAATGTACTTAGGTTCTACTGACGTCGACTGTATTCCGCCCCATGTACTACCATCCTTTATGCAGATACGTACCTGTGAATCGAAAAAAATGCTGCTCGATGTTGTATCTCTGCACTTTAAAATTCAAGGCGGCTCACTGCAAGGTCTACTGGAAACCCTGTTTTTATGCGCATATTCCAGGCAAGTTACTAGGAATTAGTTCGTTTCCGGTCCCAACGAATCCTGTTCTCAGTTGCCAGCTCCTTGAAGATCAGCACGGTATGCCGTACCTCCCACTCATTCTCCCTTGAATTTTATGCAAAACCCCCTTCAGAGTCGCTTCCAAGTCACTCGGCATTTGTGCGGATGATCGATAGTTGGCTATTGGGAAGGGATTATGAGAGGAACAGTGGACCGTCACACGCGTCAGAGCAGATAAAGAGACGCTCGGTGCACCATTTGCGCGATGGTTGATCCACTTTGGGTTGTGTCGCGCAGTGTCATAATGGTGTTTAACGGCAGGAACGAGACTACAGTTGGGTCCCTCAAGAATGTTACCAACAAGCAATTCAAGAATTTGACAGCGCCGCTCGGTGCCTTCGGCAGGAAGACACAACGTTGAAGAAACCGTACATTATAGAGAATGGCGAAATGTGCACGAGGGAGTTGGCCGTCCGCAGACCATTGTGGGAGGAGATGGAAGTGGCGGTAGGGTGAGCGAGACGTATACTAGATGCTCGCGGGTTCACGTTTTTGCATCAGAAATAAGAAGATGTTGAGAGGGTCATGAATAACTAAGTAGAAGAAAAGAACCGGCCCGCTTCCACCCTCATTCTACGTCATCAATAACCTCTATTTTAGGAGACTATGCAATCTTCCAGTACCTTCATAACACCCGCCACATCCCTGTCGATGATCTTTCATCTTACAAACTCCACGATTCTCTCGCAAAAGACATCCAGCGCCTTCACGCCGACCAAGTTCAATGAACTCAACTAAGTGTTTCTTGAGCAACCTCCGGGAACGTTTGGCTGAACGTTGAACTGGATTCAGACACATCACATGCTTGTGGGATATCTGGTAGGCAGCCATATATAAAGCGCCTTCATTCCAGTTATGCCCTGCCAGCCTGCTGCCAACTTGAACTATTTCGGATGTTGATTTTTGATTTGGCCACGATGCACCCTCTCTATGCCATTTTATCAGCCTTTCTTTGCGCATGGATCCTCAAGAGCATCATGATGTCTATCAGTCGCAAGAGCAACCCCAATGGTCTTCCCCTACCTCCTGGTCCGAAGGGCTTTCCAGTCATCGGTAATCTGCTGGATATGCCCACAGACAAACCATGGCTCGTCTACAATCAATGGTCGAAAACCTATGGTAGTTTTTTTCTGCGATGAATGTTTCCTACAAATGACATCATTGTTTTTCGCAGGTGACATGGTGTATTTCGAGGTTCTTGGGCAACCTTTCCTCGTTTTAGATACCCTCCGGAGAACAAACGATCTCTTTGATAAACGGTCTACCAACTATTCCGATAGAATGCGAATGCCGATGGTTTTGGAACTGTAGGGTTTGTCTGTCATGTAACCTTCCCTTTTTGAGGATTTATCAATTAGTATGAACTGGGATTTCAACATGGCATTGCTGCCTTATGGTACATGGTGGCGAAGACATCGTCGAGCTTTCAATAACTATTTCCATCGAAACATCGTATCGAAATATCAACCCATCCAAACTCGCGAAGCCCGTGCATTCCTTTACCGTCTCCTGAAGACACCTGAGGATTTCATGCATCATATTCGGCAGTAAGTCATCGAATACCCCCAATATCCTAATATAATGACAAAGCTCTTTTCAACAGCACCTTTGCTGCTACGATTATGGGCGTCGCATATGGTATCAATGTCAAGGACTCGGATGATCCTTATATCTCGAATGCTGAAGAGGCTCTTAATGGTATAGTCGAAGCTGGCATTCCAGGTGCATTTTTGGTGGATTTGCTCCCCATCTTGAAGTATGTCCCTGCCTGGTTCCCTGGTGCTGGATTCAAAAGAAAAGCTTTATATTGGAGCAAAGTCAACACTGAAGTCGTCGAGAAGCCATTTCAATTTGTCGCCGAGCAAGTGGTAACGCCGCCCTTCCCATGCTATTTCCCCTGTGTTGATTGGGTATTTCAGAAAATGGGGACTGCGTTGCCTTCTGTGGCAACATGCCTTATCGAAAAACTACCCGACGAGGCTGACCCAAGATGGCCTGAGGAATTGAGGATCGCTCAAGATACTGCGGCAGTGGCATACATAGGTATGGGCTACTTTAAATGCCTCTCGGGATTCCAAGTTCACCGATAGCTGCAGGCGGTGCTGATACGGTACGCTTAACACGGATATATTTCTTCCCCCGTGTCCGGACCCACAACTTTGGCGTTATAGGGAGTCTCCGCCATTCAGGCATTCTTTCTGGCAATGGCGATGTACCCCGCTGTTCAGCAGAAGGCCCAAGCAGAAATTGATTTGGTCGTTGGACCCAGTCGCCTACCAGATTTTGGTGATCGTGACTTCCTTCCCTACATTAACGCACTCATGAAAGAATCTATGCGGTGGCAATCCATTGTTCCTCTCTGTCAGTCTTTTCGCTAGATTCTAACGTTCATCTATGATACCTTATTCTTCATTATAGCTGTCGGCCACATGGCTTCGGAGGATGATGAATACAACGGATACTTCATCCCTAAAGGAACAGTTGTCCTAGGAAATGCATGGTATGCTTTTCACCCTCTTCCTCCATCTCTGAACCATCAAGTCACCACCATATCAAGGGCGATCCTCCACGACCCGACTGCCTTCTCAGAGCCGCTTGAATACCGACCAGAACGGTACTTGAAAGATGGTCAACTTGACCCTAACACTAGGAATCCCGGCTGCGCAGTTTTCGGGTTCGGCCCTCGGTGAGTGGCATCACAAGTCCTGCGCGCCATAATATCGATGCCGAATGACTCTCCCCAGGATTTGCCCAGGAAGACACTTGAGCGACAACTCGCTTTATGCCATCGTGTCCTCCGTCCTTGCTGTCTATGATATCACACCGCCACTGGATGGCGATGGTGGACCCATGAAGCTGGAGGCCGAGGTTACCAGCGGGTTTATATCGTAAGATTTTTCTCTTACTCCAAATGTGGATCTACGGGCTAACGAGTTACATCTAGTCTTCCAGTCCCGTTCAAGTGTATCATCAAGCCCCGTGGACCAATGGCAGAAGCCCTCATTCGGGATTGCATTGAACTGGATGCTTGAGAAATCTTGCAAAGTCATTCGTGATGTAGGCAGGGATTGCTCTACGCTGACGGGTGGCTATTATGATCTCATCTGGAATATTAAGGGGTACTCTAACCAGATGTAAAGTATGAAAATTAAATAACTACTGTGTCCAAAATGACCTTCCCTTCGGGTTACTTATTCCGTCAATACCCCATCCTTTCAGAAACAACCCGATCCGTTATGCCTGAGAACTTGGATAAGCGCCCATGTAGTGGACCTCTCCTCAACGTGCTAAATCGAGTAAGGTTGATGCAATCCGATTCTACGCCCACATCACAACTGCTCTCTTTCGATATTGAGTGGCCCTCTCGGGCTATTTACCAAACAGGTTTCTGTGCGGCTCGTTGATAGTCCCAAGACTAGGGCGAAGGCGGGGAGAAAAATGTGCCAGGTAACTGTGTCGACAAGTACCAGAATGAGAGGCGGAAAACAAAACAAAAGACTGGGAAATAACACTAGCTTCGCGGACTGCACTAAAAAGGAAAGTTGGGTAGAAGATCGTGTCCTCAAAGTAGCACATATATATAGCATACAGTAGGTCAAGTTTGTTGGTCACTATGCAAATACACAAGGCACAATATTATGGTGTTACAGTCAACTGATCAATCCTTCGCCGCATCCACCCTCTCACTCTTATCCACCTCGTACAACACCTCCGTGCGGATCACGTACTTCGCACCCCGTGTCACCCCACTTCCCTCATGCAACAAACTCCCCGCGGCTTTTCCGTGCGGGAAGACACACACGCTTCCCTTTCTCGGCTTTACCCCCCTCGCTTCCAACGTGCCCATCTTCGCCTCGGACGGTAAAAAGAACGTCGTACACCCGCCGTCAAAATCGTCGTTGAGGTAGATAAGGAATGTGAGACGGGAATATACTGTTGGGTCCGAGTCGTAGATGTATGACGCGGGTGAGGTGGGTGTGGCGGGCGAGGATGAAGAAGCAGGCCATGCGCCGTCGATCTGGGAAAGAGAAAGTTGTTGGTAAGTGGAAGGAAACAAAATGGATAAGCGAATGACTGACGTGCGGCCGGTACAATGCCCCTGGCTTATAACGATACAACCTGAACCTCCTATTGATTCCCCTCACCTTACCCCCACACACACTTGGGGGAAGGAGATGAACCAACCTATTATACAAACCATCAATGAACACTTCATCAGCCAGCCAAATTAAGTTATGCGCCAGCACTGAGCCCGAGCCTCCTATCGGTTCGTCGGGAATCAGACCTACGCCTTCCGCGGCGTGTACAAGGGCATCACATTCGGGTGCTTCCAGTGCATCGTTGATGATGAAGGCGCAGGGGACACCGGGGACGTCGTGTCGTGCGGGGCTGCGGGTGCGAGTGAGGGAGAGCGGGAAGGTGTTGGGCGGGGAGTGGTAGATTATAGCAGGGTGTTTGTTCGGCGGGCGGCGGTCGGGCCCCGGGGTGGTTTGGAGGGGTTGGAGGGAGGGGATAGCGGCCGTGGCGATGGCGATTACATCGGGGGCGGAGGTGTCGGTTTGTTTTGGAGTGGTGGAGGGCTCGACTGTGAAGGGCGGGTACCACCAGAGCCGAGTGCCGGGTTTTAGGATGCCTTCTTCTGAATTATTTGAACGAGAGATCAGCTCGGGCTGTGTGGTACGCAAGATCGCATTGAGGGCCTCCCAAACTCTGTTCTCCTCTTCCTGGGACATATCTGGGGTGAGCACTGCATCGCACTCGCGCACCCAGCGTTGCAAGGCGCCGAGTTTGGGCACCTGCCTGCGGATCAGCATTTCGGAAAGAAGGACAAGCGCATCGGTGTGGCGGTGATCAACGAGGGCCGAGGAAATCCGCGACGTAAGGGAATTGCCTCGCGAAAATAAGAAAAAAGTGTTAGCAAGAGATCGACCTGAGATCACGACAAACCACCTGTGCCAGTTGTCTCGTGGGCAACTCTCCAATAGTCGTGCACTGCGGTTTTGAATGGCTTGAGTGCTTTGAGACTGATCAACGACGGATTTTGGGCGAGGAGGAGGAGGGTGTCGGTCGTCGTCTCCAGCTCATCTTCGTATAGCACACCGCCGATCACTCCTTGGTTCGTCGAGATTGGGGTGTCAGTGTCATTTGGAGTTGTCGTGTCGTACTTGACCTTTTTGCTGACGGGTGCGAGTTTAGCTGCTGGATCGGTCTTTCGCTTTTTCGAATTTTTAGCCATGGGAAATGAAATGAAATCTACGACGCTACGTTACATAAGGAATAGAACAGGATTGTATCATGTGACTAGTTGACGGCGCTTCTACTGTTCTATATATCGTTATTGGTTCGAACCTCACACAGCTCCACAACTATGTTTGCCGGTGCATCCAACACGCTCGTTACTGGAGGGTCATTTGTTGTTCACTACGGAGGAGCAGGTGCGCCCATCGACTGTACCGATATCAAACTCATGTATGGATGAATAAGGTGGTTTTGAACTTCTTCAAAGAGTTGTGGCAGCTGGGGCATTCTACAACTCTGGAGAACGAGCCAATCCTCCAAGGTGTCATCCAAACACACGTATAGCAGTCATCAACAAGATTATGAATTGGATTTTTGGGTTAGGAGAGGAGGATCGTGAGGCTGTGGTCATGTGGCTTAATGGCGCAGCGGGGGCTGGAAAGTCGGCCATCGCACAAACGATTGCGGAGCGTTGCCATAATCTTGGCCTCCTGCTTTCGTCCTTTTTTTTCTCCAGGTCCCACCCTTCGCGGAACCATGCGAAATTATTGGTTCCTACGATCGCCTACCAAATTGCAACGAAGCTTCCTTCCACGCGAGCTCATATTTCTGCGGCAATGGAAAAGGATCCCCTCCTTGTTGAACAGTCCCTGGAAACACAAATCGTGGCTCTGCTCGTCGAACCTCTTCAGAACCTTGTTGCCGATGGCTACTTCACTTCTTTGCCCTGCCAGTGCCTTATCATTATCGACGGCCTTGACGAATGTAATGACTCCACCATGCAGTGTAGCGTTCTCGACGTAATTTCACAACTCTTCTGGCTCCACCATATTCCCATCCTCTTCCTTATTGTCAGCCGTGCGGAATCGCATCTATCACAAGCCTTTAACGCCAATCCCCTCGTTCATCGTCTGGCTCGGCTCCCCTTGGACATTGATTACCGCTCTGCAGATGATATCCGCCTTTTTTTAAACGACAAATTTAATGAAATCAAGGGAGCTCATCGACTGAAAGCCTTCATCGACTCTTCCTGGCCATCACACCACATAATGGAATCTCTGGTCAAGAAATCGTCTGGACAATTCATTTACGCTGCGACGGTCGCTCGCTATGTATCCTCAGTTCGTCATAACCCAGAAGAGCGCCTTGAAATCATTCTTGGCATCCGACCTCCTCAGCACAGTAACGACACACCCTTTGCGGAACTCGACTCCTTGTACACTCACATATTTTCCGCTGTAGAAAACATAGAGCGGGTCATGCAAATCATAGGTTTACTCCTTGTCTACTCAGGGGGGAACACTCCACAAAAGGTGACGAGCTTTCTACACCTGAAACGAGGGGAGCTTGAAATGTTGTTGGGTGATCTCAGCTCCATCATTTCTGTTACGCCATCCCAATCGATCGAAATCTTGCATGTCTCTATTGGGGACTTCCTTTGTGATCCACTGCGATCCAGGAATTTTCATCTCGATATGAAAGTGGTCAGCTCGGACCTTGCGAAACTTTGCATTGAACACATCAAAATGGGTGAGTGTGCTTCCAGCATTCGTTCTGTGCATTGGTATTTATATACCCGACCTTAGCTGTGAACCCCAGTGCCCAGGGATGCGACCTTATTAACTCGTCGAACTCCCCGGTTTGGGACTCGGTGGTGGAACTCTTCAACTATTGCGCAAGGGCAGCACCGTCAAAGGCCCTCCGTGCCGATATTTTGAGTCTGCTGCTTCCTGAAGTCTTTCGTTTGTACCAAGGCTACCCTGACGACCTCTTCTTCGAATTCATGCATTTACTTTTGTCCAGTCTCGAGACCCCTGTGCGTCACCAGTCACCACGATTTTTGACCCCATTGTTTACCATATCCACAGGAATCGAGTCCGTCGTTCCATCACCATGTCAATTCATTTGATGATCTCCTCAGGCCCATCGTCTGCAGATATCACGCCAGCCCACAGCTGACAACTCCTTCTCACATTCTTGTACAAATGGAAGCACGGGAATTTCTACCCAACTGGGGTGGATAACACACCGTATCTCTCACCTTCATCAAAATTACGTGACGCTGATGGACTGAAGTTGGCTTCATGGTTCTATGGGTATTACCCCACACGAGACAAAATTTGGGATGACGCCGTCATCTTTTGGGACTACGGAGAAATTATCCTTAATTTTCTTGAAAACCCGAACCGAGCGGGTGAATTAGCCATGAACGGCAACCGATTTGCTGCTGCGGCCTTGTGCTGCCTTGAACATCTATGCGACCATCGATCCCGCAACCGGTTCCCCTTTGTATCTTCAAGCCACGATGGTCGAATTCGCAGAAATACCCCTTGGAAGTGGCGCAAGATCTCGGTCTGGGACGCAAACCTTACGAAGAGGGAGAGCCGCCATCTCCACCGCATCTGGCCTCGACTTTTGCAGTGGGGTGGTCCGCGTAAGGTCGCATCGTGGTACACTCGGGTGAATTCCCAGAGAGTGTTTTCCCCAAAGGCATTGGAGCATCTTACATTCCTTCTCGGAAGATCGGGATATTCAGAAGAGCTGAGCCGGTTTCTTCGTCGAGGTGCTAGGTTTTCAGTTGTATGCCTACAGTACCGCGGTGCAATGAGTCGGGTAAGGACTGCTATCAGACAATATCAGACAACCCGTTAGCTACAGTTGTTTCCCAATGTATCCTACTTGAAATGGGCAATTTATACAGCTCAAGGAACTCGCTCCAAAACTTGAAGGCATGCATGATCGTGGTATCTAGCTGAATTGAGGGCAGCCCAGTTCGCTCCTCTGAGATTGAGTTTTGATGTCCTTTGGCTCGTGGTAAATACTTCACACCCCAATCCTCCAGCGCACCCTGATCCTCAATCATGATACGCAGCTCGAGTGGATGCTTAATATGGAGCTGGCAAAGCTTGATCTAAATGCGCTAAACGCCACCATGAAAGACCGTTGCAATCGAACTAGATTACACTTTTATGCTAAGAACGCGGAGTCGGAGGGCAACGCGGAGGCGGAGGCCGATTGGCATCCGTTGCTTTGTTTCACTTTGTTGCAACTCACGTGTGCATTGTCACAAACCTCCGAAGCAGTATTATCGCGCCTCCGACTTTGGACGGCGCCGAAGCATCGTGAATGGTTTCACTAAAGACGAGCTGGAAGAGTGGAAAGATGGCGTGCGGAGTGGTCTGACAAAAGATGATTGGGTTGCTCTAATCACCGATCGTACGTATATTTCTGGCTACTTATCGGTTGGTTGGATCGTTTAATCGGAACCACAGGGACGATTCGCAACCGGAAGGCGCTAAACGTAGCCTTGGGCGTTCCTATCGAATTCCGGTGCGCGGCGGCCTTCTCCTTTACCTTTTTTTATTGATTTCTTACTTCGTACTATGCACTGTATATTCAGCAAGATACTCGATAACGACCTTCATTCTCTCCACACCCTGAGTCCGCAAGTGTGGGGGGTGTAGCATGAGGGCGTTTTTCTCGCCCTCGGCGCACGTTCGGCCGGGTGGGCAGAGGGATGTGGATCAGATACCAACTATCATCGCCCAGGGAGGGAGGGTGGGGGAAAAGCTGTTGGAGGCAGTGAAAGGGTGTTTATTTGTGGGAATCGGTTTGTTAGTATGCTTTAGCTAGCTTTTGAGGCCAAGCGGCACTAAACTTTGAAGGGCGTAGAATCGATGACGACGTTGGAGGGGGTCTGGGACCACCTCGAGCTGGGATCGGGTCTGGGGCGGGAATGCGACGGTCTGACGTGGTATGATGGTGAGAATGTGTGACTACGACAGGCTATGCTACGATGATCGGGATCGGCCCGGCACAGCCACAACGTTGATCCTGTTATCTACGTATAAGGGTCTGAACGGGTTCAGGTGAGTTAGTTCTGTGACATTACCTGACAATGGGGGTTTTAAGAAATGGCTAGCGCCAACTACAATTTCTCATATCTATGATAAATGGGCAGAGGGAGCACTATCGAACAACCGGAATGGTTCATTCAACGTTGCGTCTTCCTGCCAAAGATACCGAGTCTTGTCAAAATCTTGAATGGCTTGTTGGGAAATTTCTTGAGGGACCCAACCGTAGTCTCGTTCCCGCCGTTAGAGACCGCTGCGCGACGCAACCCAAAGTGGATCAACCATGGCGCAAATGGTGCACGGAGCGTCTCTTACCTGCGGTCGCGGTCCATTGTTCCTGCCATAATCCCTTCCGATGAACAACCAACTATCGATCAGAGTATCATTCCTTCCGAAACCCCCTCGAAGGACAACTTCGCAAGCACATTCAGATTGGCTTCTACCTCAACCCACATAGTCGAAGGAGGTCCTCCTTCCTCCATCTTCACATCGTAGGTAATTATAACATGAGCTAGCATGGTCTTGAGTCGGTGGGCTGCTAAACAACAGCCGGACCTATGTTATTCAGAATTCATTAACCTGTGCATATTAATGTAGGTTTGGCCATCATCGGTTGAGGTACTCTTGAAATTCCAGTTTACCTTTTTCCAGTTCACACCTCTGTTTGATTTGAAGGTGTATTGATTCCCCGTTACCTCTAATCCTGAGTGCGGTGTCTCGAAATGGACGAAATGAATTCAGAGCAGAATCAGAGAACATGAATTCCCTACAAAATCGGCGTAATATTGCTAGAGTTGAGAACTAGTTATTTGGACCGACCGAACATCCTCTGAGGCGGAACCAGGATGACACAACAGAAAGCATACTATCAAGGCGATATCACAGAAGTCTGCTGAAGGGAAACTGCTGTCTGTGACAGGAGACGGCCGTTGATGGAAGAACCGGTTTGGAAGGCAATCCCAGAGCTTCCAAGTAAGATGCCCTCAAAATGTGACGTTGTCCCAACCGTTATGGCACCAGCAACTACCCACCAAATGTTGCGTGCTAGCGCACCTCCAGCCAGCGTAACATGTTTCCCGTTTGACATTGTGAGTGTACCTGAGACTTGGAAAATCCAAGCTGGTTATGGTTTTATTCTTAATGATGCGTTATAATGAGATTTAAAAAGCTGTCACGCACTATCAGTCGGGGAACCAGAGATGACGATGTCGGTAGGGATGGTCACTGCACTGGTCCATTTATAGAGACCAGGAGCAAGCGTGAGGCCACCGATATTCCCTGATCTCGTCACAGGGATCGTTGGATTGAGGTACGAAGGTTGAACAAAATAGACCCACCAGCACCAAGATTGAGGAAGTTAGGCCCCGTACGACTAGCAGCGTTGACTGCTGCGGTTTGCATGTCAAAAACAGCAGTAGTCAATTTGGAAGGGGTGGGGCTTGTGTAATCAGCGGCGAAGAGTGACCCGACACACTGGGTTGAGGTGGAAAATGTCCCTGAAGGACTACGAGTCAACGACCATCCTGTCAGGAAGGTTCCAGCCGCAGGGCTAAGGCCAATGTCCCCAACTAGGAATTGAGAGCATGACATTAGACATTAACAAGAAAATAAGATAGGTCCACGGTCGTTACATACCGACGACCGAGGAAGGAACAGTTGAGACCCCTGACTTTGCGAGGATGGCGAAGTTGCCAGCGGTCCCCAAATTAACAGCTGCCGGCCCGAGGGCGACAACTTTGTTCAAAATGGTCTGTTGAAAAATAGTCATTGGTAAAGAGAAAAGAGATGTAAGAAATATTTGCGCACTGAAACGGACAAGATCACAAAGAGTGCGTTCAAATTGACTTTGTTGAACATGTTCGGTAATCCGCTGCTGTAGGGGTTGGATTTGAAGGCGGAACTAAAGAACTTGAAAGTTACTCAGAACATTCGCTGCTCTTGTAGTGTTTCCTGAGGCGCGGCCCCACAAAAGATCTTCGTAATAGAAAGATGTTCGCCATGACACAAAAAAGGCCGTGCTAGTCTAGGCGGCTCGCCCTTGGAGCGACCTAGCCTTGTCCACGAACCACATCCGTCTCAATTAAGGAAGTCTTCTTTATGATTGTCGTTTTGACGGGCGGTGAATAGCCTGTGTAGTGTGCTTCGTCGGTGATGACCGGGGTGTTGTGGAATTTGAAGTCAGCGAGCACGCTCCAAAATTTTGAATCTGGAGGCACATCTCGAGGATTCCCGGGTACTGATTTTTCCCAAGTTTCTAACAAAGGAGCCTGTCAGACGTCAGAACCTGAAAATAAAGAATCCTTACCTTACGCGACTTCATTAAACGCAATGGCAGAACTCGAGGATTCCCAGGTAGTGATTTCCCTCAAGTTTCTAACAAAGGAGCCTGTCAGACGTCAGAACCTGAGAATAAAGAATCCTTACCTTACGCGACTTCATTAAACGCAACGGCAGAAATAGCCATGTCTTCGAAAATGGCACCCTATGAATTTGGGTATAGGGATTTGGGTATAGTTGAGATAGCCGATGGAACCTGATCAGCTTGAAGGACCTTAAGAGGGGAGATGTCGATGTTCTTGTGTACATCCAACAACAACAAGGGTACCATGAAGGGCATAGCTTTCCGGCCTCAATACCTGCAATGACCACGCTTTCTAAATTGTTGCCTCAGTGACATCCAGCTTCCGATCGCGAAATGGGTCCAGAAGCGCTCTTGACTTGAATCAGAATGTCGGAAAAATCCAGAAAAGCCTATAGGTAATTATCGAACCATTTCAGTGATTGCGGAGGCATATGTGTTGTTGATATGGTGCCGATATGGTGCTGATACGTACTATAATGCACTTATAAGTGTCAGAAGTAGCCTATAAGTTTCATAGGCTTTTTTGGATCCTTCCAACAAACTTCATGATCATGCTCGTGTTCGTCCCAGTTTGTGTCATATGGGCGTTATCGAGGGAACCCAACTTTGTTCGGGACTAGGAACGGTAGAGAGGAGAAGGCACGCCAGAAGGGATATACTTTCCTTCCTCCGATTCGGAGGGTGATTCTCGATCTTCCGATTCGGTATCCATGTCCTGAATGACCTTGGCCGCAACGCGACCTTGTAAGCGAAAACATCGGTCGAAACCACCTATTCTTGGCACGCTTCCTCCGTGTCCATTTAAATGCTGCATAATCCAGTTCATCCGGTGTCGGGGTACCCGCGCTCGACGAATTGTGGGCTGGTAATCTTCAGCCTTGGTTGGGTTGGTGTTGCTACAATAGGCCGCTCCTTTCAACTTGCAAGGCGCCGAGTTTGGGCACCTGGCCGCGGATCAGCATTTCGGAAAGAAGGACAAGCGCATCGGTTTGGCGGTGATCAACGAGGGCCGAGGATATCCGCGATGTGAGGGAATTGCCTCGCGAAAATAAGAAAAAAGTGTTAGCAAGAGATGGACGTGAGATCGCGACAAACCACCTGTGCCAGTTGTCTCATGGGCAACTCTCCAATAGTCGTGCACTGCGGTTTTGAATGGCTTGAGTGCTTTGAGACTGATCAACGACGGATTTTGGGCGAGGAGGAGGAGGGTGTCGGTCATCGTCTCCAGCTCATCTTCGTATAGCACACCGCCGATCACTCCTTGGTTCGTCGAGATTGGGGTTTCAGTGTCATTTGGAGTTGTCGTGTCGTACTTGACCTTTTTGCTGAAGGGTGCGAGTTTAGCTGCTGGATCAGTCTTTCGCTTTTTCGAATTTTTGGCCATGAGAAGTCCTGGTGATCTGAGGTTCTGAACGTCGGGTTGCGGAGTTTGAAAGAAACAATCAAATTGGAATGATCAATGCTTATTTAATTATAACTACAACCAGCACTCCATACGAAAGTAATCGACTTATCCTGTCAACTAGTCTGCCTACGGGAGACTAAACAAGCACGGCATGCAAGCGCATCCAACACGTTCGTCACTGGAGGGACACTATGAAGGAGCAGGTGCTGCGCCCATGGCCTTCGAATGTATGGCTATACCAAACTCACATATGGATGGATTAGGTGGTTTCGAACTCCTCCAACGCATTGTAGCAGCTGGGGCATTCTACAACTCCGGCGAGCGAGCCAATCCTCCAGCACACAGTAATCAACAAGATCATGAATTGGATTTTTGGGTTGAGAGAAGGGGATCGTGACGCTGTGATAATGTGGTTTAATGGCGCAGCGGGGACTGGAAAGTCGGCCATCGCATAAACAATTGCAGAGCGCTGCCATAATCTTGGCCTCCTACTTTCGTCCTTTTTTTTTTCTCTAGGTCCCACCCTTCGCGAAACCATGCGAAATTACTGATTCATACGATCGCCCACCACTGCATTGCTATGAAGCCTCCTTCCACATGAGCTCGGATCGCTGCGGCAATGGAAAAAGATCTTGAACAGTCCCTGGAAGCACAAATCATGGCTCTGGTTGTGGGTGGTACTGGAAGACTGCAGCTGAAGCTGCACTGGATGCTTCACTGAATTCGTGGAGGGCGTCATCCAAGTCGAATGCGAAGGGCCAGACTTTCTACCAATACCTATACGTGATTGTTCATTCTCTGCCGTTCGCGAGGCGTGTGATTGTACCTTCGGAATTCTTCGCTGCGCCTGGATGAAACAGCGACTCAATATTACCCCAGCAGGCCCCTTTTTCCAACATCGCGTGCTTAAGCCTTATTCCACATAATGGGACACCGAGCCAGGAAGCCCCCCGCATCCCCTCCAGTAGCCTCGACGGGTCGCAAACGTGGGCCATTGAATAACGACCAACTCTTCAGCGAACCGCCTGTGAAGACGGCCCGCGGGAACGACGGGGCAGCGAACCAAAGCAGGAGGGAAGAAGGGACGAGGAAGTCCGCCAGGAAGAATAGACGAGGAAGGTGTGCACCCCCCCTCCTTTTCGTGCGACTAACAGCTTGCTGACAGTTTGAGGACCCCCTGCAGAGAAACGAGCGCTAGTTCAGATGGCCTTTCCACCTCGTCTTTGAGCGAAAACAAAAAGGAAGGAAGGACGAGGAAAGGCTACGAAGGCGAAAGGAAAGGGAATGTGTGCACTCCCACCATTCACGCGACTAGCGGCTTGCTGACGGTTTGAGGACCCTCGGCAGGGAAACAAGCGATAAATCTGCTCTCTCTGGTCTCGGAAGCCTCCCCCCCTTGTCTTCCTTTGAGAAATTCGAGCTGGCGAAACTTGATCTAAATGCGCTAAACGCCACCATGAAAGACCGTTGTAATCGAATGAGATTACACTTTCATCTTAAAAACGCAGAGTCGGAGGGCAACGCGGAGGCGGAGGCCGATTGACATGTGCACTGTCTCGCACACCTCCGAAGCAGTATTATCGCGCCTCTGACTATTGACGGCATCGTGAACGGTTTCACTAAAGACGAGCTGGAAGAGTGGAAAGATGGCGTGCGGAGTGGTCTGACAAAAGATGATTGGGTTACTCTAATCACGCATCATACGTAAATTTCTGACTATTTATCGCTTGATTGGATCGTTTAATCGCAACTACAGGGACGATCCGCAACCGGAAGGTGCCAAACGTAGCCTGAGGCGTTCCTACCGAATTCCGGTGCGCCTTCTCCTTTACCTTTTTATTGATTTCTTACTTCGTACTAACCATATATTTAGCAAGATGCTCGATAACGACCTTCATTCTCTCCACACCCTGGGTCCGCAAGTGTGGGGGGTGTAGCATGAAGGCGTTTTTCCCGCCCTCGGCGCACGTTCGGCCGGGTTGGGCAGAGGGATGTGGATCAGGGATGTGGATCAGATACCGCCTATCATCGCCCACGGAGGGTGGGGGTGGGAGAGCTGTTGGAGGCGGTGAAAGGGTGTTTATTTTGTGGGAGTCGGTTTATTAGTATTCGGTGTGTTGGTATTTTTTAGCTTTTGTGGCCAAGCGGGACTATACTTTGGAGGGCGTAGAATCGCTGATGACGTCGATCCTGTTATCTACATATAGGGTCTGAACGGGTTCATGTGAGTTAGTTCTGTGACATTACCCTCACAATGGGGATGCTAAGAAATGGCTAGCGCCAACTACAATTTCTCATATTTATGATAAATGGGCAGAGGGAGCACTATCGAACAACGGGAATGGCTCCTTCAACGTTGCGCCTTGCTGCCAAAGGTACCAAGTCTTGTCAAAA
>Ga0307513_10005433_pt1 | contig 16842 bp, 22 predicted proteins | sample 15_EM_MG_FD_202174 | JGI IMG/M metagenome (GOLD analysis project Ga0307513, IMG submission 202174) | Populus trichocarpa ectomycorrhiza microbial communities from riparian zone in the Pacific Northwest, United States - 15_EM | ecosystem: Host-associated > Plants > Roots > Unclassified | place... | reverse complement strand
AAATACATAAACATTCAACACATTCTGGTACAGCAGATAGCAACCATAAACCCACTCCTCCAAGTAAAATCGAAAACTAGCAAGCACAAAGCAGATGGGACAGACGGGGGATGGGGGGTAGGGTGGTAACACAACAGGTTTTTTACAGTGCACGGAGCGCAATGGTGCACGGGAGATGGATGCAAGGAGGCAAAGCAGATCAGGAGGTATGGATGAGGTTGGTTCAACGGCGTGGGGGATTAGAACGTGGTGCGGTCCTCTAAAACGCGAGTCGCATGTGGTATATGGTTCGGGTGGGGTAATACGTCGTTAACTCCAAACATGGCGGGGGTTTAACGGAACTCGAAGCACGCCCTCGCTGGCCGGGGCACGTGGTGCAGCGTGAGCTTTTGGTACCTGTTCGCACATTCTCCGCGTCAGGAACTATTCTTGACAAGTTCGTAGGCGGGATAGGGTAGGTGGGTAGAGCAAAAGGAGGCGCTGACGTACTGATCACACATTTCCTTCTCGGCAAAATAATAATAACCCGACAGGTGTGGAGTATAGGTTGTAAAGTTGTGCGAGGTGCTAGTGTCGGAGCTGCCTGAGTCGTCCGTTTCATGATCGTGGTGGGCAGAGCTGCCAAGTTCAAGGCAGATATAATAGAAGCCTACCGTTCCAATGCGAAATGACCATCAGAATTGCCTCTTTTCGGAATGAAAGTGAGACTGACCAGCGAAACTCGCTCCCGCCACACTCGTAACCTTATGGTCAGGCATCAAGAACCTTTCCTTCCAGCGCATGAACACAACCCCCCTCTCTCCTCTCTCTCCACCACGCATCGTCAAGTCGGGTCGGCAGAGGTCGCCTTTGACGGCACGGAACGGCGCCCCGAATCGCTCCCAATGAGCGAGATCGCTCTCGCCGGTGGCGCCCCAACTCTGTTCGGGCGTGAGGAACCCAAAGCGCGAGCCGATGATTTCGCCATCGAAGTAGGTCGTCAATTCGGGATCGTTAGGCGTCAGGTCATGGATCGTCAAGGAACCAGACAGGGTCGAAGAGGCGAGATTTACATCCTGCATTAAAGTGGTGAGTGGGGTTGCTTCTGTGGGTGAGGGGGAGAATTTATTTTCAGGCGAGCCTTCGCCGGGGTTCTCAAAGTCTATCGTATAACTCCGATAGGTTTCGGCGGGCACCACGTGCGTCACCCTATAGTGTAAAGATGTTCCATGGCGCAGCGGGGAGTTCGAGCAGCAGTTTGGAACCCAATGAAACCTCGACCTCAAGTCGAGGGCCCAGGCCTAAGGGGCATCAGGCGGAACATAGATATATTTCGAACATCAGATCATCGGTCATAGGGTGTTTCATTGAGAGCTGCGCACCCAGCAGGGCGGCGGTGAGAGCTTGCAACATGGCGGGGGATGGTTCTCCGGAGCAGAGACCTCATATGATGAGCTTCTTGTAGGTGGCACATGCATAGTGGACAAGAACAATGTCGTAAAGTGAGACTGCCACTTACCATGATGGTGACGGAGACTTCATGCTCCTTGCCTCGGTTGGTCTGGATGCCGAGGAAGGTTTCGCCGGGATAGAGACAGCTGATACCTGTAGAGCGTACGCGTAGACGGGTGATATCGACAAGCGGCTCGATGCTGGTCGTGTGCGAGTCCAGCGGATTCGCATGGGCTGAGGGTGAGTGCATTCGCGAGACGAAGTACGACGCTGCCGTTGGCGAATAGGGAGAAATGCTGAGGCTGCGAGCATCCTGAGATGTGTTTCTGTTCGATTTTTGCGGGAACTGAAGTCTGCCTTGGTCATTCGAGACACGGCTCGGAACGGCTTTCAACGCCGTGTTCGGAGTCAGGGATGCTAGAGGGAGCGGGATAGGCTGAGAAGGAGCATTGCTGCCGTTGGCTTCGTTGCGGCCGAGAGGGTTGCGGCCGATAGGACGGTCGCCCTCGGCTTTGCTCTCTTCGCCACAGGTGCTACAGAGGCTGGTTCGGGCCACTCCTACAGGGACCATAGGACGTTGCTGAGTGTCCTGGACGTTGAGCGGACGCGAACAAGCACTGCAGAGTTTCGTGGTGAGCTGGAGATCCGATATCGGGGTCGTGTGGAGGTTCAGCCCAGCGGGTGGGCTGGTAGAAACACGCTCGGTGGCAGCTGCTACGTTTGGCATGTTCCTAGAAATTCGAGGTCGTGGTCGCTGGACGAGAGGTTCAACGTGCGCTGCTTTGCGTCGCAGGCGTCAGATGTGGGGAAGGTCGCCTGACTTCTCTTAGGAAGCCACTCCAACGGCTATTCCAACACCCACTCAGGGCCACCTTCACACTTTGCACCAGACCACTTTCCCAAATTCTCGTAGAACAGTGGCGGGTTCAAACTTGGATGTGTGTTGCAACGCTCCAGAGCTTTCTGGCGCAGAGCGATGGAGCCGCGTCTCGCTCCTTCAGGAACGACCAAAGCTGACGCGACTGACATATAAGCTCTTAAACAAGATCAGAGAAGCGAATTTCGAGCTTCAACGCGAATGCGTGTGCCAAGGAGCAAGCTAGCGCCTTCGTTGTACTGCTATATGTAGGATGAAGAGCAAGATATCACCATATAGGACTAGTACTGATCTCGTAGTGCCTACGGAGGAACAGTAGAGCGGAACGGAACTGCGAGCTGGGTTCACACCCTGGGATATTAAAGTCATAATTACGACCATCCAGCTGAAGCTTTTGATACCATTCTCTGCAACCCTCCGTTGACGAGGTTGACGTTATGGGAACACAATCGGCAGAACGGGAGTCCACAATAGCCAGTCGCAGTCGTCGCCGCCAATGGCCAGGTCGCGCCCGCCACCAGTACCGCGCTCTTGCAGGTTGCAGGTCAATATCACTCCGACCCACTCCTTCTTAGTCTCGACCCCCACCTTAACTTCGACCTCGAGCAGGGTCTTGGCTTTGATTGCCTCCTCTACACCCAGGCCATCCTCCACTGCCCGGCCAATACCTATGACCCCAACGAGACCGAATGTGACGACTCTAGGACAAAGGATAAGCGGTTCACCGGATGGACGATGCGATCATCAAGGTCGACGAGGGCGACGTGACGGGCGTTTTCGTTCCCTTCCTGGTGCTCTCTTGACGACGGGTGCGTCGAGTCCTCGTCTGGCCTGCGCGGACGTGAGTTGCCCATCGCCTCACAACATATCCGCCTGGATACTCACTCCTGCGCAGAATTCACAACACCAAGCGTGAAGACGTCATTTTCATGGCCTTCCAGATCTCTGTGATGGGCATGACGATTATTGCCCTCTTGAACGAGTCGATTCTGCACCTCATTGCCGCGTTCCTCACGGCATTTTGTCTACGACCTTCTCCGGCTTCCAGATCTACAGCACCCACCGGTTCGGGCAGGTCTTTCAACAGACTACCAGCAAGGCCGAGAGCTGCAGTGTCAATTTTCTGCCGAACTCTTGGTCCCAAGGGAATACCGCAAAGATATGATCCTATCATGGAGTGAGCTCCGGGGTGGCTCAGCTATTTTAACGGATCGCCGTTCCTTATGTCAATACCATCCTCCTGATCTCGTCAATCTTATGCACGTATCGCCTTGTGAAACCTATCCGCTTCTTCAGCATGAAGGTAAGCTTCTCACTTTCTACTCCACTTAGACATTCGGGTGGCAGACTTTCCAGCGTATTGTTAAGCTTGGACTCCACACTGATGGACCGTCGTTGACCATAAAGGCTCAGGTGCTTCCCTGTAAATCAATCACACATATAAGCTCGTCCTCACGTTCTAGACTGGCTTTCAGCTCGCCTTCTTCTGTGCCATGGCTGCCATGGGACTGTAGGTGAACCTCATTCAGACTACAGACAACCAACATACCGGGCACCCGTCCTGTACAAGGCTCCCGCGATCATCGTGTGCATTGTACGTGCAGCCGCCCGCTTGGTAAATGTCCCTCGACTTACATCCCCGCAGCTAATGGTTCTTTGGATGTACCTTGACTGGACCTCCGTCCGCAAGGAGAGCAGAACCCTCATGAGCGCCTTCATCCTCGTTTCCACAACTATACTGGGCGGCTCAGGTGGACTATTCGTCTCCACCACTTTCCGCCAGACGGTCATGAATTGGCCCTTCTTGCCGGTATTCCCATCGCGAGCTGCCTCTTTGGTTTGGTGTGCACGAACATGGGCCCCATCTGCCTCAGGGGTCCCAACAAGTGCCTTATGAACTTCCGTGAGCCTTCTCTCGTTTCTCAAACAAAAGTGGGGTACTGAACTTTGCTTCTAGTGAATGCCGAGGAGCAACTGCCTGGCGAGGATTTCCACCCGTAACCCAGGATCCCGAGAAGAGTCACATGGTTCAGTTCCCAGCAGCGGCGGTTGTCCCGACCTATGATGTCGTCTTCAGTATCAGCCCGGACCGCCACTTTCCTAGCGAAGGTCATCCCACCATTATGGAGTACGGTCAGACGTCTGTGAGAAATGTTAACAGCATCCGTCGCCCAGCCCCGGCGCGTATGCCCTCGGACACCCACTTATGACCCGCGGGATTGAAGCGTCCTGGCTCCAATGGCAACAACCATAGGACAGAGCCTAATGACCAAATTTCAGAGTCCAGCTCGAGTATTGTCAGGACGTGTGCCGTCGCGGGAAGCTATCTCGCCATCATTAGCATCAGAACCGCCCCTCGAGCAGCGATAATGCCAAACGCGGATGGGCGATCGAATAAGCGAGGCTTGCGCGGTGGTAGAACGGTGTTAGTAGAAATGTGGGCAAGTATGGCTTAGCCAAGTTGTTGCGTCTGGCCGCTCCTGAGGTATTCAATGTGTTCACCGAACACGCCCTGGTGGTCATCGTTGTAGTTTCCAAATGCATCGTGGAGATTTATCTCCTGTCCTGATACTTTTAACATCTTCATCCGTTACTGGTGGTGAATGGCAGGAACACCTGGGGTCGCGCTGTGTCCATACCCTCTCTGGAATGCATGTTTAGTTTGTATCGAACTGTGAAAATCACTCTTTTGACCCGCGCAGACGCCTGTGCGGTTCAATCAGAGTCGCCACATGCCCCAGCCAACGCGCCGTCGACCTTTCTATTGGAAGGGCAGATCTTGAGAGCTTCTGGGAATCACAAGACTAAATGACGAAGATGGTGGCTCTTGGGAGACTATAAGTGGTATTCTTGGCTCTGAGAAACATTGTTACTTCAGTGGGTGCCTTGACGGGTTTGATAGTTTCCTCTTCAAGATCGGCACGGAGATCGCAACTGCGTGCCAGCCATTTGGCTAGTGTATCGAAAACTAAAATCCGAAGGTCTGCATCCTGATCCTATTTTCTACCAGCTTCTGCGTATCTCACCGGTAATTCCCTTTCGCTTGCGAATTGATCTCAATACAAAGGCAAGACTGCTTCACATTTCCCTCCCTCGGAGGAGAACCTCTTGCCGAATGGCGACGAGCCTGTTGATAGTTTCTCGACCATTCACTGTGAGTACGGGTGCTTTCAGGGGACGACAGGGGGACGACTCACCGCACCGCATCGGATCCGTAGCGTCACTGAACTGTGTTCGGGAGTTTACTTGGCCCACGACCAGGATGGCAGTGTCATGCCGGTCAAGGCGCCCTCCCTGGCATCCGGTCCATACATTCGGGCGCGCGGAGAAGAGCTTACGAAGGCAGCAATCCCACCGGGCTGTCTCGTGTTCTAAAACGGGGAGGCATTCGAGGTTGCTACTGGGGGCAAGCTCTGTACGACCCCTCTCTGTGTCCGAGTACGTCGGTACTGGACCAGGAGCGGGGAATGTGTCTCGAGAGGCTTTTGCATTGTTTATATACCTCCCAAGTGATTGGTAAGAATGAAACGTTTGGGTCTTTTTCGAAGAGGGTGTTTTCTGAGCATTACGAGGGAACTGGCATCTGAGGTCTTGATACGAACTCCTGCCTCTGTAATTGTGTGGTCATCCATCAATATGATTTCAAATGCATATGGTCCAGTCCAGGGGACCGTGTTATCCTCCGCCTTGCACTCGGCCTGGTACTTTCGCCGGCAGTGTCAAGGATAAATCATGATCCTTAACAGGGTACATACCCCCGTATTCGGAAAAGTACCTTGCACTGCGTACATGAATACTATTGACGGGCAAATACGATTGTTGAAATATAGAGAAGCACAACTACTCATTCTCTATCATCCCTTCATTTGAAGTAATCAAAACTAATACTGAATCCTTGCGACATTTTTCATCCCACCGAATATTGCAGCGGCGCAACGGGTTACCAGCTTGTTTTCGACCTTCCATCATCTGGACACACCGATATCTGACCTTTTCTCTGTTATCGTGTGGGAGGTTACGAAACCGGAGATCCAATGCCTTCAAATTTGGGCAAATGACCTTTGTTACTGTGCCACTGAAGTTACTTGGAGTAGCCACATGCCCATCGGGCGTTTCAGTGGACAGGGGAGCATCTGTAGTTTTCATAAGGGCAGAGAAGAGTCCAATTGCTGCACGGTATGAGTCACAAAATCGAATCGACAACTCTTTCAACTCATGTTTTGGTGTGATGATCATAACGAGGCCCTGGTAATATTCTCCAATGGCCACACGAAGAATTTGCGGATGAATCTGTTTTAATGCCCCAATCCCAGCGCTCTTCTTGCTATTCGTTGCTCCCCGGAAGTATTCCTTATGAAGTACGGGGTGTTCCATATCCCACTCATACAGGAGTGGGGCAACAACTCCAGCCCGGAACATCGGCAGGAGTGCCAAGTCCCAACACCCAAATTGAATGTAGGTGCAGACTGGCATATCCACTCTTTGTGGGAATGAGTCGTGCCATTCGGGTCCGGGCCTCGCATTGAAGGATCTTAATTGCAAAAACTTATGGCCATCTAGCCATTTTACGCATCCTCCGGAAATAGTGAATCTTTTGAGTGTTTGGAAAAGAGGCAAGTCAACATTATGGTGGCAATGCGAGACCTGTACATCATAGAGTGCAAGATCCTCAAGTCGTTGAAAGCAGTGAAGCACATTGAGAGGTGTGTTTGTTCGCTGCCCTCCTCGGACCTGAAAGACTCTCAACCCATGGAAGGATAGAGTGCCTCAGTGATAAACCGATACATGTAGATTGGTGCATGAATGACAGAGAGTATGGCACTTGTCAAACTCATCTCGAAAAGAGCCCTACGCTCTCGATTATCTATTTCAAGGGATTGGAGCTGAGGAATATTCAAGCCTATAAGGCACCCGGGTTCAACAGGCACCAGGTCAACTGAGTTCCAGTCCCCACTGATTGCTTTCATGTGAACACACAGGTTTTGTAATGGGTTTGCACTTTTCTGACGTGTCCAGCCCAAAGCAAGAAGGAGAGCCACCATGCCAATGTGTTCACTTGGCCTTAGCCATCGCTGGTACCATAACTTGAAAACCCTGAGGGATGGACAAATAGCTGTGTACCATTCATTCTGCATCACGGCCCCCTGAAACCAATGTGGCGATACCCGATATCCGGGAGAAGAAGTAATAGTAGCCATGGTAGCTTGTTGTTCCAGGGGGGCAGTGAAGAAGCGTCTACCCAATGCGGATGGTCTTGGGAGTCCTAAGGACAGCCCCGTCAGATTAGGAAGATTCGGAGTGCTGAAATCAGCACTGTCCGTTCGCACAGCATGGTAAGATGAAGTACACTGGGTTGCAAAACCGTTCCCAAACCAGCCATGCATATATGAAATAGAGTCTCACTTCCTTTTGGTGGGCTCCACTGATTGCCATTGACCGCAAGGAAGCTGACCATTGGCATCCGGAATCTCCCAAATGAAGTAGTGCATCGGTGGTGGAAATGAAATTCTCTGCAGGTCGGAAGATGGACATCGAGTGCCAAAAATGGTCTAGGTGGGGCAACAATTGTGCAGACATCGAGTGGAAACACTCGCCCTACCATCCATTCAATGGACACAGTTTTGAGGTACAAAGAGCGAAGAGTCTGGACAAATGGAAGAGGAGTTGTATTTTGGTATGAGGGAAGGAGGAAATTGGTGACCTCAAGAACCTCCAATTTATAGAAGTAAGGGAGGAGGTCAATTGGTTCATCCATCTTCTGTACGATGGCACGGAAGGTTGTTAGAAAACGAAAGGTATAGGTGGAGGGAGTTTGAAGCAGAAATCGAATGGGATACAAAGAATTAGTCTCCATCTTGACGAGACTTTCCATTGCCGTAGCGCCGATATTTTGTAGGAGGCAATCGACAAGAGGAGAAGGTTCCAGCTCCGATGTAAGCTTGACCTCCTTGAGCCTGCTCATCGGCGAAATATCCATAACCGCAATTAACGTGTGGAGGGACCGATCGCTTAATTGTCCGCCCTTCGGCAGCGAATGCACGGTTAGACTCCTTCAACGAGACATATTCTCTGCGACTATAGCGAGCGCAGAATATGGCTCACCAGACGATCCTCCAAATTCAAAATCCTGGTCTGTGTGAATGGTAATATTGAGCAGTCGCCTTGCCATCTCGTTTACAGCACGCTGTACCATTTCCGGGTCCGTCCAGGTGCCTAACTCAAGCGGGAACTGAAGTACACCCATTTCCCAACGACATGATACCAGCGGCGGCATACCAGTGTCACCCCGAATGGTGATGGGTTAATATCGAGGACAATGCGAAATATCTCCATAAGAATTTCAGGAGGAGGACGGTGGATGGGTATTACAAAGAGCTGAGCGTCGCTGTCTAGCTCATTCAGGACTTGCGGCACCTCCCCATCGTTGGAGAGCCGAGAGCTGTGTCGGTGGTACCCCCGCTGAAGCGCCGTCGCAAGTCTTTGAATCAGGGGGCGTTCATGGGTCATGTTGAGGGTGCGGGCGAGGGTGACCTCAAAGGAGCCCTTGCACCTCTTTGTTTGCTGAATGGTGTCCGGAGTCTCCAGCGGCATGCATTTCGGCATGAGACCCCGAAGACTCCCCAATTTATGGAAGGCCTTAAGTCCAACCCAGGTCGTTCACGTGATCTCAGATCAACAACGAGGCAGGAGTCTTCCTTTCAAAATTCATTACTGTTTCCACTCTGACCGACTCCCTCTTGGTCGAGTCGATCCCGCACCTCATTGCCGCGTTCCTCACTGGCATTTTGGTCTGGCTTCCAGGTATACAGCACCCACCAGTTGAGGCAGGACTTTTAATAGACTACCAGCAAGGCCGAGAGCTGGATGTCAACCTTCTGCCGAACTGTTGGTCCCAACGGAATGCTGAGAAGGTATGATCCTGTCATGGAGTGAGCTCCCGGGTGGCTCAACTATTCTAACAGATCCCCGTTCTTTCTATCAATACCATCTTCTTGATCTCGTCAATCTTCTCCGTGTATCGCCTTGTCAAGTTTGGCTTCTCCGCTTCTTGTACACGAAAATAAGCGTCTCACTCTCTACTCCACTCAGACATTCGGATGGCAAACTTTCCAGTATATTCGTAAGCTTGGTGTCCACACTGGTGGACCGCCGTTGACCATAAGGCTCTCAGGTGCTGCCCTGTAAATCAACCGCACCTACAAGGTCGTCCTCACCTTCTCGATCGGCTTTCAACTCGCCTTCTTTTGCTCCATGGGTCTCTGGATGGACCTCATCCAGACTACAGGCGGCCAACATACCAGGCCCCCCGTCCCGTACAAGGCTCTCGCGATCATCGTGTGAATTATACGTGCAGATGTTTGCTTGGTAAATGTCCCTCGACTGAACTCTTTGCAGCTGGTGGTTCCTTGGCTGGAACTCGGTCGTCATGGAAAGCGAAACTCTCATGGCGGTCCTGAACCTCTCATATTTAGAGCCCTTTAGCCTCCAAACTGCTGAACTGGTAATTTACACGCTTTCTATGGCCATCACCTGGGCATTCCACTGCAGAACTTCAGATATTCAGCCTCGGTGGACAAGAGAGAAGGTAGACGAGGCGGAAGGACATAAGAAATATCTTCGGACACTCACGGTATGGTTACAAAGACTATGGGCACTAGCCGGAGGAAAATTTAACGCGATCGGGGGTAGCGGTATTGCTACACTCGCGTCGTATACACCGGTAGAACGCAGTGATGGTACGTCAACTTGAAAGCGGGACGACCAGTCACAGGACAACGTCTAGAAAGACAAGGAAGACCTCTCTGAGCTCTCGGCAATGGGTGTATTCGAATGAGCGAGACAGGCGCTCAATATGGAGGCTGGAGTGCATGTCAGAATATTAGTACGGAATTCCTTTATCCAGTGTGCCGCTGTATGTCCACGTAGCTACTCTATTTTATGAGTAGGTTGACCGTGCTCTTTCACTGTCCGTGCAGTTTCTCTGTACCCTGACATCCAACTGCATGTATTAGCACCTGCATGTATGTACTGGTACCTATGTGGCCACAAGGACTACGGAAGCCCCAAGGTGATTCTAGATCTTGCCCTAAGATGGAGTACCGTACAAATGAAACTCCCAAACAAATGAAACTCCTAAACAAATGAAACTCCCAAACAAATGAAACTCCCAAACAAATGCAACTCCCAAATGCAAGTTGCGGTCTATTTGAGCTAAAAGGCTCCACCTGCGAGTGAGGAGAGCTGTCTTTTACTGGCACTGATAATGGGAGCATGGGGGATGGCTTTAGAACAGAGGCGACCGTTTGTTACCTGTATGTTTTGGTGTATGGGTTGAAGCTCTACCAACCAGATCCAGAGACCTTCAAACGAGAGCGTCAGGCTACTATAGAAGAGCGTCTCGAATCGAAAGAATCGAGAGCAACATAATATAATTTCAGGAAGTTAACAGTCACATACTCGCTACGGTTGATCCAAATCGTTATACCAAAACTGCGCAGACTTTAAAAAACGGGGCGTTCATTGCCGGGCTTGATCAACGGCGGTATTATTTCCTCTGCTGGCGAGCGGAACCGGTTGGGAAAGCCAGGGCATAAGTTCTAGCCAACAATGGGTGTCTCAAACTGTTTGAGCACCGTGCACGGACTCCGCGCAAGTAGTGCCGCCGAAGTGAACCATCGACGGACAGCGAACAGGTACTACGCGGTTCTCTCCAGCCACATCCGCGATCTTCGGGCCTAGTTTGGTTCAGCAATCTCACGGTTAAATGCAGTGTATTGAAGGTCGTAATGATTTCGTAAGATGCAACCATAGCGAGTGCAGGGTCATTACATGCACAAACAAGATGCAGGTCATGAAATAGGGTGAACGGAATAATGAGATAGAGTGAGATGTGCGTGGGAGATGAAAGTATGGGTAGGGAATAAGCAGAATAGCCCATGATGTCAATAGGTAGTGTCCAGGGCATGCAAATCAAGATGAGTAAATACAGACATGGGAAGAGATCACCCATGGAACTATAATGGGACAGAGGTGTGGGAGGAAAAGAGGATCAGGTCCGTGTCCGTGTCCGCGGCGACACTTTCGAGTCTCTCAAATCCTTGGCGTCGAAGAATATACTCATCGGGAAGGTAACCGCCAACAGACAAGCGCCTGCCGTGGCCCAATTGTACGCCGCGCACCTATCATCGAAGCCCGTGGTCAGCACTATCCAAGGACAAGATCATTGGCAGGAAAAACATACCACCCGTTATACTTCTCATCATTGGGACACCGTTGGCCCATGAGCACATATATAAACGTCGCCAACCAGAGTACCATCATGATGGCGTCAAACGCAGTGAGTTTCTTCAGCTCACTTCGCGCGTACTTCCATTGCTCCTCCATCGCCATTGATTGGAAGAAACTGCGACGTGGCGGACCTTGTCTCCGTCTCGATGATCCGTCAGCGGGTAGTGAGCCCTCCTCGTCTTCGTCGGTATCATATCGTCCAGGAAGGGTATTATTCCCTCGATCGGTGCCAAACATCGTTGGATCGACGATCAAGTTGACCTGCACACTCCCCCCCTCCCCTCCGCCACCCTTCTTATGCCCTTTCTTCCCCTTCTTCTTCTTTGATTGCATCGGATTTGTGACGGGGAGAACCATCATCCCAGCGGGATTAGTGATGTTCGCCGGTTTCGCACGTTTGCGTCGTCCGAGGCAGGGCCGGAAGCAGTACATATAAATAATGGCCAAAAATGTGACGGAAGAGAAGATATAGAGCACAAAGGCAGGCGGTTTTCCAGCCGCTGGAGGTGGATTTGGGGACTTGATGAACTGAGAGGAAATGTTCAGTTGAAAGCTTCCTCCAAACAATACAACACAGCAAGCATACCAACGCTCCGTATATCCCACTAACAGCAGTACCACACGCAAAGAGAGCCTGAAGTACTCTCACAGCGACTCGCTTCTTCGGGCCGGCAGTAATCAAACGACCTTGCTCGTCCACACTTCCCACTATCCCATTAGCCTCCTCCTCTAGACCTTTACCATAGATTGCATCGCTCGCACCACCAAACTCGCGCTCAAGCATACGTAAGCGTTCCACCTTGACTTCCTCACTCACCCCCTCCGCGGCGTTCCCTACATTCGCAGAAGACCAAGGGAGAAGGTCTCGTTGTGATCCAACAGCAGATGCATGAGCGTAGAACCCGCTCTCGGCGCTATACACAGGGCTCGCGATTTCTTTACGCAGTACTGGGGTGGTGGTATCTCGAATGTCGTACCAGCCCCGCGCCCAAGGTGGAAAGGAGTTGACATCCGCTTCGACCGAGTGTAGATCGACTGGGGGTCCATGTCGCGTTGTTTGGTGTGGGCTTGATGGGATTGGGGGAGGTGTGAAGATTGTCGGCCAACGCGGAGGGAGGAAGTCAACTGGCAGTGACTGAGGTCTCCGTAGCGATTCTGGTCTGTGAGGGGATCTTCTCTATTGTCAACGGAATTATAATGCAGTCAAAGAGCATGACACTCACCGTGAGGAAGAAGGCGCAGGCGGATAGGAAGATTCCATATGGGAAGAATGAGATGTCGCTCCTGCAGATATTAATGAAGGCGGCGGCCGGGTGGTATCGCGTGATAGGGCTGAGAATGGGCGGTCCAGCGGAGGTACAGCACTGGGCGGGGGGACGTATGCGGGAGAGAACAATCGTTCGTGAGGGTACGCGTATGGAGGAGCGTTGCGAGTTGGTGAGAGCTCTGCATCTCGTCTCCTGCGATCGGAGGACGTGGTCGGTGCGCTCGTAGTCGGCGGGGTTTCACGTGAGAACGGTCGTCGAGTAGTCTGCATCGGATAGTCATAAGATGGGTAAGGGTCCCATTCTGGTCCTTGACGTTTCAAGGTCATCGCATAGTCTGCGAGATCGAGCGCCTCGACAGAAACATCAGATGCTTCCCTCCGCTGGTTCCGGCCTCTATTGTACGTGTACTCGTACCCATAGTTATGGTCTGACGATGGCTCTCTCCTGTCTCTGAAGAGCGTCCTGTGGCGAGAAAACAAGTCACTCTCAGCTGCTGCTTGCTCATTGTATGGCCCGTCCTCTTGTTCCGCGGCCCAACCATGTGATGCATGTGCAAGGAATGCCTCGATACCCCTTCCAGCAGCGGTACTCCTGGGGTCAACGATGGGCGGAGACCATGGCCGCTGTCTTGGTCGCTGTGCTGCCAGTGCCGCTCTCGCTTGACTGTACGGCAGAAAGCCTGCCATCAGGGTGGGTACCGACCACGGACTGCGCGCTCTGATCCTCAGCGAGGCAGCAGTGGGTCGTTGACTGCGGGGCCAGGTCCAACGTTGCTTGGCGGAAGTGTTTGTTTTTTAGACCCGGTCGCTCGAGTTATTGGAGTACCAGTGACCTAAAAGCCGGAAACTGATTGCAATTTCAATCTCATCCGATTGCAGGAGACCTGACCTTCCCGCGAGCAGCGGCTTCCCAACTTCACTCAACAACCCGCCACCACAAACGTTCGGATGATACCTAGAACATATAACCTCAAATATGGATGCCCCATGCTCCCCTGCCTGAATGTTCACCTGAAGGAGCTTGAATAGCTAGTCAGCAATGGCGGTAACCCTACCTCAAAGCGGGATACAGAAAGCGCTAGAATAATCAGAATGGACCCTAAATAGGAGGTCATGAATGTGAAATTTCGACGATACTGTATGAAGCATATATCCCATATATTTAGTGGTATACTCCCCTTACTAGCTTGTGCAAAACAACTACATGAAGCAAAAGGTAAAGACTGGAAATTATTTACGACTCCCAAGTTTGGGCAGGGTGCGGCCGGTACTCTGTGCACAGGTGTGAGCGATGGCTTGGCGACATTAAAGTGGCTTTACCATGCACAACGACGCAAAATAGCATATTTTCGCGTCCGATATTCACTCTCCTTCCCCATTACTACTCTCAAATTCTTTTAGCTCTCGGGCTCTTTATCGCATTGTCGGATGTTGTATTTCCCCATATTTGTAGGCTGCTGCCCTTGGTTGGTTTACTTTATAGCACACGAGTTAGATTCGGCCACATCTGACTCGTGTCCGGCGATGCTCTAGCCTCTACTGCGCGTGTGGTTTCTATATAGAATACTATGTTTTAACACAGGGCTCATAACCTGTCAGCGATTGAAGCTTGCATTAAGCGATAATACAACGGTAAACCACTGAGCTATCAAGTACCCAATCCAGTGCATTCTTATAGCATTCGGTCAACACAGCCACTCACACCAATTACATGCCCAAAAGATAAGCAAAACAATTGTCCATGAAGCAAACATGCCACATGCCACATCAATTAACCTCCAACAATACCTACACTAAATTGTTCATAATCGATTGCAACGCCAGTTGATGAGAGGGAGCGTTGGGATTTGCCATATCGGGTAATGATTAATGCAGTGACTAACAATTGCTGATTGTGGAGCAATCACACAGTTGCCACACCTACAATCACTCGAATGTGTGGTGCAATCAATCATCTGGAAGTCATTAAAATACACTAGCAGTGTTAACACTAGTGTGTACCTTGTTCGTTTGTACCAGTAGGATTGGGAGGATAAAGCTCCAAGGCAGGAGTCCAAATTAGCAAAGTTTGTTCGAATGTACAGAGGCGAACCCCGGCCTAACCGGTGTGCGTCCTGGTGTTGAGAGACAGAGGGTGACCAGTGCGCATATGCGAGATGAATTCTGAATCTTGTCTGTGTATGAGAATTTGGCAATCGAACCTGAACACTAAGGAAGTCGCATACTGCATTTCAGGATGCGAGGGGTTTGTCCTGACCACTAGACCATATGGGAGATTGTAGGAGGAGAAAAGATAAGGCCAGACCGGGGGTCGTCTAAAAGGGTGTGTTGCCGCTACACTACCCAGCCAGTAGTTGGAGGAATCATCAACTCCATGAACAAAGATATTGGCCAGGGCTGTGGCATCAGGGATACATAAAGGGAGACATTTATCAGGACATCTGGCGTCCAAAGCATGATCAACGGATCGTGACAGTGTAGATCAAAGTTAAAACTTTGCAGCTGCATATCCTTTAAGGCGCGAAGTAAACCTTCATTCCTCTTGCAATAGTCCGCTAAATGGTGAGCCTCATGAGTGAGAATTCAGATGCATGCACCGGTAATATCATGTGTATCCAATTGGATTCATAATTAAGGAATTTATACAATGGAAGCAGGTTTACAGACTTGTATTCACTGATGATCGGTGCGCAACATCCGGTAATTTAGACAAAATATGGTATTGGGAGTGTACAATGAGTCACTGCCACAGAATGCTCGAGGTGGTCCTCTTTTGGCTACACAGGTGTAGGGGGTTCCGTCCACGTCACGCGTAGAACCCTAGGATATGGGATGTTTGTTAACCAGGGGTGGCAGAGTAAGGTTAAAGTGCTACGTACAGTACTTCGTGGCATATGGGACACTGATGAGACCCGAACCTGGTGTACACTATGCCATAAATAGTCAGCTGCGTTGGGACGCAGTCGCAAGGACTGGAACTGACCGAAGCTGGGGGCTGACCGGCCTTCGTATCCACGCGGAATACAGTCCTGGCAAAGTCACCTACGATGTGTTCAACTCCCAGCTCGATCAGGGCAGAAATGAACCGAGGCGTACCTTGGACATTGGTCAGCTGTAACCAATCGACATTGGTAGGATCGGGCGCAGGGATCCCAGCCGCCTTCGCAGCGATTATGAACGATGCACCGCCATCCTTGGTCGAAGCGAACTTCGGGCTGATACCTGTGCCCGTAGCGTTCGCGATGAAGTAATGGTCAACAACGACGAAAGGGGCGTAGTTGAAGGGCTGTAGGTGGGTAATCAGAAACGGCGTAAATACACGGATGAAAGAAGTTGGACCTGCATCTCTGCGGGAATTAGGGCGAAAAAGACATCCTGGATTGTGTCGAATACTGGAGTACCGATCAAGCAAGAAATGTCGTACAGCTTGGCGACGGCACCGGCAGTTCTACAAAATCAATTATCGCATTAGCGACTTGACGAGGCGAGTCAAGGCCTGGTACGTACACATATGTCCCAGACGCACCACAGGTATAGTTTTGTATCCCCATGCCGAGGAGGACATGGTTGGGTACCTGGCCAGGGGGAATAGAGAGGGCTGTTTGACCTTCTGGGAAGGTAAGGGTCGCTTCCGCGACTGGGCAACCGGCGAATTTTCCCAGTGGTCCACCTGAACGCTCTTCTTTGATCCCAAATGATAGAGCAGCAGCAGTGAATGATGAAATTGAAATAATGGCGGTAAGTTTGAACAACATCTTTGTTAGATTTTAGTGTTCCGGTTTCCTATAGTCGAACAATTATAGTGCTTGTTGGGATCCGCTACAAACACTTAGTGATACAAGATGAGCTGGCAAGTCCTTATATACCTGAACGTGCCTCGGCCAGTCTCCGGGCTGCGCCCTCTGGTGCCTAACCCTTAACGCTGAAAGAAGTGTGTCGGTTGGGACAAATACAGGATGGGAGTTCTGACGATGGTAGA
>Ga0307513_10005432_pt1 | contig 16843 bp, 14 predicted proteins | sample 15_EM_MG_FD_202174 | JGI IMG/M metagenome (GOLD analysis project Ga0307513, IMG submission 202174) | Populus trichocarpa ectomycorrhiza microbial communities from riparian zone in the Pacific Northwest, United States - 15_EM | ecosystem: Host-associated > Plants > Roots > Unclassified | place... | reverse complement strand
GGTCCCTCGACCGTCAGACGCATGACGACCGTGTCGCCTTCCGCAACGATATCCTCCTCGGTCGCGACCAGGTCGGGCAGCGCTCCTATGATGCTGGAGAGCAGGCCGGTGAAGTTGGTCACGCCGACCACGGTGCCGAGGCTGCCGCCGTGCCAGATCATCTCGGAGTCCACGAACCTCGCGGCAAGGTCCGGCCGGTGCCCGTTGAATACCTCTCTGATGAACGCACGGGTCAACCACTTGTTCAGGTCCTCCCGTGAGGGGCGGTGCGCCTGCGCGGCCAACGGTGTCGCCGCGGCTGTGGCGGCAGCGGCCACCAGCCCGGCACTCCCGGCGAGCGCCGCCCGGCGGTTGACAAACGGGGGGTTGACAAACGGGGCCTCGTTGTCAGTCTTCCTGGTCATTGCGCGATTCCTTCATGGCAGCCTGCATTCGCCGGAGCGTTCGAACGCGAAGGCTAGAACAACCCCATGGGCAAGAACACGAACTGCTTGTTATTGATCCATATCGAATTGACATGGATTGCGTTTCCGAATTCATTCAGTCGCTGTCCGGCACGCCGAACATCGGGGAAACCCCCGTCCGCTTCATATCAGCCAGTTCGCGCAAGAGCCTCGGTACCCCCTTTGTTAGCCTGACGTTCCGATGGGCCGGATGCGGCTCATTAACGACGAGGAACAGGCTCCATGAGCACATCCGGCAATGACGATCGATCGGTGTTCGACGCGCTGTCCAGGCATGTCGCCAATCGGCCGAATGCGCCTGCCTATCGCACGGGCGACAAGGTGCTCAGCTTTGCCGACGTCGAACAGGCCACGAACCGGATTGCCAATGCACTGGTCGCGATGCAGGTCGGCGCGGGCGACCGGGTCGCTTGCCTGACCCGCCATCACGTCGAATGCCTGTTGCTGACGCTCGCGGCCTGCAAGGTTGGCGCCGTCTGCATGCCCGTCAACTGGCGGCTGGCGCCGAGCGAAGTGGCGTACATCGTCGATCATGGTCAGGCCAAGTTCATCATGGCGGACGAGGCGTTCATAGCGGCCTTTCTAAGGACGGTCGGCTCCGTTTCTGCGCCGAGCGTGCGCAAGGCGGTTTGCACCGAGCGCGCGATCGATGAGTTCCAGAGCTTTGCGGACTGGTACGGCGACCACGGCGCAGCGTTTGCCGCGGTCCCGGCCGGGCTGGATGATCCTGCGCTGCAGCTCTACTCGTCGGGCACGACCGGTCTGCCCAAGGGCGTCGTGCTGTCGCATCGCGCCATGCTGTCGACCAGCCGCACGGTGGCGCACGACTGGAAGTTCGATGCCGACGGCGTGCTCGGCAATCCGCTGCCGACCTTCCACGTGGCCGGTATGACGATGCTGCTGCTGACGCTTTACACGGGCGGCCTGACCCACGCTTATTCGGACTTCAACCCGGGCGGATTCATCAAGGACATCGCGCGCCATGGCATCACGCATTCGTTCCTCGTCCCGGCGATGCTGCTGTTCATGTTGCAGCAGCCCGATGCAGACCAAGCCGACTACGGCACGCTGAAACTCATCGCCTACGGGGGGTCGCCGATTTCGGAAACCGTGCTGCGCGAAGCGATGCGGGTGTTCAAGTGCGACCTGCTCCAGGTCTACGGCCTGACCGAGGTCGCCGGCCCCGCGACCTTCCTGATGCCATCCGAGCACCGGGTCGACGGCTCGCGCAAAGAACTTCTGCGCTCCGCGGGCAAGCCGGTCGGCGGCGCGCGGTTGCGCATCGTCGACCCGGTCTCGCGCCAGGATCTGCCGGAGGGGCAGACCGGCGAGGTGTGGATCGAGTGCGAGCGCAATCTGCTCGAATATTGGCGCGATCCCGAGGCCACCCGGCAGGCCTACCCGGAGGGCCGCAACGAACGCGGTGGCTGGCTGCGCACCGGCGACGGCGGTTATCTGAAGGACGGGTATCTGTTCATCAACGACCGCATCAAGGACATGATCATTTCGGGCGGCGAGAACATCTATCCGGCCGAGATCGAGAACCTGCTGATGAAGCACCCGGCGGTGGCCGACGGCGCCATCATCGGCATCCCCGATCCGACCTGGGGCGAAGCGGTCAAGGCCTGCGTCGTCCTCAAGCTCGGCGTGCAGGCCACCGAACGCGAGATCATCGACTGGATGCGCGAACGCCTGGCCCACTTCAAGTGCCCGAAGTCGATCGCCTTCGTCGACGCGTTGCCGCGCAACCCGACCGGAAAGATTCTCAAGCGCGTGCTGCGCGAGCCTTACTGGAAGGGACAAGAGCGCAGCGTCAACTGACGCGCTGCTTCTCACTTCCGCTCGTCCTGCTTCTCCCGGAGACAGACATGCTCGAGAAGATCCTCGCGGCGGCGTGTACGGCCTGTGCCGCGCTGACCCTGCTGGTCCCGCAAGGAGCGGCCGCGCAAGACAACAAGCCGATCAGGATCGCGCTGATCGCCAGCAAGACCGGCCCCTCGGAAGCTTATGCGCGCGACACCGAGCGAGGCCTGCGCCTGGGCCTCGAGTACCTGACGCAGAACACGATGGCGGTCATAGGCCGCAAGATCGAGCTCATCGTCAAGGACGACCAGATGAAGCCGGAGCTGTCGAAGGCCATGCTGACCGAGGCGTTCGGCGACGACAAGGCCGACATCGCGATCGGCACCTCGTGGTCGGGTGGCGCGCTGTCGATGGTGCCGGTAGCCGAGGAGTACAAGAAGATCCTGATGATCGAACCGGCCATCGCCGACTCGCTGACCGGAGCCAACTGGAACCGCTACCTGTTCCGTGCCAGCCGCAACTCGTTCCAGGATGCGCTCGCCACCGCGGTCGTGCTGAAGGACGGCGACAGCGTGGCCTTCCTCGCCCCCGACTACATCTACGGCCGGGACACGGTCGCGGCCTTCAAGGACGCGATGGCCGCCACGAAGAGCACTGCGAAGGTCATGCACGAGGAGTTCATCCCGTTGTCCACGACCGACTTCACCGCCCCGATGCAGCGCATCTTCGATTCGTTGAAGAGCGCCACCGGCAGGAAGTATCTGGTGGTCGTGTGGAGCGCGCCGAATCCGATCCGCAAGCTTTCTGAAATGAAGCCCGAACGCTTCGGGATCGAGTTCCTGTCGATCGGCGGCGGCAACCTCGAGAACATGAAGTCCTGGAAGGGCCTGGACCTGGGCGGCGGCACGTACTACTACTACGGTTTCCCGAAGAACCCGATGAACGACTGGCTCGTCGCCGAGCACCAGAAGCGCTTCAAGCAGCCGCCCGACCTGTTTACGGCCGGCGGGTTCGTCACCGCGGCCGCGGTCATCGCCGGCATCCGGAAGGCCAACTCGGCCGACTCCGAGAAGCTGATCGCCGCGATGGAGAACATGGAGTTCGACACGCCCAAGGGCAAGATGAAGTTCCGCAAGGAAGACCACCAGGCGATGCAGCCGCAGTATCAGTTCAGGGTCAAGAAGTCGCCCAGCGGCGAATACGACCTGCTGGACCTGGTGCGGGAGATTCCGGCGTCCGAGATGCCGGTTCCGGTCAAGATCAAGCCCTGATGCCGAGGCAATGTCCGAGCCCGTCCTGCGCACGACGGCGCTGAGCATCCGCTTCGGCGGTCACGTAGCCGTCAATGAAGTCAGTGCGGAATTCCGTGCCGGCACGTTGACGGCCATCGTCGGCCCCAACGGCGCCGGCAAGACGACCTACTTCAACCTGCTGTCCGGCCAGCTCCGGGCGTCGTCGGGGGCAGTGCACTTCAAGGGAGCGGACATCACGCGGCTGGGTGCGGCGGCCCGCACGCAACTCGGGATCGGCCGCGCGTTCCAGCTCACGAACCTGTTTCCGCGGCTGTCGGTGCTCGAGAACGTGCGCCTCGCCGTGCAAAGCCGCGCGCGCGCCGGCTTCAACATGATCGCGGTCTGGCGCGGCCGGACCGACCTGATCGATAAGGCCGGCCACTACCTCGCGCTGGTCGGCCTCGGTGCACGGCGTAACGACCTGGCCGCTGGCCTGCCGCATGGCGACAAGCGCAAGCTCGAGGTCGCGATGCTGATGGCACTCGAGCCCGAGATCCTGATGTTCGACGAGCCGACCACCGGCATGAGCGTCGGCGAAGTGCCGGTCATCCTGCAGATGATCCAGCGCCTGAAGAAGCGCGGCGACAAGACGATCCTGCTGGTCGAGCACAAGATGGACGTGATCCGCTCGCTCGCCGATCGCATCGTCGTGCTGCACAACGGGCAACTGGTGGCAGACGGCGACCCCGCCGCGGTGATGGCATCGCCGCTGGTGCGCGAGGCCTACATGGGCGCGAAGGGGGCAGTCCGTGCATGAGAGCGATACGCTGCTGCGCCTGGCCGGCGTGCACACGCACATCGGCGAGTACCACATCCTGCAAGGGGTCGACCTGGCGGTGCCGCGCGGCGGGGTCACCGTTCTGCTGGGCCGCAACGGCGCCGGCAAGACGACGACGTTGCGCACGATCATGGGCCTGTGGCATGCGAGCGCCGGTACGTTGTCGTTCGACGGCACCGACATCACGCGCGCCGAAACGCCCGGCATCGCACGCCGCGGCATCGCATTCGTGCCGGAGGACATGGGCATCTTCGGCGGACTCACGGTGCAGGAGAACCTGCGCCTGGCCGCGATCGGCGGTGCCTTCGACGAAGCGCGGCTCGAGTGGATCTTCGGCCTCTTTCCGGCACTCGAGCGCTTCTGGCTGCGTCCCGGCGGCCTGCTGTCCGGTGGCCAGAAGCAGATGCTGGCAATCGCGCGCGCGATCGTCGAGCCGCGCAAGCTGTTGCTGATCGACGAGCCCACCAAGGGCCTGGCGCCGGCGATCGTGCAGAACCTGGCCGACGCCTTCACGGAGCTGAAGGCCAGGGACACGACGATCCTGCTGGTCGAGCAGAACTTCAATTTCGTGCGTTCGCTGGGCGATCACGTCGCGGTGATGGACGACGGCCGTGTCGTGCACACCGGTTCGATGGCCGAGCTGTCCTCGGACGAAGGGTTGCAAGCCCGCCTGCTCGGCCTGCAGATGGCGGCCGAAGCGTGAGCGCAACTTCTGCATCCGGATTGCCGATGTCTGCGACACCCGCAACGCCCGCGCCGGCGGTCGAAGCGCTGGCGGCGCTGCCGGGCCGCAAGACCGACCTCATTCCGGCCGTGGTGATCGTCGCCTTCGCGCTGCTGGCGCTGCCGCTGGTGGGCAGCGCTTCCACCTGGATCACCCTGACGCTGGCGGCGCTGGCGATGGGCATGATGCTGTTCATCATGGCGAGCGGCATGACACTGGTGTTCGGCCTGATGGACGTGATGAATCTCGGCCATGCGGCCTTCGTCGCGATCGGGGCCTACGCCGCCACGTCGTTCGCGAGGCCGCTGAGCCCGTGGCTCGACTCCGGCTCAGCCGTGGAGAACGTCGCCGCCGTGGGGGTAGTCGCCCTGGCGGCGATGCTTGCGACGGCCGTCGTCGGCTGGGTCTTCGAACGGCTCTTCATCAAACCCGCCCAGGGCAATCACCTCAAGCAGATCCTGATCACGATCGGCGCGATGATCATCATCGAGCAGTTGCTGCTGGTGCTCTGGGGTGCCAACCAGATGATGCTGCCGCTGCCGACCGCGCTGCGCGGCGCGCTGGTGTTCGGCGACGTCGCGGTGGAGCGCTATCGGCTGGTATCGGTGGGGGTGGGCCTGCTGGTATTCGCTGGCCTGAGCCTGATGCTGGCTCGCACCCGCATCGGGCTGCTGATCCGTGCCGGCGTCGAGAACCGCGAGATGGTCGAGGCGCTCGGCTACCGCATCAGGCGCCTGTTCGTCGCGGTGTTCGTCGCAAGCGCCGGCCTGGCCGGCCTGGGTGGCACGATGTGGGGCTTCTACCGCGAGCAGTTCACCGTCTCGATCGGCGCCGAAGTGCTGGTGCAGATCCTCATCGTCGTGATCATCGGCGGGCTGGGGTCGGTGACTGGCTGCTTTGCGGCGGCGATCCTGATCGCACTCGGTACCAACTACGTCAGCTTCCTGGCGCCCGACTTCGCGTTGGTGTCGAACATCGTCGTGATGATGCTCGTGCTGCTTTGGCGCCCGCGCGGCTTGTGTCCGCTGGCCACCCAATGAACGAGTGGCCACCGTGCTGAGTCGAGCATTGTCAGGCGATCTTCCGCGCGGCCGCCTGCTCGAGGTGCTGCTCGTCGCCATGCTGCTGTACCTCCTGACTGCACCGTTCCTGTTTTCGGGGGCGCGCTCCCTCAACGTCGCCGCGACGATCTGCGTCTTCCTGGTGCTTGTCGCGTCCTACGACCTGCTGCTGGGCTACTGCGGCATCGTGTCTTTCGCGCATGGCATGTTCTACGGCATCGGCGCCTATGGCGTGGCGATCGCATTGCACAAACTCGGGCCGAGCTGGACCGCGCTGGCTGTCGGGGCTGGTGCTGCCGTCGGGTTGTCGGCGCTGCTGGCGCTGCTGATGGCGCTCGTGGCGCTGCGTGTCAAAGCCATCTTCTACACGATGACCACGCTCGCGGTGGCAGCGGCCTTCGGTGCGCTGGTGCTGCGGCTTTCGTCGCTCACCGGGGGCGACGACGGGCGCAACTTCCGCCTGCCCCAAGTGCTGACGCCCGGCTTCCGGCTGTTCGAGGCTGACGTGCTGGGCACCGCGATCACCGGCAAGGTGCTGGTGTACTACGGGGTCTTCACTGTGTCCGCGCTGCTGTTCCTGCTGATGCTGCGGGTCGTGAACTCGCGTTTCGGGCGCGTGCTGGAAGCGATCCGCGAAAACGAATTCCGCACCGAAGCGATCGGTTACCGCACGCTGCTCTATCGCCTGGCCGCGAACTGCCTCGCGGCGGTGCTGGCGGCCTGCGCAGGCATCCTGATGAGCCTGTGGCTGCGCTACGTCGGTCCGCAGACGACGGTAAGCTTCACGGTCATGCTCAACATCCTGCTGATGTGCGTCATCGGCGGGCTCGGCACGATGTACGGCGCCTTCATCGGCGCTGCCATCTTCATCGTTGCCGAGAACTACATCCAGCTCGGGCTGCACACCGTGAGCCAGGCCATGACGGCGGTACCGCTGCTGGCGCAACTGTTCCATCCCGACCGCTGGCTGCTGTGGTTCGGGACCCTCTTCGTGCTGTCGGTCTACTTCTTTCCGAGCGGGCTGGTCGGCAAGCTGCGCGAACAGCGGCTGCGATCGGGAGGCTGACGCGTTACCCGCCGAGCACCCGGTCAGGGCCGCGCGGAACCCGCTGATGTGGATCACGCCGGGCCGTGTGCTCTATGCCGGCCTGCTCGGGCGGCCGTCGGTGCGGCGCATCGGCGGCATCATCGTCTACGTCGCACAGCAGGCGCCGGTTCGGGTGAGCATCGAAGGCGCGGATTGGGAGGAGGGTGAGCTCGTCGTCGTGCCGCCCTACCTGCCGCATCGCGTCGCCTGCAACGCGCGCACGATCACGAAACTGATCGTCGAGCCGGAAACGGTCGACCGCTCGGAGCTGCCGATTTTCATGCGCGATCAGCGCGGCGCCGTGCGAGCGCCCGACTTCGTGCGGCGAGTGCAGCGCGTGCTCGCACGGCTCCAGGTACGCGCTGCCGAGCTGCCGCATGACGATGCTGCATTCGATGAGATCCTGTTCGGCGGCGCGCTGCCGCCGGCCGCGCTGGATGGGCGCATTGCCGACGTGGTGGCCGACATCGCCAGGGACCCGGCGGGTGCCACCAGCGCAAAAGACTACGCTGCCGGCGCCCGGCTGTCGTTCTCGCGTTTCCTGCACCTGTTCAAGGACGAGGCCGGCGCGCCGCTGCGAAGCTTTCGCACCTGGAAGCGCGCTCGCAGCCTGCTGCACTACGTGACGCAGGACGCGAACCTGGCCGATATCGCGCAGCAGACCGGCTACCCGGACTCGTCGCATTTCAGCCATTCGATCCGCCTGGTGTTCGGACTGACCCCGAAAGACGTGTTCGCGGGCAGCCGCAAGCTCGAGCTGCACGGCCGGCCCGCAGCCGGCGCCGGCAAGCCGCGCCAAAAGCCCTGAGGCAGCCTCCCTGAGGCAGCCTTGACGTGCACGCGCGGCGCAGCCAGTTGCCGCAAGACCGGGTGCGCCGCCGCCCGTACCCTCGCCGCACCGACTCCAGTCCGAGGATGCAGCGTGTTCGATCTGCCACCGTTGAGCCACCATTTCTCGGCCGAGCACGAACAGTTTCGGGCCTCGCTGCGCGCCTTCGTCGCAAGAGAGATCACCCCGCATGTCAATGACTGGGATGAGGCGGGCACCTTCCCGCGCTCGCTGTACAGCCGGGCCGCGGAACTGGGCGCCACCGGCCTGGGCTACCCGGAAGAATACGGTGGCAGCTGATCCTTGCCGAGGAGTACGCGCGCTGCGGCTGCGGCGGTGTTCAGGCGTCGCTCAACTCGCACACCATCGCGCTGCCGCCGGTGCTGGCCGAAGGCAGCGAAGCGCTGAAGAGCCGCGTGCTGCCGCCGGTGTTGAGTGGCGACAAGATCGCGGCGCTGGCCGTCACCGAGCCCTCGGGCGGCTCGGACGTCGCAGCCCTCAGGACCACGGCGGTGCGCGACGGCGACCATTACGTCGTCAATGGCGAGAAGACCTTCATCACCTCCGGGATGCGGGCCGACTTCATCACCACCGCCGTGCGAACCGATCCGCGCAACAAGGGTCCCGGCGGGATCTCGGTGCTGGTGATCGACGGCGACACGCCTGGCCTCGAGCGAACCGAGCTGAAGAAGATGGGCTGGTGGTGCTCCGACACGGCGCACCTTCGCTTCGACGACTGCCGCGTTCCGGTTGCCAACCTGGTCGGCGTCGAGAACCAGGGGTTCAAGTCGTTCATGACCAACTTCAACTCCGAGCGGCTGTTCCTGGCGGCGCTGTCGTACTCGTTCGCCCAGGTCTGCTTCGAAGAGGCGCTGGACTGGGCTCGCCAGCGCTCCACCTTCGGCCAGACGCTGTCGCAGCGCCAGGTCGTGCGGCACAAGCTGATGGACATGATGCTGCGCATCGACGCCGCGAGAAGCCTCGTCCACGAGCTCGCCTACCGCATCGAGCACGGCTTCGGCGACCCGTCGCAGTTCATCGCCCGCATCGCGATGGCCAAGGTTCTTGCCACGCAGGCGATGCAGTTCTGCGCCGACCAGGCATTGCAGATCCTGGGCGGCATGGGCTACATGCGCGGCACGCGCAGCGAGCGCATCTACCGGGAGGTGAAGGTGATGATGATCGGCGGCGGATCCGAGGAGATCCTGAAGGATCTTGCCGCGCGCCAGCTCGAAATCTGACTCCGGCGGACCCGACCATGCAAGACGTCTGCAGTGACCTGCTCGCCGAGTACTGCGAGCTCGCCGCCCTGTGCGATACCCTGACACCGCAGCAGTGGCAGCAACGCAGCGAGTTCTACGGCTGGACGCCATGGGACGAGATCGCCCACCTGTGCTACTTCGATGAAACCGGCCTGCAGTCGGCGAATGACCCCGAGGGCTTTGCGCGCGATGCCGCGCTGCTCAACCGGCGTTTGGGGCAGGGCGAGGAGATCAGCGCCGTGGCGCGTGAGCAATACGGCTCGCTCGCCGGCGCAGCCTTGCTGGCGCGCTGGCGGGCCTTGCACGAAAGCCTCGTCGACGCCTTGTCGAGGCTCGACCCGAAGGCACGCCTGCGCTGGTACGGCCCGCCGATGAGCGCGCGCTCGTTCGCGACGGCGCGGCTGATGGAGACCTGGGCTCATGGGCAGGATGTGTGGGATGTCGTGCGCCGCCGGCGGCCGCCGACGCCGCGGCTCAAGCACATCGCGCACCTCGGTGCCACGACCTTCAAGTGGACTTTCGTCAATCGGCAACTCGAAGTGCCGGGCATCGTTCCTTACATCGAACTGGCTGCGCCGGACGGTGGGATGTGGACCTGGAACGAGCCGTCCACCGCCAACTTCGTGCGCGGCAGCGCCGAGGATTTCTGCCTGCTGGTCACGCAGCGGCGCCATCTCGACGACACCGCACTCGAGTACGGCGGCGAGCAGGTTCGGCGATGGTTGTCGATGGCCCAGTGTTTCGCCGGCCCACCGGCCGACGGGCCGGCTGCTGGCGCGCGCCGGGTGGCCTATTGATCGCAGCGCTGAACCTGGATCAGCAGGCGCAGATCGACGCGGTGCTCCGTGCGCTGTCGAACGGGCACGGGGAGCGGGCGCTTTCGGACCCGGTCTTCGCCAACCTGTACCTGTTCCGGCAGGTGCACGAGTACCGCGTGCTGCCGGGGCCGTTCGCGTGCATCTCGGGCCGCACCTATGACGGCGCACGGCACCTGATCCCTCTGTTCGAGCTGCAGCATGCGCCGCTCGACGCGCTGCGCGAGCTTCTCGGTGTTCGGGACGGCGGCCCTGACTTCTTCTACCCGCTCGCCCAGGCGCAGGTCGATGCACTCGACCCCCGGTGGTTCGCGTGCACCTCGTCGCGCAACGATGCCGACTACCTGTACCCCGCGGCGCAGTTCCGCCACTACCGCGGCACCGCACTCAACAAGAAGCGCAACCTGGTCAAGCAACTGCTGGCCATGCACACGGTCGCCGCCGAGCCCTATTCCGCGGCGTGCCTGTCAGATGCATTGCCCGTGCTCGCTGGCTGGATGCAGGCCAAGGGCAAGGCGGCCGGCGAAGCCGATGAGCGGGCCTGCATCGAAGCGCTGCAGTTGGCCCCACGGCTCGGGCTGCAGGGCTACCTCTACCGTGTCGACGGCGAAGCGGCGGGCTTCGTGCTGGCCCAGCCCATCCAGCCCGGCGTCTGGGTGATGCGATTCGCCAAGGGGTTGAATCGCTTCAAGGGGATCTATCAGCACATGTTCCAGCACTTCTGCACGACGATGCGCGAGGTGCAGTGGCTCAACTTCGAGCAGGACCTGGGGTTGGCCAACTTCCGGCGCACCAAGCTGTCGTACCAGCCGAGCGCGCTGATCCCGAAGTTCCGCGTTCGCTTGCGCTGAACCACCGCTCAGCCACTCCGCACAAGACAGCGCGCCGGCCGGGTTCTACGCTGGTGCAGCAGCAACTCCTAGAGTCATGGCACAGATCGAATCCACCCTCTTCGCGGGCAGCGAGGCGTTCCAGGCCAACCGGGACGGCATGCTCGCGCTGATCCAGCGGGTGCGCGACTGCGAGCAGCGCAGCGTCGGCAAGTCCGCGCAGTCGCGCGCACGTTTTGAAAAGCGCAGCCAGATGCTGCCGCGCGAGCGGCTGTCGCTGCTGCTCGACCCCGGCACTTCGTTCCTCGAGTTGTCGACGCTGGCGGGCCTCGGGCTCGACGACCCGGACCTGGACAAGAGCGTACCCGGCGGCGGCGTGATCGCCGGCATCGGCACCGTCTCGGGCATCCGCTGCATGATCAACGCGTCGGACTCGGGCATCGACGCCGGTGCGCTGCAGCCGATGGGCCTGGACAAGCAACTGCGCGTCCAGGAACTGACCCTGGAGAACAAGCTGCCGTATGTGCAGCTCGTCGAAAGCGCCGGCGCCAACCTGATGGCCTACCGTGTCGAAGAATTCGTGCGCGGTGGCAACCTTTTCCGCAATCTCGCGCGCATGTCGGCGGCCGGCCTGCCGGTCATCACCGTCACGCATGGCTCGTCGACCGCGGGCGGCGCCTACCAGACCGGCCTGTCGGACTACATCATCATGGTCCGCGGCCGCTCGCGCGCCTTCCTGGCCGGGCCGCCGCTGCTGAAGGCCGCGACCGGCGAAGTCGCGACCGAAGAGGAGCTCGGCGGCGCGGTGATGCACACCGCGATCTCGGGACTCGGCGACTACCTGGCCGAGGACGATCGCGACGCGATCCGCATCGCCCGCGAGATCCTCGGCCGGATCGACTGGAAGCGCGAGCCCGCCGAGCCGCCGCGCAGCTTCAAGCCGCCCCTTTACGACGCCGAGGAATTGCTCGGCATCATGCCGATGGACCACAAGCGGCCGGTCGACATGAAGCAGGTCATCGCGCGCATCGCCGATGACTCCGACTTCCTCGAATTCGGCGAGAACTACGGCAGCGCCACGGTCTGCGGCCATGTCCGGATCGAAGGCTGGCCGCTGGGCATCATCACCAACAACGGCCCGATCGATCCGGCGGGTGCGACCAAGGCCACGCACTTTATCCAGGCCTGCTGCCAGTCGCGGACGCCGATCCTCTACCTGAACAACACGACCGGCTTCATGGTCGGCCGTGCCTTCGAGGAGGCGGGCATCATCAAGCACGGCTCGAAGATGATCCAGGCGGTGACCAACGCCACGGTGCCGCAGATCACGATCTATTGCGGCGCGTCGTTCGGGGCCGGCAACTACGGCATGTGCGGGCGCGGCTTCCATCCGCGCTTCTGCCTGTCGTGGCCCAACGCCAAGACCGCGGTGATGGGAGGCGAGCAAGCCGCCAAAACGATGGCCATCGTCACCGAGGCGTCGATGAAGCGCAAGGGCGATGTCGACCAGGCCCAGCTCGACGAGATGCAGGCCCGCATCATCGACCGCTTCGATCGCCAGATGAGCGTGTTCGTGACCAGCGCCCATGTGCTCGACGATGGCGTCATCGACCCGCGCGACACGCGCGCCGTGCTCGCCAACGTGCTCGCGGTGTGCCGCGAGGGCGACGCCCGGGCGCCGCAACCGATGCAATTCTCGGTGGCGCGGCCGTGACGGGCGTGACGGCCGCGGAGGCCACCTTGTCGTTCGAGACCCCCATGCCAGCAGCGACACCCTTCGACAAGATCCTGATTGCCAACCGTGGCGAGATCGCGCTGCGCGTGATGCGCAGCGCGCGGGCTCATGGCTATCGCACGGTGGCCGTCTATTCCACCGCAGATGCCGGGGCACGGCACGTGCAGGAAGCCGACCAGGCGGTGTGCATCGGCGAACCATTGCCGGCACAGTCGTACCTGCGCATCGCGGCGATCATCGAAGCGGCGCACAAGACCGGTGCCGATGCGGTGCACCCGGGCTATGGCTTCCTGGCGGAAAACGATGACTTCGCCCGAGCCTGTCGCGATGCGGGCTTGGTGTTCATCGGCCCATCGCCGGAAGCGATTCTGGCGATGGGCAACAAGGCCGGCGCCAAGCGCCTGATGCTCGACGCGGGCGTGCCGTGCATTCCCGGCTACCAGGGCGCGGACCAGAGCGAAGCGCGGCTGGCCGACGAAGCCGGGCGCATCGGCTTCCCGGTGATGATCTAGGCCGTCGCCGGCGGCGGCGGCCGCGGCATGCGGCTGGTGAATTCGCCCAGGGACTTCGCCGAGCTGCTGCGCAGCGCGCAGTCGGAGGCGAAGAACGCGTTCGGCGACGCGACGATGATCCTCGAGCGCGCGATCGTCGAGCCGCGCCACATCGAGATCCAGGTCTTCGCCGATCGCCACGGCCATGCGATCCACCTCGGCGAGCGGGATTGCTCGGTCCAGCGCCGGCACCAGAAGGTGATCGAGGAAGCGCCATCGCCGGCGGTATCCGCGGACCTGCGCGCGCGCATGGGCGCGACCGCGGTCGCGGCCGTGAAGGCGATCCGCTACGAAGGCGCGGGCACGCTCGAGTTCCTGCTCGACCGCGACGGCAACTACTTCTTCATGGAGATGAACACCCGGCTCCAGGTCGAGCACCCGGTGACGGAAGCGATCACCGGGCTCGACCTGGTCGAGCTGCAGTTGCGCGTCGCGGCCGGCGAGCCGCTGCCGATCGAGCAAGCCGATGTGAGGTTCCGCGGCCATGCGATCGAAGTCCGCTTGTGTGCCGAGGACCCCGACCAGTCGTTCATGCCGCAGAGCGGCACGATGACGATGTGGCAGATGCCCGAGCGGCTGCGCGTGGAGCATTCGCTGAAGCCGGGTGCCGAGATTGCGCCGTTCTACGACTCGATGATCGCCAAGATCATCAGCCATGGCGGCACGCGCGAAGAAGCCCGGCGCAAGCTGTTGCGCGGCCTGGAGGACGCGGTCGCGCTCGGCGTGAAGACGAACCAGGTCTTCCTGGCGCGTTGCCTGGCGCACCCGGTGTTTGCCCAGGGCGGCGCGACCACGGCCTTCATCGGCCAGAATCTCGACGAGCTGCTGCAGCCCGACGCCGAGGCCCTGGCGCGGGCCGCCGCGCTGGCGGCGCCGCTGCTGCTGGAAACAGCCGAGGGCGTCAAACCGCGAAGCAGCGGACGCCGCCTGCTGAACACCTTGCCGATAAGCCTGCGCTTCGACATCAACGGCGCGAAGCGGGTCGTGTCGCTGACCCACCAGGGCCAGCACCGCTACGCCGTCGAGGTCGAAGGCCAGCGCTGCGAAGTCGACCTGATCGACATCGGCGCCCATTCGGTGCGCTTCACCTGCGCCGGCGTGATGGACAGCGCGGTGTACAGCCGCGACGGCGCACGCCTGCTGCTGCGTTACCGCGGGCAGCCCTTCGAGATCCAGGACCGGACCCGCGCCGCGTCGGCACGGCACGAAGGGGCGGCGGGCAGCGACGGCAAGCTGCGCGCCTCGATGAACGGGCGCGTCGTCGCGGTGCTGGTCGGCGTCGGAGAACGGGTCGTCAGCGGGCAGCCGGTCGTCACGCTGGAGGCGATGAAGATGGAACACATCCACTCGGCGCCGCTCGCCGGCGTGGTCAAGACGCTCAACGTGGCCATCGGCGACCAGGTTCCGGCGAGCCGCGTCGTGGCCGAAATCGAGCCGGAGCCGTCGTCGCCGTAGCGGCCCATGAACCCGGCCATCGATCAGTCGAGCTCGAGAATTCAGCCGCATTTCGAGACTGCCCGGTGAGATTGCGTTCAGCCCCTTCCTCCGACTGGATCGTCGTCGGCTGCGCGATCGCGATCTCGATGGGCGCATTGCTCGGCAGCTTCAGCGCGCACTTGTCGGGCTCATCACCCTGGGTCGGCACCGCCCTCGGAGGGCTGCGCGGTGCGCTGTACTTCGGTGTGCTGTGCGCCGCGCTGCTGGCCGTGGAGCGGGTGGCGAGGCAGCGCGCGCCGCGTGCCGCGCGCCTCGTGATGGCCGTGCTGTTGACGACGCTGCTGATCACCCCGGTCGAATGGGTCCATGACCTGATCACCCGCGAGGAAGTCTTCCCGTCGCTGGCGCCCGATGCGCTGGTGCAGGCGCTGGCGAACAAGGCGGCGCATCTGCTGTGGCCGATTTCGTTCTTTGCCATCGCTTCGTTGGCGCCGCGCTGGATGCGGTCGCGGCGCAATGGCTCCGAGCCTTTCGCAGTTTCCTCGATCCTAGAGGGTGAAGGCGAATGCGCCGATGAGCCTGTCGACCCGCTGCGGTCTGCGGCTCATTTCGAGCTGGGCGTATCCATCGCGCCCGAAACCTTGGCCGATGTGCTGGCGGTCGGCGCCGAGGCGCACTATGTGGCGCTGACCATGGCAAGCGGCCGTCGCCTGCTCGTGCACGGCCGCTTCTGCGATGCGCTACTCGCGTTGTCGGCGTGGCCGGGCCTTCAGGTTCATCGCTCTCACTGGGTTGCCGACCGCGCGGTCGCGAGCCTGACCGAGAGCCGCTCCGGTGCGCGCCTGCAACTGGTCAACGGCGCGAATGTGCCGATCAGCCGCCGCTTCGCCGCTTCGGCGCTGCGCCGATACCGGCAGCCCGTCGGCACGACCGATTCCGAAGTTGCCTGAGCCCTAACTGCTTCGCGTCGGGACCACCAGGTAGCTCGGCAGCGTGCCGCCCGTGTGCAGCGTAAGGTCGCTCGGCGCCGGGTCACCGTTGTCGATGGCGGTCGTTCCGTCCGGTTTCCATGGGCCGGTGGCTGGATGGATGAAGGTGAGCATTCCGCGCTGTTCGGTGCCGCCGATCTCCACGACGAGGGTGTTGCTGCGTTCGATGATCCAGGCGGTCGGCCAGATATTGACGTCCAGTTCGACCGTCGCGTTCGGCGCCAGGGGCTGGGCCTCGTCGTAGGGATGCCAGGTGCGGAAGTCGGTGGACTTGGCGGCATCGGCCTTGCGCATCGAGGCGCGCAGCCAGCCCATCGCCACCGGGATCGCCGGGTCGTTCGCGCCCTGCGCCGTCACCTCGCTTCCGTCGGGCCGGATCTCGCGCAGCGCGACGAACAGATCGGCATCCGTGCCCGAGCAACTCAGCGCGAGATGCAGACGCAGCGGGCCGACGATCTCGTAGTCCAGCGGCATCGGCGCGGTCGCGAAACGCACGAGGCCGGTCGCCAGCCCGTACTGGGAGCGGTAGGTCGCGGCGGCGGGCGTGCCCGGTGCCACCGGGCTCAGCGACATCGATGTCGCGTCGAGGAAGAGTTTCTGCGCAACGGTGCCCGGCAGCGGATATTCATCGCCGCTGCGGGTCACGAAGCCGGCGCCCTTGCGCACTTCGATCTCGACCTTGGGTTTCTTGTCGAAGCCGTTGTCGATGCCCTTGAGGAAGCGGTCGAAGAAAGCCTTCTGCTTCGCGACGTCGGTGCGCGTGTACATCTTGTCCGGGTCCATGCCGTTGTCGATCACCAGGTGCCGGAAGGCGGCCTGCGTCGACTTGCTGAAGCCTTCGATCGTGCCGCGTGAATGCAGGCCGATGCCGCCGTTGTTCGCATGGGCGTAGACGGCGGCCTTGACCTTCGACAGGTCCGGTGTCCGCTCGGTGTAGAAGGTGCTGCTCGCGAGCGTCTGGTCGCGGATCATCTGGCGAAAATCGACCGGGAAGACCGTGTTCGCCGCGAGTTCGGCGGGCGACAGTTTGGTCGGAGCGATGCTCAGCGCGCTGCCGTACTGCGCGCCCATCGCGGCGCCCGTGTACCAGCGGTCGACGAAGTTGGATGACAGGATCCCGCCTTGCCGAATCGCATCGCGGTAGAAGTCCGTGAAGCCGGACATCGGGATGATCGCCGCCAGATGC
>Ga0307513_10005431_pt1 | contig 16843 bp, 15 predicted proteins | sample 15_EM_MG_FD_202174 | JGI IMG/M metagenome (GOLD analysis project Ga0307513, IMG submission 202174) | Populus trichocarpa ectomycorrhiza microbial communities from riparian zone in the Pacific Northwest, United States - 15_EM | ecosystem: Host-associated > Plants > Roots > Unclassified | place... | reverse complement strand
CCGAACACCGCCAACCTCCCACTCCTGAATTATCACGTCTCGCATGGACAGCATCCTCGCGTATCGACACCGCACGCAACGAAACGCGACCTATCTACCGTCTTCCCCCAGAAATACTCGCGGCAATCGTACACTTCCACCAATCCGAGCGATCCAAGGCTTATCATTCGAAAGCATACAAATGGGTACGCCTCATGCTCGTTTCGCGCTTGTGGAAGGCCACAATCTTGGCCTTTCCTTCGCTCTGGTCAAACCTCGTCATGAGCGCGTCGGTCTCGCAATCGTGGATTTCAACCGTCGTTGGGAGGTCCGGCTCGCACCCTCTGCATGTGGTGATCCCCCCTCTGAATGTGCCAGAGGTGTACCCAAAGTCCGTCCGTCATCGGCACATAGACCTTGCAGCTGAGCTCCTCCCACGGATCTCACAACTTGTGATTGTCGCTGGCGGTGGAGACGATACGTATCGAATATATCGTGCATTCGGGGGCCGTCCCGCGGATCAACTTCAGTGGTTCCACTTCGTTTCTTTGCCGAGCGCGGATGAGCTGTTCGTGTTGCACGCTCCGCGGTTGAGGTCTCTGCACCTGTCCGGCGCGGAATCCTGGCCGGACTCCCTGGCGGAGAACCTCACACATATTCATTTGGATTTTGTCTTGAATCCGAGAGCTCTGGAGAGGGATTTGAAGAACTCCCCGAGGTTGGAGCAGATCAAGATTAATGGCGTTTACCAGGTTCCTGAACGATTTTGGAACCGTTTCAAGATCTCTTTGATTCCCGGAGTGCGACTTATCATAATGAATTCGGATAGCAGCGTGGCCTCCCTTTTCGCCCTTGGATCCACCAACTATCTTTCGATAACGAGGAACACCGCCGTCGCCAACCTCTCGATCACCTCATTCCTCAAACTCACCCTCCCACAAGATATTTCGTGTTTCCGGAACCTGGACGACCTTACCAAGGTTCACCTGAAGCTGATCGACTCTGGGGAGCGCCCGCAAATCCGCAAGCCTAGAACCGTCACCGTAATCCTGAGGTGCTCCACAGCGGATCGCGAGACGCTGCATATCAATTTGGAGTATATCCTCAGCAATCTGCGGACACTGGACGTGATGGGAATGGAGATTACGCCCGAGCGGCCACCTGCGATGAGAGCGTTGAATTATTTGCGGCCTCTCGATTTGAGGAGGGTTGTGGAGTTGAGGATGGAAGGGTTCGTTGGGGAGTGGGGATTGCAGAGTTTCGAGCTCTATCATTTTTTGCAGCATTTGCCGGTGTTGAGGCGGATCGTGACTGGTGACGATAATAAGGAGATTTTTTGGTTTGCGTTGAGCGCGATGGGGGGTGGTACGTCGGTGATTGTCGAGGGTGTCTAGCTATCTGTATTTGTGTATAATGGACTGAGGGTTGGTTGGGTGGGCACCACCGCGCTTATTTCCAGAACTTCTTTTCGGACAACGGTCACCTCCACCATTTCTACCATACTCGATCTTTCCGCCCATTCCAACCAAACGCAAGCCCCGACATTCCATGCCAATCTTTACTCATTCCCTGATGCTTCCCCTTACAACTGGATAACTGTGGGCTGGTCAAACCAGCGGACGTCACGGCCAAGAATCTCACCTTGAAAGAGACAAGATGTCGGATCCCACTACCTCCGCCGCCGGGAACAACCCAACTTCCGAGGGCGGTGGCTAGAATATACTTAACACTCGGAAGCAAGTCACTGCCGTGGATCCACTCGTCACCCATCTATGAAACGCGTCTGTCTTTCTATGTCGCTTAAAACGGTGTAACGAATTGAATCAGTCCACGCGGGTGACTGGCTTCCTGTGCGACGGTATCTGGAAATCCGTTCACCTCGTGGTAGCCCAGCCACACACATTGCTCAACAACCACTGGCTTTTGTTCCTCCATTTACTACCTCTTCCCTTCTCTCTGTGAACCAAACCGACATAACCCACTATGGAAGATCCGGGAGAGATAAGAGTGGAGTGGTGAGCTCTCCGATTCCTCGCCGCATGGTTTGAGTGACTCACGTTCCGACCCACAGTGGAGAACTTTGTGGGGTTGAGAAACGGGTCTGCGCGGTCGAGGAAGATCCTTCCGCGAGTATCAGGGATGGAACTGACAAGGGCTGGTGCGTTATATTCCACTCTTGCTGTTCGCCTCACTGACAGTTCCTACCCTAGGAAAAGGCTGGATTCTGTATCAACACACCACAATCCTTCAATTCCTAATGATAGCAAGGATCATGGAGGAGAATCGAAAGGGGACGGAAATGGGAAGCCAAGCGTACAACTAGCAGATGGGTATGTCCTACCTCGTGCCTCCGAGCCATCTAAGCTGACTCTCGCATAGAAGAGGGGAGGGCGTAGAGCTGTCACAGGAGGATCTTCGTACCAGGTTCTATGAACATTATCGCAAGGAGGCCGAGGAATACGATAGAGAATTCATGAAGAAGCATGACGAGGATTCGAACACAACGCTGATATTCGTAAGTTATGTATACATCGCTCAGGCGCACGTGTGTTGACTTGGGTCTCAGGCTGGTCTGTTCTCCGCCGTTACTTCTGCCTTCATCATCCAAGTCCACTCCCAGCTCCAGCCAGACCCAAACGAAGAGACCAACGCCCTCCTACGAGTCCTCATCCACAAGATAGACAACACCACGTTCGGTGGCGACACTCCCACTATTCCTCAGTGGACCGGCCCTCCACGTACAATCATATATGTGCAAGCCATGCTGTACGCCAGTCTCGCCGCTTCGCTCTTCTCCGCTTTTCTCGCGATGCTCGGGAAGCAGTGGTTGAACCGATACGCATCGACTGGCCTGCGAGGGACTGCCATAGAGCGTAGCCAGGATCGTCAGCGGAAACTGGACGGCATCGTCACCTGGTACTTTAACCATGTGATGGAGTCGTTGCCGTTGATGCTGCAGCTTGCGCTCTTGCTCCTCGGTTGTGCCCTGTCTCTCTACCTTTGGGAGATCAATGTGACTGTCGCATGCGTCATCCTTGGTGTCACTGCGCTCGGCGCCACCTTTTACGCTTTCATCGTCATTGCGGGAACAGCTTCTGTGAGCTGCCCGTATCAAACCCCCGGTGCACGTATCCTCCGCCATATCCTCCATCATACCCTCCCCCGTATTCTTTATCATTTCCTGCCCGGCATCCTCCGCCTACTCTACTCAGCATTCCGTGACTTAATCAAGAGCTCTCTATCTATCAGATTGATCCCAGGCCTCCAGTATCTAATGCGGCAGAATTGGTGGCAAAGGATCTATGTCCTGCTCAGGTACATCCTCCTGTTTCCGCTCCTCCTGTCCTGCGACACCTATCGGTCCTTCCGGGGAGTAGTCAGGGTGTTCGTTGCCCTTACTCATGTGGTGCGGAGCTGGATTCGCAACACACGCTCTGCCCGAACTCGTGAGTTGGACCAACGAATGGCCGTGTTGGACTTGCGATGTATTTCGTGGATCCTCCAGACGTCGCTGGAGAGGGGTATCCACCTGCCAACCCTGAAATTTCTTACAACAATGACAACACTAATCAACTATCACCCGACCCTTATATCAAACTGCTTCGATATCCTCATCGGCTGCATAAAGGTCAACAATTGTGGTCTGGTGATTGTCCAAGGGTTTGAGCAGCTTGCGGAGGTGTCTATTATGTGTTTTTTCCGCGCCTATTATCACCTCTCGACCATGGACCCAACTCCGGGTGTGCTTGCGGAAGTTCGTCAGCATTACACCAAGATCTTCCCATCCGATCTCAATTTTAGTGGCCTCCCATTTTCCTACACTCTTGGAGCAGTTCACATGGCGTTCTACGCTGGTCATGAAGAGTCGATCAAATGGAAGGACTGCAAACCGTCCAACAATGAGCACGTTGCAGTCGCGCGCACACTTTCCAAGATTTCTCGATACGAATACCAAAAGGGGCAATGCAATACTGTTCCCCGTTGGATCCTCCAATTCGCACTTCATTTTCTGTCTCAGGACCCCGCCCCTCCCACCTCAGTCATCACCGACTGCCTTTTAATCATTGCTACCGACCTGGGCTGTGATATTCCGGACACCACGGCTCTGGAAGACAGGTGCGTTCATATCTGATGGGCATCTGTTACGTTTCTAACCGAAAAACAGCATGGGACCAGAGGGAGTTTCTTGCCTGATAAACCAGAAACTCAACACCATGGCTGAAGTTCAAGACTATTATCCACTCCGGCCCAAGTTCGACGCAGCCGCTGCACTCTTCCTGTATGCGATCCGGCAGGAACGATGTGGGGAAAGGGATATTTTTGATGCGATTCTGCGATTTTCAAACCAGAGTGCCAGGGTATTCCAATCATTCACACCCTTCCAGTACCTCGAGCCATCGGAGATGTTCGCTCACGCGAGTCCTCAGGCTGCGGTACTTGCTTCGCGCCACATCACGTGGTATCAGTTCGCGAACAGTGAAGACCTCGTCCCCAAGTGGGTGGAAGCCGTCGCCGTAGTTCCGTACACAGAGGAGGTTGGCCGGAATGTGGTCGACACACTGCTACAAATTGTGGATAAATATTCCCCACAATCATGCGTCCCCATTGACGTTTGGTTATGGTTAAACAGACGACCTCACCTGCCACCTTTTTGTCGGGGGCGTCTGTTGGGGACTAACCGTCGCGTTGTCCAGGCAGTTCGAGCCCTCAACGATATCAGGATCCTCGTGTCGTACTTGACCATTGTCTGGTCGGAATGGGACCCTCTTCATGACGAAGGTTTTGACGAGATGTGCATATCGATTCGCGCAGACCTAGGCGGGATTGGTATGGGTTTCCACCGGGCAGACCTTGTCCAACGGCTGGACTACATCCTCAGGGAGTTGGATCCGGGATCGGGGCAACTCGCATCCAGGGATGACCTGAGTCGCGCCAGAGTAATCTGCCACTTGCAAGTCATGAAGGATCAATACGGACGACTCAAGGCGATATTGGAGGAGGCGGACTTGGAGGCGACCAAGACCCTAAACCGTGAGCCCCTTCGGTTGATCGCTTTCACTCTACTGACCCCATGGACCCGCGTAGAATCCCACTTTATCTTCATGTGCGCCCTGCCACCCCCATATCCATAACCTCACGTTCGGGATTCTTGGCATAGCTTCCGACTAGCCACTTTGTTTGTTCTCACCATATGTTTTTGTCGCGTTTTATTGCGCCTCCCACGTCGGCTTGAAACGGTCACGATTTTATTTGATGCTATCCGAGTTCTCTCGATGGACAAGTAGGGAAATTCGTTGCGGTCTTTCGGTCACCGTGGCGTTTCTTTCTCCCGCGCCGCGCTCCGCACACACCACCTCCGTACCTCCTGTTTAATGCCACCCGGTGTAGAGCCCCGCATGAACGGACAGCAGACGCTCCCCTGTTGTACAATGGATCACAAAGGAGTTGGTTTCGTTGCAGTGGGTTGTCGTAGACTCCATCGGAGCGGTGATCGTGTCTTCAGTGGTATACGGGCACCCCAACAGCTCGCATGGCCGCAGAGTGGTTGGAGAAGGGTCACATTGTGACTATTTAGTTCGCAAAACTGCGATTGTAGTAGCAATACAAGTAGGGATGAACTATGGAGTACACCACGAGAACTAATCGATACAAGATCTGGGAGAAGGTCGAAGCGGGACGTACAAATACACATAATTGAAAGGAAAGTCAAACAATCAGATGCTTGAAGGCAATTCATCCACACCTTTCACCACACCCTTGACGAAATCTCCAAGCTTTACATGGCCCAATGAGCAGGACGCGCTCTTGCACGGTTTGGCCTTCAGCCCACTCCCGTCCAGCAGTGACAAGCATTCGCTTACATCCAACTTCTTCCTTGGTATCTCTTCCGCCAACAACTTCTTGACATCTTTGTATTCGGTGGAGCAACAGCCTACTGGGGTAGCTTGCACTGTGATCGCTTTCTGGACCATGTCTTTGCGGGTTTGCTGGAGGACGAGAAGGCGGTGGTAATCCAACCCGGACATGTACTTCATATCCTCCATACACCCCTCCCCTTGTTTCACGAGATCGACGTATACGGTGCGGGTGGACGCGAACTTGGCCTCTTCGAAAAAGGACCACCGACAGGCGATAGCGTACACCCGTAAAGGGTCAAGGTCGAGGAAGCGGGAAGAGACGAGAACGGTTCGGAGTCGGGATGTTACACCTTCTGCTCCGTATTTCTCGGCCGAGACGAGAACGTTGGTGAGGGTGGCGAAGTCCTCGATTTTGGGAGAGGGGATTGGGTAGATGTATCGGAGAAGGATGTCAAGTGTGGTTGTTGTCTCTGGAAGATGGACATGCGGAAGTTGGTTGGTGGGGTCGTGGGGATGAGGGAAGGTGAACATGTCCCTGAAGACGGGTGAAGCGACGGACAGGATGATTCTGTGGACCCGGAACTCCTTGGCGTCGGCAGAGAGTAGGATGAGGTCAGCGTCTTCAGCGTCGAAGGAGTAAGACATCTTCAGCGCGACCGGTATTGGAGAGAGTGCAGAGGAAGTTCCTTGGGAGGGGATTACAACTTCCGGGATCGCTTGTGTACGAGTTATAACGAGAACCGTCTTTTCCATCAAGATTTTCCGTGGCGATCGACAGCCAGCCCCTTGTCAGAATCCTGTGCAGATATGCCACAAAGGCTCAACCCGCACAAAGAGATTTATCGTTCTCGATTCCACAATGGCCAAGAGGAGGGGGGGGCTGACGTGGGAAGAGCTGCCCGGGTGTCGCCTTTTAGCAGGTTTTGATGCACAGCAGAATTACGTGCTGTCTTTGAGGTAAGGGAGAGTCGTCCCTGGATCTCTGGTGGTCATGGTGGTATGAAGAGAACAATCGAAGGAAGGACTTCTGTCAGGGGTAAGTCCACTCACTATGCGGGTTCCGTTGTCTCTTGAGGACGAGTGATCGTGGGAGCCGATCTTGCCGGCGTGCATGCCGACGAGGTCATCGAAACCGTTTATGTACAAGAACCCCGGGGAAATGGTACCATTTCCGTAAGGACGGTCAGACTTTGGGTTTCGCCCTTTGGGTTTCGCCCTTGCGAAGGGGCTCATCAGAGGGCTTACCCGCTACCCTAACCCGTCCTCGAAGATCCCAGTGTACTACCAATTTTTGGATGTATCCTGGAGGAGTCTGTGCTTGTGCCCGTCCGTCAGCACGTTGCGTCGCTGCACTTGACCTCAGGAGATGGACGCATGGTAGAGGGTCAGCCTTAGAAACGGGAGTGCTCCCTGCTCCGTCGTTTTCTAACTTTGGACTCTGCTCGACTCAGCGACAGCGGCATTATCGCCAAACAGAGCCGAGTGAATGCCTGTCATAGACAGGACTTTTCATACAAAGATCTGCGCGTGAATGATCTATCCACACTCGTTCAGTCAGCCTTCTCCGAAGATAGGGCCGGAAACAACAAAGTGCTTTGACTTGGTGAGAATCGAACCGAAGACGGAGATGTACGATGTTGTCATCCAAGAGTTCGATCGGACGCCAAGTTTGCCAGAAAGACCGTCAAAGGTCGAGAGATATAACCTTGTCACGACCCACGCCGACTGGTCCTGATAAGTGTGAATTTTGTTTTTAACAGAGTCGTCCGAAGTTTTTCTTTATGGTCACCCAAGGAAAGCCCTTGAATCAGGGATACCAAGCCCATCCGCCACGATCGTGGTGTGGGTTATCCAGGAGGTCAAGGGACCGCGGGAATCAACTTCGCTGACCCGGCAACGCGTGCCTCAGGTTCCGACGCATGTGAGATTCACCCCAATGTGACCAAGATATAGTTTCGAAGCTACATGAGGGGCGTACATAGACCTGTTCGAAACTACTTACGACACGTTCCCTTGTGAGCCTTCCAATCCGCCCTCTGGCAATCAACAGAACAATATTCGGCACCTTTACAGCGACCGCAAACAAGTAGCTTGGGTTTCCCGAGACCCCCGCACCCCTGGCACCGTTTCTCCGGCCCCGAAGGTTTTACCGCCCCCAACCCGGTCACGATACGACCGACGTTTTCCGCATACGGAACACCGTAGAGGGGACTGATCGCAATGCGAGTGACGTACGGTATCGCCGACTTCCATGCTTCCTCCTTCGCGAACTCGGGAGCAACGTCCTTGCCTTTACCACAGCTGCACAATGGATCCCCGTCATACTCTAGAGACAGTGGAACCGTCTTCCTAGCCAGGTATTCGCAGTTCGGCCCATGTTTCCAGGTGCGGCACCTCTCCGCAAATGCTGGGAGAAGCCGTTTCCAAGCTACCGCTTCCTTCCCGTGAAATTCAATGAGCCTCACCTCGCCGTGAATCGCGGTCAACGTGTCCTTGACTCTGTGGGCCATCCGCTCCGAAAGCGTCAGGACCTGTGCGTCTATAACAAACGCGTGTGACGCAAGGTCCAGACGAAGCGCGGTAGCGAAGATGACGGTGTCGATATTTTTGTCGGTGTGTAGCGCAAACACTCGGGCTCTCCTTGAACCTGGGAATTCCGAGAGTATGACGTGGATTGTGTTTTTAACGTTAAGGAGGGTGTCGGTAAGATCCTTGCAATCGCGCAGTGACTGTTCTCGATCAGTTACGGCGCACATTAGGTGCATGGGGATATGACGCAGTGGTTCCGGTTTAGAAATGTCCACGGTGGGGAGGACATCCAAATTGAGGCGATGAATATTCCAAGGCGCTTCGACCTTTTCTGTGACCGAGATGGGAAATGGGTTGCTGCTAAGGCCATATTTCTCAGCAAGAGGAGCAGTGACCTGTTGTGATGTACGTGAGACATCCAATTAAGAGGGAAAGGCGAGTCATCACTCACCTCGACGTAGCACGACTTCCGAGCTATGCTTAACTTTGAAGAATTCCCGATAACTGGCGACGGGTAGATCAATTGTCTCTTCTTTGGTCCGATGCTGATCTCAATAATACACGGAGAGACTTGACGGGATGTGACGGGAGCCCCACTCGACAAGATCGTCCTTGTCGGACCATCGAGAATTTCAGCCCGGGCGGTAAGCATAGAAACCCGGTCCCCCTCGGCGCCTATTACAGCGGAAATCCTATCATCCGAGTCTCGGGCTGGCGTGGGCATGTTACAAAGTCGGTGAGACACCCCGTGGGGTTCCTCCGGGGCCACAAATACGACAGAAGTATCCATCAGTCGGGTAGTGAACACGCGGAGGTCCATGCCGAGTTTCGGGACCAAGTGAACTGTCTGGGGCGATACGCGGAGGGAAAGTGCGATTATCACACGCTCCGGATCTCCTAGGTGCAGCATCCACGACGGGAGGGAGAACGAGACAACCAATGGTGATGATCCTGCCCAACCAGCCGGATCCGCATCGAATATTATCCGAGGATCCGAACCAGTCCCGCTGTTTCTGACCTTTCCGAAGCCCACTTTGATGGAGGAGAAGGAGGAATGTGCCGATCCATTCTTGACGGCGGCTTGCATGATAGGAGTCGATAGTTTTGTTTGGTCCACATCCAGAAGGACTTGAATACTTTTCCTAGGTACGACAAACGTGACGGAGACGGTGGGAGGGACCTGGCGCCACCCTCGGAACCGGCCTTGCTTGGTGACGTCCACTGTCATTGACCCCACAGTGTAAATCCCTGCCAGGTAAAACTGGGCGCACAACTCCTGGTGGTAGTGCGATGCCATGAGCATGAAAGACGATTTGGTGTTCTCAAGGAGGTCGAAGAACATGCCCAGTGTGGTCTCCCAATCAACGACCACTATCCCCTTGATAGTAGCCACAAGGGCCACGAAGGTTTCGCGAATATAATGCACGATCGATAATTCAGCCATGGACTTGGAGGCAACTAGCCCAGACATCGCGTCGTCGCTGCTGAACATACGGAAATATATTCTGAGGAGAATTTTGGCAAGGCTGGGTGGTTCAAATGCGACCTGACGGATGGTGGGGGCACCGGGCATGGAAGCGAGAGCATCGCTGGTAGTTGGTCTTCTCCACGCGAGACGTTCGTAGTACTGACTGACTTGTGTGGCCAAGCATTTGTGTAGTATGATTTCGGTGACGTTCGATCGCGAACTGAAATTCGACGGATAACTTGTGGGAAGGAGGTTAAGAAGTATGCCGATGGTGGGTAAGTCGACGCAAAGTTTTTGGTTGAAACTCTTGGTTGGGTCGTTTCCAACATAGAGAAGGGTTTCTGTGAAGAGGGTTGCGGAATGCGTCTCTGAAAGGAGTGGGGCAGTTGCGATCAGCACGTTGAGCAAACCGACGTGATCTGCCAGATTGGATGTCTCTACGACATTGAAGGTGAGAGGGGCGGAGGTGTTCCCGGGGGTGTAGTCTGGGCCGTCAAACACGAGAGGGGTCGTATCCCATTGAGCGACTGTCTGGTCCCCCGAAACCGACCCCGTGACGCGATACTCTGCCAGAGCTTGGCAAAAACAGAGCGCATCGCCGCAGAAGAGTCGGATAACGATTCTTCCAGCTTGTCTCCCGAGAAATGTTCGGAAACAAGTGATCCAATCTCTAAACTGTGACTTAGCACAGTCGACCAGATCGGACGCGGTGACCTCGGAGTCCGGTTTGGATCCCAGGAAGGCTGGCGCCAAGTGAAACGGTGCAATGGGAGAGGCTCCATAATGGACGGAGAAGTCCGTGCCGACCAGAGAGTATACAAACGTCGGGTTGACATTGATTGCCGAGGATCGTACCTCCTCGTCTACGAACGTGGTGCCTGTCGTCCAGAAGTGACTGAAAACCTTGGGTGCTGCGGTCATCGCTCCAGAGACATACGGTCCGGCAGATCTGCAACTTGTATCGCAAGAGCGGACCTTGTGTTTCGCTCTAGCTTTCTCCATTCCTGAGAGGACGATCTTCTTGATCCCTAGCTTTTCCTTAGAGGGAGATCTTCCAGCATCGACGTAGAGTTGCCAATGACGACGAAGCTCCAGACGCGTGTGGTCGTTGCAGAAGTGGAGGAACGAAGAGTACTCTGATTTATTCCAAACGTCGAGAGAAGTGGATCCGCGGAGAAGCTTTTGGCATTGAGCCCCGAGAAATGCGGTGGACTCTTCATCCAGAAAGAAGTGAAAGAATATGTTCCACATTTTGTCCGCAGTATCGACAGATGGTCGGCTGTCCGCGATCATCGTGAGGAGAAGTACGTTCCTTGCTATGAAGGGTCGGTGTTCCCATGAGTTTCCATGCAAAGGATCGATGGAGGACGTACCCAAGATGGCTGGCTCGATATCGCAGCAAGTGAAATCGAACGCACGGTTACCTTGAAAGAATTGCCCGTTAAAATCATATACTGCAACGGCACATTGTGGCTGACTCACTATCATGTTTCTGGCTGTAAACGGTGAACAAGATGTTGCGAGGGTCTCCACACCCGAGCAGTAGAACATGGGCTGTTTCTTCAGGCGTGAGCGCGTCGGTCAAGTCGACCGCTGGGGTGTTGCCGATGGCATAGAAGAAAATGGTCCCTGGCCAAAATACCGAGAGGACCATTCCGAGCCTGTGAATCGTTGGAAGAGAATGAACCTGTCCCCCGCCACACTTTCGGAACGGGGTCTTATATTGGCGGCAATCCCCCCATTACCTCTTCCGGCGAACTGCTTGAGGAACAAATCTAACCAGGCTCCATTATAACATCATGCACATTGTCACACAGGCCACAATAGTAACATTTAGCACCCGATGCAAGTTCGTCGCCGTGCTAGACACGGGTAGAGCAGACAAGAAAAATATCGGCACTCAAACCAATAGCAGAAGCATACATGATGTACAGAGACACACCGTGAGATATCCCGGGGTGAAGGATGGATCAATCCTCTATCCTACTCAACGAGCCGTCAACTGTTTCCTTTGGGCCCACCAAAGGGATGCCCCAAGAGTAAAAAATGCCGCCATCCATTTCCCCCACCACCCCCGGGGGTTATACACGCTATCCCTCGGTGGGAAGGCAGGACTGGAGAGTGACTCAACCAGCCTTGATTTCTTACCGGAAAAGGGTGGGTAACGTGAGGAAAGGGCAATTTCCATCCTATATGGGTAGCGGCTCAGTATAATGGGAGAGTAAGCGATCACACAAACGCACCAATTTGGCATGGTCAAGGTGGAACGTTGATGAGTAAAAAGATCGAACGAGTACTTTCCGGTGTGGTAACCGCCATCTGGTTGGGGGATATGAATGAGGAATGTTGTAGAATATCGCGGAAAGACGAAAGACATACTTCCGCTGCCTCCAACGCCTCCGAACGGCAACCCCGGAACTTAATCGTAAATCAGTCATATAACCTTCCCCGCTGCGGTGAAATCAGCAACGTACTGGGAATCTGTAAAAGGACCTCATTGCAGACGCAACTCCCGCTGCGAGTGTTACTGAAGACTGGAAAATTCTGATAAGTGCGTGTTGTTGTGTAAGATTGAGGATAGACCTTACCCTTCTCCTTGAGCCTGGAGTCGTCCGTGAAGATGTATAATGCAAGAGGGTGATCCCTAGCGTTGATAAATTCGATAGCTTCGTCGAAATTGTTGACTGTAACGATAGGCAGAATCGGTGCAAAGATTTCGCTAGAAGGAGCACGACAGTCAGGTAGCCCATTCTCAGCGATGACCCCGTCCGATTACTCACTCTCTCATCAAGGAATCATCAGGTCCAACGTTCCTAACGACTGTAGGAGCAACGTATTTCGTCTCACGGTCGGAATCTCCGCCGAGGATGACAGTTCCCTTGGTGTCATCCAACAATTTCTTGACCCTATCGAAGCTTCCGTGATTTGGGAGACGAGCGATGTTCCCAGGTTCGGTCGTGCCATCTGGATAAAATTCCTGATATCTGGACAAACACACTCAAGGTCAGCATTGTAGAGAAAGAAAACAGGAGTTTGCATACACTTCTTTCAGAGCAGCTATAAACGCCTCCTCTCCGTCCTTGGGAACGAGTACATAATCAGGGGCGACACAGGTCTAGATTTGGATGTCTTATCAGCGGTCGCGGACGGTAGGTTATGATTGAACCTCCCTGGCCGGCGTTAGAAGACTTTCCCCATAAGATTCTCCTGGCGGCAATCTTCAGATTGACCCTAGGATCGACGATGGTTGGGCTTTTCCCGCCGAGCTGGATGGGCGTCAACGTCATTTCCCATAAAGGCCATTTCGATCACTCCTTACTTCAAGAGTGACGGGTGTCAAGTGTTTTGCAGCTGCCGCTGCGACAATTTTTCCAACTTTGCCAGACCCTAGAAGTCTGAGTCAGCAAGGGACCTTCTCTGGTCATCACCGAGCTTGCCTGTGTAAAGGACTGAGGAGCGGTGTCAATACAGTCCGAATGAGGAAAGTAGCGGCAACAACTCACTGTGATCCCAAGGTAGTTCCAACAGCTACGCAAGTCAAATGTGAGAACGTGATAGAGGCAGGAAGGGTGGAACACGGACCTTGGTTGAGACTGGAATGTCACCATTGACAACGCGGTACAAGTTCGAATCCAAGTACTTTGGGAAGAGTTCTGCAAGTAACGAGCTCGTCGCTGGAAGGAGCTCAGAGACCTTGACGCAGACGGTGTTCCCCGCGGCAATCGCTCCCGCCTGGGACAGACTCAGCGACACGCAGAGGCCAAAGAAGAGAACAAGACTACGTACGAGAGGACTCATCAGAAGCATGATGGGGTAATTGAACGGCACGAAGATGAGCACAACGCCTTTCGGTTCCTTGCGAATCTGTGGCTTAGCACCAAAGTAGATGGAGAACCCCGCGCTTTCTGGTTTGGCCCATTTCTCAAAATTGTCAAAGATGTTCTTGATCTGCTCAAGGGAGACGTAGTATTCGATGCTGGGTGGTGATGAGGACCGCGGCTGGATAGGGATGGGGCGCTCATTACGTACATCTCGTTCTCAGGGTAGGAACGACCGAGGTCGCGTTTGGCTGCTTCGTTGAAGCGGTCTTTGTTATCCTTGAGCAGGTACGCGAGCTGAAGGAGTTGGTGCTTTCGATACTTGATATCCCTCGCCTTGCCGGACTTGAAGCTGACTTGAAGCGACGCGTGGATCTGCAAGACAACGATCGATGACACGAAATACGAAGCGGGCAGCTGAGCGAGACGAACCTTCTCAATCTCCTCGACGGGGGTGTACTGGAGGTCGACCATGGTGGTGGTTCGTGTCAAAGTTACAATCGACGGACCGCAGGGGTGGTGCAACTATCACACTTTTAGGAAACCGATCGCGTGAGGCTGACAAATCCCCTACTCGTCATCCACCTTGAAGATTCTCACGCTTCACACAGGTATGAGTTTTCAAACACTTTTCATTGCCTTCACCTAACGACAAAAACGCCCTACCCCTCCATCTGGGAGAACACGCGGCCAGGACTAAGTCCAGGGTGTTGAGCCGCATGTCCTCCCCGATGACGGGGTAGGGCGTTTTTGCCGGGTCTATTAACCTAGTGCAGTACGACTGCAGATTTACTACCAAACACCAGGTAGAATCTTTTCCATTCAGCAGTTTCTGCCAGTACTCATAACATGGTTTGCGTCTTGAGACAGGTTGGAAGGACACCAACGTCGCATCCCATGCGCTTGGGGCCCACATTAGGCTCGAGGTGGGATTCTTCCCTCACGCTATGCTCAGTGATGGGAGTTGTCCCTTCCGGCGTTGCATTTCCGAATATGCAAGGCCGGGTTCATTCCAGTGATGAGCTCTGCTACTTTCGCAAGTCAGCAGGATGATTGGCGGACGGACTGGTAGGGAAACACACTACCTTCTCTTCTTTCGCCCTCGCTGATTACTGCGAGGGCGCCCTCTACCTCTTTTTCTCTTGAGCCGGCCGTTATGGGATACATTCGCATGTACTCCCATGTGTTCTCGATGGAGGGGTCGATGACTTGCATCCTTTCGCCATCCACCATCTAAAGGACGCATCAGTATGTGGTCTCGTACAATAATCAAAACTGGACTTACTGCGTGTATTTTTTCCGTCGCGGTCGACATAGTGCATGGTCACCCAAACATTTGGGACGCGTTTTCCGGTTTCGTTCAGGGCCTGCGATGCATCGCGTGCCGTCGCTGCCTATCACCTACATCGGACACGAGACCGGTTAGATCCCAAAGAGACTAGCGAGAATAAGGTGAGAGTTACATCATATTTTTCGTCGCCCCGGGACATTGTTCGCTGAGGCGACTTGCTTTTTATCCCACCAGTGCGATCCCCCAACGTTGAGGATCGCCCATAAGGCTGCGTATATACAGCCTTCAAGTATTATGACAAGGAACTACGAACATTCCCCGTCAACCACCTGCAAGAAAGCGAGATAAGTCGCCTGGCCCAAAGAGAGGGTATCAAACCAGGAATCGGTACGCGCCCGTCATCCCCTTTCCCTACCCCATGATTTCAGGGTGGCGGGACCTGCGCGCAACGTCGAGGGAGGGCGATGACCCCAGTAGCGAACACTACGGCGAACCCCAGCGAAGGGGGAGATGAGCGATGGGGAGAAGGAAGGATGAATGGGCTGTGGCGACGAGGGACGCGCTCTTATACCCTTTCATCTCAAATCACGGGACTTGCACGTCCACTTGTTGATTCGCCTTTCACCTGTGGTCAGGCTGTCCGCGGCGCGTCGCATCAAAAATCTCACGCTCTAAAGAGTCGGATATTACGCGTCGTGCACCGCTCTTTCAAGGGACGGCCCTTTGATACCCCAGGACAACCTGATCCATGGCCTGGAATTGAATGAAGGCCGAGTATTCGGTGCATCGCTTGCATTTGGTCACGCTACACTGCAAGCCGTAATATGCTGCGACACCCTCGCACTGGACCATGACAGACTCAATTGAAAGAAGGGGGCACTTGCAGCCCATGCAGCAGGCCCATCGGTTATCTCTGTTCGGTTCCATATCAGCGTCCTATGGGTCGCTCAACTGAATTCCAGATCATCATCGCTTTTTGATCCACGGCCCTCAAAGTCGGATCCGGAGCACGGCGACGGATGGACGGTTTGATACGACCCTTCGAACACAAACTTATTGAGTTTGGAGTATACACAGGGAAAAGGGAGTTACTGTGTAAGCAAAGTTTGATATGATGAGGGAAATTCAAAAATCAAAGAACAAATTATAATCGACTTCTTTCTCTTTCAGTTCGCCGCCACGCGCGCCACCCACCACCGCCACCCTGGTTTTCTATAACATCTTTCGAATATTGTACAACACCCTTGCCTTCGACCGCCACTGGCAAGCATTATTTTCTTCCACTTTGCTCAACCTGGGAGGGCCACTCGCCTCCAACGCCGACCGCCACTTGCGCAGATCCGACGGGAATAACACACGGCATCGACACAGCAAATAACACCACTGAGAAAAAATAAAGAGGACGAGAGGAGGGGGTGAGAGAGACGGAGGGAGATGAAAGATTGAAATGTAGGGGGGGAAAGGAGGAGCCAGAAAATTTGGGTAGATAAAATGGATAAGACCTCAATCGACAGAACCCTTCAGAAATAGGACAGTGACGGACGCCAACGAGAAGAGAGACAACGCGGGGGCATCTGCAAGAACGAGGGTGACAACGCAATAGTGAGGAGCCCAACCCCGGATATCGTGACGTAACTCAAGCGTGAGTGAGAGGGTCAATACAGATGATACCGTCGTTGCGCTCGCTCCAAGGATATCCCCACATATGCAACCACTCGCGAACACCAGCGGCGAGTCTGGCACGGGACGCGCCGCGGGCGGGGTCTTGAGTTCCTGTATGCTTTTCCTCTCCGACAATGGCGTAAGCTACGGAAAAAGAAAAGTTAGTTTACGGGACCCACAAGCGATGACGCCGCGATAGGAAGGCAGCGTCGGAGAAAAGCGTGATGATCCTATAACT
>Ga0307513_10005430_pt1 | contig 16844 bp, 11 predicted proteins | sample 15_EM_MG_FD_202174 | JGI IMG/M metagenome (GOLD analysis project Ga0307513, IMG submission 202174) | Populus trichocarpa ectomycorrhiza microbial communities from riparian zone in the Pacific Northwest, United States - 15_EM | ecosystem: Host-associated > Plants > Roots > Unclassified | place... | reverse complement strand
CTATTGGAGGTGTGATGGTTCGACCGTTGCCCATAAACACTTTGTGTGCGGTCGGGCGCCGGGCGACGAGGTGATCCTGTCCGCGGTTTCATTGCCGCGGCACAGCGGCTCGCGAGCGTGAAGGTACAACCCGATCTGTGCGTTGCCGCGCATTGCCGACGTTGAACGTCATGCCGGTGCTACGACACTTAGATTTCGATGGATCAGGCGGAGGCGAGCGGATTTTCTCGGCGGCCGAAGAGCGCCGACAGCGCATTGGCGTTCGCGCGCGCCTTTCTCGGCTTCGCACGGTGGCGAGCCGCCGTAGCGGCACTCTTGCTCGCCCTGGGAGCTGTGTTCGATGGCGTCGGGTTGCTGATGCTGGTGCCGATCCTGGATGTGGTTATTCGTGCGCCGGGTGCACCGCTCGCGGCGGGGCGGATCGCCACGCCGCTGGTCCAGCTGGTCGATGGCTATGGCGAGACAACGCGCCTGTCGGTGCTCCTCGGCCTGTTCGTCACGCTGATGGCCGCCAGGAGCGTGGTTCATGCCGCGCGTGACCGTCATGTCAGCCGCCTGCAACTCGAATTCGTCGAAGCGATCCGGCTCGACCTGATCGAGCGGCTCGCCGCTGCTGGCTGGCAGCGGTTGATACAGGTCAGCCATCCGCGCATCGTCCAAGCCCTAACCGGCGAGATCCATCAGGTCGGCATCGCCGCCAATTGGGTGGTGCTGGGTGCCGTCGCGCTGACCATGCTGATCGCCAACGCCTTGCTGGCGGCATTGTTGTCGCCCCTGGCAGGGGGACTGGCGCTCGCGCTTGCGATGCTCGGAATGCTGGCCTGCCATCCCTACCTAAGGCGCACCCGTGCTCTCGGCCGCGCTGTCACCGATGCCAATCTCGGCCTCACCGGCAGCGCGCTTGCCTTTCTCGCCGGTTTGAAACTTGCCACCGCACAAGGCCTTGAACACCGCTTCATCGGGGAGCAGCGCGCTATCTCGGCGACGGCGATGCGCGAACGGCTTCTGTTCCTCCAGTTCCAGATCGGGGGCCGTAATGCGACTTTAGCGCTCGCCGCGCTGGTTGGCGCGGCGACGTTGGTCGTCGGCATCGGCGTGTTTCACCTGCCCGCCCCGGTGCTGCTGACGTTGCTCCTCGTCCTGTCGCGCATGACCGCGCCAGCATTGATCGCCCAGCAGGCGGCGTATCACGTCGCGCATAACCTGCCCGCCTTCGACGCGATACAACGTCTACAGCATGAACTTGATATCCCGTTGTCAGTCGCCGAACCCGCAAAGGCTGCCTCTGACGGGACGGCAACGATCATGCTCAGCAGCGTAAGTTTCCGCCACGCCGCCGAAGCTCCGGGTCTGGATTCCATCGACCTCGTTATTCCGGCGGGTGCCTTCGTCGGCATTCGTGGGCCATCGGGATCGGGCAAGACGACGTTGCTCGATCTTGTGTCTGGGCTGCTGGCACCCCAAACCGGCACGATCTCGGTGGGAGGGCGTCCGCTGTCGGGCGCGACACTGCGGCAGTTTCGCGAGCGCCTGGCCTATGTCACGCAGGAGCCGTTCCTGTTCGACGACACCATCCGCCGCAATCTCGCCTGGTCCAGTGAGGGCGCCAGCGAGGATGAGATGTGGGGCGCGCTCGCGCAGGTCGGTGCGGATCGGCTCGTGCAGAGGCTAGGCAACAGCCTCGACATCCGGATCGGTGAGCGTGGCGTGATGCTGTCCGCCGGCGAACGACAGCGACTGGCGCTTGCCCGAGCGCTGCTCAGGCGACCGGCCGTGCTGATCCTCGACGAAGCGACCAATGCCATCGACATAGCTGGCGAGCGCACGATTCTCGAGCACCTTGCGACATTGGCTGGGTCCATCACGATAGTGCTGACCGCGCATCGGCCCGAGAGTCTGGCACTATGCGGCAGCGTGATAGAGTTTCCGCTTGCCCACGAAAGCGCGGGATAACTGCAGGCGCCGTCCAATCAGATGGGATTGCATGGGGTAATCGCGGGAGCGAGGCGTCCGAAGGCTGATATTTGAGAGGTTTGAGCGCGCTGAGCGCGTTCGCCGGGTGGTTGTTCCCCGATAGGATGGTGAAACGGGCTCACGACGTGGTGCCGGGCCCAAGCATCGAATGGAGAACAACCATGGTCGATTATATCGGGTTGGACGTGTCGTTGAAAGAGACGGCGATATCGGTCCGTCGGGATGGTAGGCGGGTGTGGCGCGGCAAGTGTCCAAGCGATCCGGCTGTGCTGGCGCAGGTGATCGGGAAGCGGGCGCCGGATGCGGCGCGGGTGGTGTTCGAGACCGGACCTTTGTCGACCTGGTTCTAGCTGGAGGGTTGCGAACCGGACCTGCCTCGTACCAGCTGTCGCTCGCGCCAGCCCGCTCTCTTCGCGAAGCGTTGTGCGTTCATCACGCGTCCTCGTCTTTACGGGCTGTCTTGGTGGGTTGTATCTCGCTGCCATCGCGCGCGATCCATGTCTCGTACACTTTCGACGCGGCCCAATCGTAGAAGGCCAGATCAAGCCGGTCATGTCCCAGCCGCCAGAGCGACAGGCCCGAGGTCGATACGGCGAACTTGGTGCCCTCGACCTTGCCGACCGGGCGCACGGTCGACCCGCATCCGGTGGCGATGAAGTGCATTCCATCCCGGTAGATGTGCTGCATGTCGTGGTCGTGCCCGCAAACATATGCCTGGACGCCATGCCGTTTCAGGATCGGCAGCATGTTGGAGATCAGGTCGTTGCTGTCGCCATGCTGGCCTCCGGAGAAGATGGGATGGTGGCCGAACACCAACTTCCATTCCGCCTTCGACGCGCCCAACTCCCTGTCGAGCCAGGCATATTGCGCTTCGGGTTTTTGATCATCGACATGGTATTCGGCGGTTGCCGCCGGGTTGCGCCGATAGCCGCTCAGCAGTGGTGTCGTGTCCATCATGAACAGGTCTGCATTGGGCACACCGATGCTCGACCTTGGCACGACATAATAACGTCCCGGCATCGTCCAACGCCGGCTCTTGCGGGAATAGTCGACCTGAGCTTGCGGATTGCCCTTATAGTCGTGATTGCCCATGATCGCGTACCAGCGGTGTTGTAGCGACGGCGCGGTGTAGACGCTCTCGAACGATTCCCGCCACTGCGTGTCGTCGACCGACTGCACACCGGAACCGTAGAAATTATCGCCCAGCGCGAGCGTGAAACGGCTGCCGATCTGCTGCGCGAGACGGCCCATCGCCTCCGCCACCGTGTGCTGGTGCGGTTCGCCGCGTCGGCCCCAGTCGCCGATCGCCATGAAAGAGACCGTGTCGGAGGTCTGGGCCCCCAGGCTGCTGAAAGGAGCCACCGCAGCCGCGAGGCCGATTGCCTCCATGGCGCCGCGTCGAGTGATAGTGATGCTCATGCCGATATCCTTGTGTTGCGCTCGACCAGCGAGCACCTGCATTTTTGCGGCGCCTAAGCGATCTTCGGCGCCGCTTTCCCAACCGGTTGACCTAGAAGTTGGCGCGCAGCCCCCACAGGAACTTCCGCCCGAACACTTCGTGCTCGGCCTGACGTGCGAAGATTCCGACGTAGCGGATGCCGGGTTCGTTCGTCAGATTATTGGCCTGGAAGTATACCTGCAGCCGCGGGCTGAGCGCATATTGCACGGAGGCATCAAGTCGGCCGTTCGCCGCCCAATATTCGTCGCCTGCCGCATCGCCGAGCGAGTCGAGATATTTGGAGCGATAAGTGTAGTTGACGCGCGCGGAGATTCCGTACTTTTCGTAATAGCCCGAAAGGTTGAAGAGGCGTGCGGACGCGCCCTGGACCGGAACGTTACGATTGTCGGGCGTCTCAGCCTTGGACTGATTGAACGTGACGTTGGTTTCCACACCGAACCCGTCGATCCATCCGTGCAAGCCGATTGCGTGGAACAGGACGCTTAGCGGTTGGCGGTAGCCGATCTCGACTCCCTTGATGGATCCGCTGCCACCGTTGACGGTGGTGCTATACGCATAGATCGATCGGTCGATACCCCCGCTGTTGAGGATGTCCGAACCAAATTCCTGAGCGGTGTAGTCGAACAGAACGTCACTCAGCTTCTTGTAGTAGCCGCTAACGGTGAAGAACCCTGTCGAAGGCATGTACCATTCATAGGCGAGGTTCACCCCCTTCGAACGCTCGGGCTTGGCATCGGGATTGCCGCCGCTGATAGTCTCTTCTTCGTCATCGATGCTGAAGTTCGGCCGCAGCGTCGAATATTCGGGTCGTGCAGCGCCGGTGTTCAGCGAAAACCGCAGCTTCATGTCATGGTTGATGTTCCAGTTCATATGGAAGCTGGGGAAGACGAGGGTCTGCGAGGACTTTGTCATCACGTCGGCATAGCCGGCATCCCCCTTGACCATGGCGGTGCCTTCATTCTCGACATGCTCGACCCGGGCACCGTAGATGATATTGCCCCAGGAGAACGATGTCGTTCCCATCACGTAGCCGGCGAAGATCTGTTCGCGGACCCAATAGTTGCTGGTCTTGATGTTGTCCTCATCGATCGTGGCAACACCTGACGCGATATACTTGTCCATCAACGCCTCGGTGGCGGAGTTCGAAAAATACTGGAAAGTGTACGATAAGTCCCGGTCGCCCTTATATGGCGTGTCGATCGCGATGTCGCCTTGGGTCGGAACTGGAAAACCTGCAGCCTTTATGTCAGCAGCTTCCGCCGTGTAGGACAGATTATTCTGCGACGTCTTGGTCCGCCGGTCATATTCTCCGCCAAAGCGGAACGTCGTGCTGGCGCCAAATAGTAGAACGTCGCGATCGATGTCGAACTTGCCCGTATATGCGTCGGTACGGTCGAGCCCGTCTTCGCGTGAGAAGCTGGTCAGGGCCAGCTCGGTTGGTGAGATGCTCGACTTTGGCGACCCTGCCGAGAAGCCGCCGCCCGGATTGGCCACGGTGGTGAAAAGACCGATCTTCGGCTTGCTGGGGTCGGAGAAATCATAGGCGACACTGGGTCGGGCAGTGGGCGTCTTGGAATTCGCCCAATCGGTGCCGAAGGGCGGCCGGGCAATCTTGTCGGAGCGCGAGTAGTTCGCGGACCACTTGATCCGCCAGCTGCCCAGATTGTGATCGCCAGCCAGGGTGTTCGAGAAAATGCGCTCGATGTCGTCGTCGGAATCTTCAGAGCTCTTCAGCCCGACGCCGGTTTCCAGGCCCTTCATCGGCGTATTGCCGAGTGCGACGTTGGTATAGCCCGCAGCAGCGTCGCTGAAGGCGAACTGGTATTTGTTCTCAAGCTGCGCGTCGTCGAATTCGGTAAAAACCGACGAGAAATAGATCTTGTTGTCAGCGTTTGGCTGCCATTCCAACCTGCCGCTGTAGGACGTGGTGGCGCGCTTAACCCGATAGAATTTGTCAGTGTAGGTCTTGGCCCAGACCTGGGTCCTGTTGTCGCCCTTGTCGGCCACGCTCGCCCAACTGATTTCGTAATTGTCGGTTACCGAATCTCCCGCTTCGCGGGAGGCGGTAAGCAGAACGCCGAGCGTGTCATGCGCGAAACGCGTCGAGAAAACCCCGCCGACGTTATACTGCTTGCCGCCACCGAGCTGATTGAAGCCATACGCCCCGTCGAGCAGAACCTTCGTGTGCGGATAGTCGAACGGGCTGCGGGGAATGATGTCGATATTGCCGGAGATGGTTTCGCCCGGCATGTCCGGCGTGACTTCCTTCTTCACGACGATGCGGCTCGCGAGCTCCGAAGGAATGGTGTCGAAACGTGCCTGCCGGCCTTCGGGGCTGACGACGTTGACACCTCCGATGGACAAGGTCGTCCATTGATTGGGAGCGCCCTGAATGGAGACGTAACGGGCCCGTCCCTGATCGCGCTGCGCAGCGATACCCGGCAAACGGGTCACGGCTTCGGCAACGTTCTGGTCGGAATATTGTCCAAGGGAGTCGGACGAAAGGACGTCGATGATCGAGTTCGACGCTCTCTTTAACTGTAGGGCGGTTTCCTGCGACTCAGCGATGGGGCGTGATCCGGTCACCACGATGTCGTTGCCGGCGCCGCCTCCGCTCGCCGACAAGACGATGCGTAGCTTGGCCGGCTGGCCGGGAACGATCGTGACATCCTGCGACGTGTTCGGACTGCCTACATAGGTGACGGTCACCGTGCGCGGGCCGGGCGGGACGTCGTCGAACGAGAACTGGCCCGAAGAATCCGCGACGGCGACGCTCTGGCTGCTGTCGATGTGAACCTGCGCGCCGCTGGCGAATGTCCCGTCCGCGCGCACGACCACACCGGTAATGCGGCCGATGTCGCGCCCATCTGCCGGCGAGCTCGCCGAAGCCGCATCGTTGGCGAGCGCCGGTGTTACCAGCCCCGCCTGCGCGAGCGCCGCCATCGAAACCAACCCGAGAGCCCTAATGCGCTGGAAGTTATTTCTTTTCATCCGAGTGCCTTCCCCCAAGTAAAAACCGCAAAAGATTTTCCGCGCCGGACACTATGATGAGCACCACCCAGCGCTCGCGTCGGTCCGCACCGGCGCTTGCGCTTGGTCGTTCAAGCTTTTTTCTTAGTGTCGCCCAATGGCGTCGGCCGTGCCGCTAGGTTCTGCGCGTTGCATTTCTGTGACGAGCAGCAAAGGTTAAGACTATTTAATCTGATAGCGTCGGCGCAGGCTGATTTCCGACAGCTCGCCTTGTCACGAAACCGAAACGGATCCGACCTAGCAGCGTACGGACAATAAGCTCGAAACCGATCGCGCCACACCGACGCGCCGGCCGTGTGAGCACGGGGACGCGTGGTGCAATCGGCCGCAAACGACAGGATCCTGATTGTCGAGGACGACGCCGATACGGCGGACTTTCTGACGACCGGACTTGGCGAAGCGGGATTTTCGGTGGATTGGGAGCACGACGGCACCAACGGTCTCGCCCGCGCGCTCCAGGGCAACTACGCTATCGTGATTCTCGATCGCATGCTGCCGGGCAAGGACGGGCTCGCAGTGGTGCGGGAAATGCGCGACCGCCAGGTCGAGACCCCAGTCGTCATCCTCTCCGCCATCGGTGCGACGAACGAGCGCGTCAACGGCTTCAAGGCCGGCTCCGACGACTATCTGGTCAAACCGTTCGACCTGTCGGAACTCGTCGCTCGGATCGAGGCGCTCCATCGCCGCAGCACCGCGAAAAGCCAGGATACGAAGCTGACGCTCGCCGACCTCACGATGGACGTCGAAACGCTGAGCGTTGCCCGGTCGAGCAAGTCTATCGCCCTGCAGCCCCGCGAATTTCGCCTGCTGCGCTATCTCTTGAGAAATCACGGCCACATCGTCACCCGCTCGATGATCATCGAGGAGCTTTGGGGATATAATTTCGATCCCGGTACGAACATCGTCGAGGTGCATGTGAGCAACCTTCGCAAGAAGATCGACGTGAAGGGCGCCCATCCCCTGATTCATACCATTCGCGGCGCGGGCTACATGCTCGAGAAGTTGAGCTGAAGTGAGGCGCTGGCTCAGATCGACGACGGCGCAGTTCCTTCTCCTGAACTTCGCGCTCATCTTTGTCTGCACCTTGTCAGGCTATGTGTTTGTCTATTTTCAGACAGACAGGATCATGCTGAACACATTTTCCCGGCCGCTCGAATTCCGAAAAGACAATTTGCTGCGGCATTTTCAGAGTGGGGGTATGCCAGAATTGGAGAAAGCTGTTCGAGCCAAGGCCAAGCACGGCCTTTCGGACGAAAGCGCCCTGATGCTAATTACTTCCGACGGTCGCCGGATCGCCGGAAATGTCAAGATATGGCCCGCCGGCCTGAAGGCGCCGATGGGTTGGACCCCCGTCACGCTCCATCGCGACGGGGCATCGCAAGATGAACCCTTCATCGTATTCACGACCCGGCTGCCATCCGGCGAACGGTTATTGATCGGGGGCTTGCTCGACGGACGGGCCACGATGCAGAGGACGATGCTGCTGGCATTGGCAGCGGCCTTCGCATTGGCATTGCCGATCGGCCTGATCGGTAGTGCGCTGATCATCCGAAGAATGAACCGCATGGTCGAGATCATCGCGGTGGCGGGACGGGACGTCGCCGACGGCAATTTGTCGCGCCGTCTCAAGACCGATGGCAGCGACGATCCGCTCAATCGCCTGCGCGAATCGCTGAACGCGATGATGGCGCGCATCGAGGCGCTGGTCGAGGAGCTCCGCTTGCTGACCGACGCACTTGCCCACGACATCCGCTCGCCGCTGATGCGGATATCGGCCCATGTGCAGCGGGCGACGCGCAGGTCGCCCGCCACCGACGATCGAGCAGTCTACGAAGCCATTTCGCGCGAGGTGACCGGCCTCCTCCAGCTACTCGAGTCCGCGTTGGAGATTGGTCGTGCTGAAGCGGGGATCGGCCGGGAGGACTTCGCTCTGTTCAATGTCGTGGAGGTGCTCGAGGATCTTTGCGAGATGTATCAGCCATCCGCCGATGACAAAGGGGTCACGATCGGGTGCGAGCCCTCTCATCCAGTCCACCTGGTAGGGGATCGCGGGCTGATCGCGCGGGCGCTGGCGAACCTCGTCGACAACGCCCTGAAATACGGAAGCGAGGGTCGACAAATCGAGCTTGCCGTCGTTACCGAGGCCGATGACGTCGCGCTGGTCGTCGCGGATCGCGGCAAGGGCATCCCGGCCGACCGGCGGGGAGAGGCCCTCCAGAAGTTCGGACGGCTGGATGGTGCGCGCACTGACGAAGGAAGCGGACTAGGGCTCGCGCTCGTCAACGCCGTTGCGATCCTGCATGGTGGCAAACTGATGCTACAGGACAATCATCCCGGTCTTCGCGCCAGCATGCGGCTGAAGCGCGAGCCTGCGCACGTCCAACCGGATCATCAGTTGCTCGAGCCTTTAAGCAAGAACCCCGCCAAGTGGCGGCGAGCGGCAATGGTCACTTAAGCTGTTGGGGTATCGTTGTTGGCAGCCAATTTTAAGAAACCGTCCGTCGCGAGACAAAGGGTCGTTCAACGATCACGCCCGGTCCCGGCGGTTATGCCGAATATGTCGTCGCCGATGCGTATGGTGTTCGGCAACCAGACCTTGCGCGGCTTCGCATTCGGACCGCTGGTCGACCTCGCGACCCTGAAGGCCGATCTGAACGAGCTATTCAACCTGCATCGCACTGGCGTATTGAGAGTGGCGACCACTTGCTGGCCAACGGCGGATGCCCGGAAGGCGCGTGCGATGCTGGCAAGCAGATCAACTACGGGGAAGCTCGTCCTGATTCCAGAAACATCGTCAGGCTAATGATCCTCAGTCAGAAGAGCACTCGCGAAACCAGCATAACAAGTTGATAATGAACTTCTATTTGTCAAATCGTCCTTGCCGTATTCCGTCGAAAATACCCTCGCTTGCGATTTATGTAACGGTTCGATGCCCATTTAAGCGGCAAAATAACGAATTTTCTCGATCTGGCGCGACTGTGACAGGAGCGGAGGCTCGGTCGGCGTGTCCCTTTCAGCGCGTCGCCCATGATCTCAAAATCACCTCGGGGGAGGCGTTGACGCGCAGGAAGGGGATCGGCGGTCTGGCTACGGATTTGCGACGCATCCGGGCCGGTTATCACGCTGCGCTGCTGCCAGGTTGCTCTGACAATACCCGATCGAGCCTAGTTCGCAATCACCGACACGCCGGAAGTCGAACCGGCGAAGCAAGTGAAGGAGGGGGCGCTCGACAAATTGATGGGCCAGAACACCCAGGAGGATCGAACCCGAGGTGAGCGCCGCGACCAGCCAATACACATTGGGATGCCACGCACCGAACTCGGCATGCCCGATAGCGACCATCACAAGCGGATGAGTCAAATACAGGGAATAGGAGGCGCGACCTATGAACAGCAGGATCTGCCCGAGCCTGCTGGCGCTGCGTTCGGGCTCGATCGAGCCGAGCACGAGCAGCATGAAGGCTGGTCCGAATATCAGCGCGCGCTTCAGACTTGCATCGCCGTCGATGACTGCGAGCGGACGCAGGGAAACGCCGAGATCGATCTGATGGACGATGAACATCGCCAGGAAGCTTCCCAGCAGGCAGATTAGTGCTCGTCGCGCATGACGGCCGAAAAAGCGGCGGCTGAAGAGTAGCTGACCCGCGACGCCGCAGGCGAATTCGAGATAGATCGGATTGATAAGAAAGCGCGCGGTTATCGATGCCGGCTGCCAGATCGTCCCCAAAAGTCCCGCCGCCATGGCCAGCCCGAGAACGCCAATACTGGCGCGCCTGCAGCCGGTGGCCAAAACGATCGCGACCATCAGGTAGAAGCCAATTTCAAAGGCAAGCGTCCACCCGACGTAGAGCGTCGGAAATACATATTCATTCTGGCCGGTCAGCGGCACGATCGACAGGGTGGTCGCTAATCCTTCGGGCGCGATCGGGTCGCCGAAAGCAAGACGAAGCAGAATAAGTGCGGCGCTGGCGAGCCAGAAGGCGGGTACGATCCGCTTGAACCGACGCCACAGGAATGGCGTCGCCGAGATAGGGGCACCCTGCGAAATGCAGTGGGCCATGACGAATCCGCTGATGACGAAGAACAGGTCCACGCCGCAGGTGCCGAAAGCGGAGGCGATGGGGACCGCGGGCAGGAATGACCCATCCACTCGCGTGCCGAGGTAGGACGCTGTATCGACGGCATGGGCGACGACCACCCCGAGCGCGGCCAGGCCACGCATCTGCTCAATCCCGTCGAGCTTGGTCAGGCCGCCATTGTTGGACACCGATGTCGAGGTACGTCGAATCCATTATTAAAGGATTGAGGTAAAATAGAAATCTTATGTCCAATCCGGACATAACCGACTGCGCTTCTCGCGCGCGGGCGGGCGCCGCCGATGGCGAAAATCAGCCCTGGCGTGCCACGGTATTGCTAAGATGGCTGCCGGTTTGGCGGCCGTAGCGCCAGGGAAGGCTTAGCCATTCGCCTACAGTGCGGGGCTGATCGATCTGGACGAGGCCCACGTCCGGCCACTCATCTGTTGCTGGAAAGTGCGCCGTCCCAAACAAGCGATCCCAGACCGTCGTAAAAGCGCCGAAGTTCCGGTCGAAGTGCCGCTCCTCCAGCGAGTGGTGGATGCGGTGAAACCGGTTGTCGACGAAGAAGGCGCGTGCCGGTCCGAAGTGAATTCTTGCCGGTGAATGGATGAACGATGCCTGGAGATACAACACCACCACCATCATCGATGAGACCGGGCCGGTCTCGCTGACGATCAGACTTGCAGGTAAAAGAATGAGCCCGGTTTGAAAGACCGGCTCGGTGATGTGGTGGAACGCGTTGACCGCATTCATGTCGCGGATGGAGTGATGCACCGCATGGAAACGCCAGAGCCATCGATGTTCGGCGCGATGACACCAATAAAAGAAGAAGTCATAGACCGCGGCCGAAGCGATGGGTGTGGCTACGATTGCTGCGGCGCCGAGCCAGGTGAATTCAAGTGGCAGGACGACAAGAGGACGAATCCCGATCTCCGCCCACAGGGCATGAAAGCTCGCATAGACCAACTGACTGAGGGGTAACCAGAGAACCCAGAAGATCAGGCCGGGCAATCGCGACGCGAACTTTTGCTCGCCATGTCCGAGCAGAAGCTCGAGTGCCGTCATGAACGCGAACGAGAACCCCCACGTCCAGGCGAGAGGCGCAACTTCGGCGACAATCCGGTTTAGCAGATCCATGAAATCCGAAATGGCGGCTCAGGGTTAAGAAAATCTTAGATGCCGAGCCTCGGCAACCGGGAATTTCTCGTCCGCTTTGGACGTATCGCTAAAATCTCGCACGTTGCGTCTTGATAGCGTAACCCATTGCTTACAGGCCATGACACGATCAACGAGACTTCGGGCTTCGATACGGTCAGCTTCGGTGCCGGGATCAGTGCCTCGGACATCGTGGTCACGACCAGCCTGCTCGATGGCGATACCGCCGATATGACGATCACCATCGCGAGCACCGGCGACAGCATCTATCTTCGCAACACCAATTCGGGCGACTCTCACAACGAAGTCGATCGGTTCGTGTTCGCTGACGGCACCGTGCTGACATCGGCCGACCTGCGCGCGCGGCTGATGACCTCGCTCGGCACCGCCGGCGCGGATCAGATTTATGGGACCGGGTTCGCTGACGTGATCGACGGTGGCCTCGGCAACGACCGGATCGACGGCGGCCAGGGCAACGACACGCTGACGGGTGGCAAGGGCGACGATTATCTGGCCGGCAATTATGGCGACGACACTTACATATTCAATGTCGGTGACGGCCACGACACGATCAGTGCGTTGGCCGATTTGGCCGATGTCGATACGCTTCGGTTCAGCGACCTCAATAGCGCTGACGTGACACTGTCCCAGGACGGCGCGGACCTGCTGGTTCTGGACAACGCGACCGGACAGCAGGTCGCCGTGACCAACCAATTGGGGGACGGTCATGATGATTTTGGCATAGAACAGATCGCCTTTGCCGACGGTACGGTCTGGGATCGCCAAGTGGAAGTCTTGCCCACCGCTCGGAAAATTCACACCGTCCGTTGTCGAGCGGGTTGACGCCCGCAGGACGTTTATTGTGGAGCAGGCGGAATAGCCCTTTTGGGGCGGCCGTTTTCACATTGGGCGGCTCACCCCGGTTGACTCGGGATCACCAAAATTGCCGCCCGTGCGGTCGCGGATGAAGGGGAAGAGCAGCCGGACGGCGCGGCGGCTGCCGGCCGCGCTGAAATGGCCATCATCGGCGAACAGGAACGCAGGTCCAGCCTTGTAGGGGCAAGCGTCCGCGCCGCACAAAATGGCAATCGGATCAACGAACTGCGCGCCCTTCGCGGCGCGGCGCAGGTCCTCGTTGATGCCGCGGTCGACAGCGATCGGCCACGACGCCGTGCCTGAATCCGTTGCGCCGGTCCGATAGGCGATCGTCTGGACATCGGCGGCGAACACCGGGGTCTGGCCAATCACCGTCACGCTTGCCCCAGCCTTGCCCAGCACGGCGATGGTCGCCGGCAAGGCATCGAATCCGCGCGCGCGCCAGTTCTGCCAGCGAGCCGCGATGATGACATGGGTGAACCGTCCTTGCCGCACCACGTCGAGGACATGTTCATCGAACGCGCGACAGGTCGGCGTCATGTCGGTGGTGTCGAGTAGCGGGGTGCAGGCGGCCGCGCTGTATTGGACGATGGTAGCCGCGATGCTGCCGGCGTTCGCCTCGATGCCGGGGACGTATTGGGCAGCGAAGCTGTCGCCCCACAGCAGGACTTTGGGGCCGGTGGCGCGGACGCGGGTGCACGCCGCTTCGCGCCAGACGAGCGGGTTTGCGCCACCTTCGAAGAAGCAGCGCCCCTTGCCCCAGCGCGCATCGGTCATGAGGGCTTGCGTCGCCGGTAGTGCCAGGCGCCTGGGCGCGCCACGTGTCATGACGCCTGCGATGCCGGCCAGCGCGGCCAGCAACAGCACGGTGGCGGCCAAGCGCAGCACCGTGCGCCGATCGGCCGTAGCATAGCGGAGCGGTTCCACCCAGCGTTGGATCGCCCAGGCGAGGGCGACGCTGCCCGCGATCATCGCCACGATCGTGACGGCGCTCGGTTCGCGCATCGTGGCTTCGCGGACCAGTACGACGATCGGCCAATGGACCAGATAGAGCGGGTAAGAGATGCGCCCGACGAACACCAGCGGCGGGCTGGCCAGTATGCGGTTGATGGGCGTCGCCGGGTGGGCATCGCCGCGGGGGAAGCCGGCAAGGATCAGCGCCGCAGCTCCCAGCACCGGCGGCAAGGCGGCGATGCCGGGAAAGGGCGTCAGCTCGTTATAGCACAAGATCGGCAGGCCGATCAGGGCGATGCCGGCGATCGCCGCGACGTGCCGCATCCACGCTAGGCCGGCGCGGACCGGATATACAGCGAGCAGCGCGCCGGCCAGCAATTCCCACAAGCGCGTCGGCAGCAGGAAGAAAGTCGCCGACGGTGCAACCGGGAGCAGGGCGAGGTTGAGCGCGAAGCTGGTCAGCGCGAGGGCCAACAGGACAGGGCCGCAGGCGCGGCGGAATCTGCGATGGCCGGTCGCGAGCAGGATGGGAAACAGCAGGTAGAATTGCTCTTCTACCGCCAGCGACCAGAGGTGCATCAGCGGAATCTGCCGGGCGGCAGGGGCGAAATAGCCGGAGCCGACCCACAGGAACAGATTGGCCGCCGACACCGCCGACGCGGCGAGCGATTGCGAATAATGGATCAGCGCGGGCGGCAGCAGGATCAGCCAGGCGGCGAGCGTGGTCGCCGCGAACATCGCGCCGAGCGCTGGCAGCAACCGGCGCACGCGGCGTTCGTAAAAGCCCCCCAACGAGAAGCGGTCGCGATCGAGATCGGCCCATAGCCCGCGGGTGATCACGAAGCCGGAGATGACGAAGAAGATGTCGACACCGACGAACCCGCCGGGAAGCCCCGGTACGCCGAAATGGAACAGCAGCACGGGCAGGACCGCGAGCGCGCGCAGGCCGTCGATATCCGCGCGATAGCCCGGCACGACATGGGGCGATGGTCGCGCCGCACCGCGCAACCGGAATGCGACGCCCGCCATGGTGCGTGTCAGGGAGATCGGAAGGCCAGCCACGGTCCCGCGATAACGGTGCGCTGGTTGCTATCGCGCTAACGTCCCGCGCACGAGCGGCGTTAGTGAATCCGCGTCCGACGGGACCGGGCGACATCAGGTCGAAAGTACCGGTGACCCCTCGTTGGCGAGCAATGGTCGATCCGATAGCAGTCCTTTAACCCGGTCGGGACACTTTATGCGGGCGCCGCATCTTCATCTTTGCGGCGGGGATGGCCCAGACCGCCTGATCCCGATCGATCTCGCTCCATTCCGCATGACGTAACTGGCCAGGTCGTACGAACGCATGGGGAGCGAGGCGCAAGGCCAGCTGTGTCGCGAAGAGTGAATCAGGCCGTCAGCGACACTTCAAGCCAGAGTTTTTCAACAGAATCGGGTGGGGAGCAGTCGTCGCCTGACCTATCGCTATAACGATCAGGGACCCCGAAGATTTCGTCGCAAGGTCAGCGATCCGTCCGGGTTGAGCACCTGCTGGCATGCCCAGCGTACGGGATGGCGCATGCCCTTCACCTCGAGTTCGGCAATCAACCGCAGCCCGATCCAGTCGTGGTCGCCGGACCAGGTCAGCATCGCCTGACGAATGCCGCTGGGCTTGGGGAAGCCCGGGTCGAGGCACCCGCTGGCCAGCGTGACGCCCTTGTCGTCCTTGAGCGTCAATCTGAGCACGCCGGGAATGCCCGCGACGCCGTCATTGGCCAGGCCGACCACCACGCCGCGACCGCCGTCGCGCTCGAACGGCCAGATGAAGGCGGGATAGACGCGATAGCCGATCCGCCGCGCGGCATGGTCTATCGCCTCGGGATATTTGTCGTAATAGCTAAGCACGTGCGCGGCGGACTCGTTGTGCCAGTTCCAGATCGACCAATAGTTCGCGCCGACCGCGAGGACGTGCGCGGCAACCTGCTCGTTGTGGGTGACCCCGTCGACGATGCCGAGCTGATCCGGATCCCCCGTTGTCATCGGCACCTCGCTGACCGCCGCGGCCCAGGCGGGGCGGTTGCTCAGTGCCTCGATCTGTGTCGTCTCGATGAAGATGGTGTCGCTGCGGATCCAGTTGCCGCTGCGCACGCCGCGGTCGAGCATCGCGGCATTGCCGACATTGTTGAAATCGGGCTGGGTGTTGGTGACGAGCGGCGTTTTGGTCCAACAGGCGAGCTGGGTGTCGAGCATCTTGAGCCAGGTCTGCTCGGCGGCCATGTTGCTCGGGAAGTAATTGCCCTCGAACGGCCAGGTGTGTCCCTCACCCCAGAAGCCGTACATCATCGTGTCCATATATTCGATGTCGGGGCTGCCGTTATATCGGTCGGCGAGCAGCGCGTTGAGCTCGCCGAATGCCGCCTGATAGGCCGGATGATCGTAGCGCGGCATTGCATGCTTCTTGCGATAGCGGACCTGCGACGTGTCGCCCGTCCAGCTGCCTTTGAGCGGCACGTAGGGCACCTTCTCCATCAGGAAGTCGGGCATGCCCGGCTCAGCGAAGTCCGGATTCTCCAGCATGATCCGGAACCCGACCCTTTTGCCATATTGCCGCGCGAGGTCGAACGTGATCCGCCACCAATCGGGCAGATCGAGCTTGCCGGGACGAATCTGCACCTCGCGCCAGTTCGGGCGGATATAGACCTTCTGCGTGAAGGGGAGTTTGATGATGTCCTCGATCGCCTTCTCGAGCGATTGGCCGGGCAGGCGCGGCGGCCCGGTATCGCCCGAGACATAAGCGGTGAGCCCCATGCCGTAATTGGGCACGATGTCGCGCGAGGGCGAGGTCGCCATGCCGACCTCGCCGCCTGGCGCGTTGGCGTCGGCGCCGTAATTGGTGAACGGCCCCTGGTTCAGGCGGTCGGCGACGCGCGGCCCGCCGCCCCAGTCATAACCGTCCCATAAATGCTCGAGATAGTCCGCGCCGTTCGCGCGCGGAGCGAGGCTCGCGGCGGCCAGGCCGGCGGCGCTGGCCTTAAAGAAATCGCGTCGTTTGAGGTCAGGCATCGGCAATCTCCTGCGCGACGCGCGCCGCCGACCGGACGCACGATTCCATTCCCCGGCTCAGCGCATCGGCATAGGTGCCCGCGAAATAGAGCCGCCCGTCGGGCTTCATGATCTCGGGCCAGAATTGCTTGAGCGTGCCGGGCGTGAATGGCTCCATCTCGCAAGTCGGCGCGAACGGATCCTTGGTCCAGTCCCAGGTCAGCGCCTGGACGATCGTGTCGCGCTTCCCCGGATAGACCTCGCGAAAGGCGGCGAGCACACGCTGCGGCGACAGGC
>Ga0307513_10005429_pt1 | contig 16849 bp, 16 predicted proteins | sample 15_EM_MG_FD_202174 | JGI IMG/M metagenome (GOLD analysis project Ga0307513, IMG submission 202174) | Populus trichocarpa ectomycorrhiza microbial communities from riparian zone in the Pacific Northwest, United States - 15_EM | ecosystem: Host-associated > Plants > Roots > Unclassified | place... | reverse complement strand
CGACAGTTCGTGCAGCACTTCGGGTGCGATCGCGACCCGCGTCCGGTACGGGATTTCGTAGATCAGGATCGGCAGCGGCGACTCGTCGGCGTAGCGCAGGAAATAGTCGCGAACCCCCGCCTGCGTCGGCGTCGTGTAGTAGGGTGTCAGCACCATCAGCGCATCGACGCCGACATCGGCGAAGGCCCGGCCGGCTTGCAGCGCGTCATGGAAGCCGGGGTCGAGAACGCCGGGGATGACCGGCAGCTTGCCACCCACCGCCTGCACGCAGAGCCGGGCCATCCTGACCCGTTCGCTGCGGGCGAGCGCGCCGTACTCGCCGGTGCCGCCCAAAGGCACGATGCCGTCGACGCCTTGCTTCAGCAGATAGGCCAGCAGCGCTTGGGTGGCTTCGGCGTCGATCGTGTCGTCGGCGTTGACGGGCGTTGCAATGGCGGGCAGTACGCCGCGCAGACGCGATGCGTCCATGGTTGAAATCCTTCCGGGAATGGTTGAAGAGTCGGGTGTCGTTCAGCGCGCCAGGCTGTTGCGGCGCAGCCGGTCGGCGACCCAGATCAGCACGGCGACGAAGGCGAAGAGGCAGGTCGAGACGGCGGCGATGACCGGCGAGATCTGCAGCGTGACTTCGTCCCAGAACTGCTTGGGCAAGGTCGCGTTCAGGCCGCCCGACGCGAACAGCGCGATGGTCAGCTCGTCGAACGAAGTCGCGAAGGCGAACAGGAACGACGACAGCAGCCCCGCCATCAGGATCGGGAAGGTCACGTGGCGCAAGGTCTGCAGCGGCCGCGCGCCCAGGCTTTGCGCGGCCAGGTCGAGCCGGGTGTCGTAGTTGCGCAGCACCGCCATCATCGTCATCACGACATACGGCACCGCGATCACCGTGTGGCCGAGGATCAGCCCGAGCGAGGTGCCGACCAGGCCGACGCGGGCGAACAGATAGAACAGGCCGACCGCGATGATCATCCGCGGCACGATGATCGGCGACAGCACGAAGGCCAGCATCAGCGACTTGCCGCGCATGGCGGTGCGAGCGAGCAGGAACGCCGCCGGCGTGCCGATCAGCATCGCCAGCACGCCCGAGCCGATGCCGACGACCAGCGAGCGGGTCAATGCCTGCATCCACAGCGGCGAGTCGAACATCTGCTGGTACCACTGCAGCGAGAACCCCTTCGGCGGCCAGTTGAGCCCGGAGCCGCCGGCGAACGACAGCGGGATCATCAGCACGGTCGGCAGGCTCAGGAACGCCAGCAGCAGCAGCACGACCGCGTACATCGTCCGCGACTGGCCGGGTTCGCGGGCTCGGCGGCGGCGCGGCATCCATGAAGCGACTCGATCCGACACGTCGGCCAGTGCGCCCAGCACCGCTTCGCCCGCGGCATGCACCCAGCCGTCGCGCGCGGCGGGCCGCTGCCGATCGGCCGCGCTGCCGGTCATCGTCGACAAGCCGAGCAGCCGGTCGTAGAGCGCGAACACCGCCAGCACGACGACCAGCAGGAACACGGAGATCGCGCCGGCGAAGCCCCAGTTCAGCGTCTGCTGGACCTGGTCGATGATGATCTGCGTGATCATCGTTTCGCGGCGCCCGCCGAGCAGTGCCGGAAAGATGAAGAAGCCGATCGCGGTGACGAAGACCATGATCGCCGCCGCCGCCACGCCCGGCAGCGAGAGCGGGAAGTAGACCCGCCAGAACGCCGACCCCGGCCGTGCGCCCAAGGTCAACGCGGCGCGCGGCAGGTTGCGGTCGATGTTCTCCATCACCGACAGCAGGGTCAGCACGGCCAGCGGCATCAGCGCGTGGACCATGCCGACCAGCGTGCTGCCGAAGCTGTACAGCAGCTTGGCCGGCGCATCGACGATGCCGAGCGCCAGCAGCAACTGGTTGACGACGCCGTTGCGGCCAAGCAGCACGATCCAGGCGAACGCGCGGACCAGAAAGCTGCTCCAGAACGACAGCAGCACCCAGAACAGCAGCGACCCCTTCTTCCGCTGCGGCAACGACGAGATGAAGTAGGCCACCGGGTAGCCGGCCAGCACCGCGAACAGCGTCGTCCACAGCGAGATCTTCAGCGTGATCAGCAGCACGTTGACGTAGACCGACGAGGCGAACAACTGGCGGTACGAAGCCAGGCTGAAAGCGCCGTCCTTGACGACGCTGAGCAGCAGCAACTGCGCCACCGGGTAGACCAGCAAGGCGAGCAGCAGGATCACCAGCGGCGCGCCCATGAAGAGCCGGCGCCGCACGATGCGGCGGCTGCTGGCCGATGATTGCGCCGCGCTGGCCATGGTCGTCAGGCAGCGATGGCGACCGCATCGGTGGCCTGCCAATCCAGCCACAGCATCTGGCCGCGCTGGTACGGTTCGGCCTGGCGCGAAGTCGGGAAAGCCACCGTGACCGGCGTCGCGCCGGCGAAGGCCGCGCTCAGGTAGAGCTTGGTCAGGCTGCCGGTGATGACCACGTCGAGCACCTGCGCGGGCAGCTCGGGCGCGACACGCGGATCGCGGTAGACGTTCAGGTTCTGCGGGCGCACCAGCACACGCACCTTCTGCCCCACCGCGAGCGGCACGCCGTTGCTGGCAGCGCCGGCCAGCACGCCGCCCGGCTCCAGCGTCACCGTCACGCCGTCGGCCACCACGTCGGCCACTGTCGCGTCGAACAGGTTCGACTCGCCCAGGAAGTCGGCGACGAACAAGGTGCGCGGGCGGAAGTACAGGTCGGCCGGCGTGCCGAGCTGTTCGATGCGGCCGCCGTTCATCAGGCAGATGCGGTCGGACATCGTCATCGCCTCTTCCTGGTCGTGGGTCACGTAGACGATCGTCGTGCCCAGTTCGCGGTGGATGCGCTTGATCTCGAGCTGCATCTGGTCGCGCAGCTTCTTGTCGAGTGCACCGAGCGGCTCGTCCATCAGCACGATCGCCGGCCGGTAGACGATGCAGCGCGCCAGGGCGATGCGTTGCTGCTGGCCGCCGGAAAGCTCCTTCGGGAAACGCCGGGCGACCTGCGGCAGGCGTACGAGTTCGAGCGCCGCGCGTGCCTGCTTGCGCGCCTGCTCGGGCGCGACGCGGCGCATCTTCAGCGGGAACGCGATGTTCTCTTCCACCGTCATGTGGGGGAACAGCGCATAGTTCTGGAAGACCATGCCGATGTCGCGCTCGTACGGCGCGCCGTCGGTCACGTCGACGCCGTTGATCAGCAGCCGGCCGGCGTCGGGCTGTGCGAGGCCGGCGATCAGGCTCAGCAGCGTGGTCTTGCCCGAGCCCGAGGGCCCGAGCAAGGTCAGGAACTCGCCGTTGGCAACCTCCAGCTCGGTCGGCGCGAGCGCGGTGACGTCGCCATAACGTTTACTCAAGCCCGCGATCGTCAAACCCGATGAAGCCACGTCAGCGCCGCCCGCGACGCGTCAAGCCAGCACCCAGCCGTTGAAGCGCTCGATCACCGCGGCCTGGTTGTCGAGCCAGTAGCGGGCGTTGATCTGCAAGCCGTTTTTCATGTTCTCGGCGCTGGTCGGGCTGTTCTTCGCGACCGCCGGCTTGACGTGGTTGAAGGCACCCGGCTGGGTGAAGCCGGCGGGGAAGAACTCGGCCTGGACCGCCTGGCGCTTGGCGTCCGACGCGAAGCGGATGAACTCGCGGCAGGCATCGGCGTTCGGTGTGCCGGCGAGGATGGACCAGTTGTCGACGCCCCACAGGTTCTGGTTCCAGACGATCGTCACGTCGGCGCCTTTGCCGATCGCCTGCTGCGGGCGCGAGACCCAGGTCGCGACCAGGTCGACCTCGTTCGACATCAGCATCTGCTCGACCTGGGCGCCGGAGTTCCACCAGACATCGACCTTCGGCTTGATCTTGTCCAGGCTCGCGAAAGCGCGGTCGAGGTTGGCCGGGTAGACCTGGCCCGGCACCAGGCCGTCGGCCATCAGCGCTTCCTCGATGGTGTCGAACGGGTGCTTGCGCAGCGAGCGGCGGCCGGGGAAGTCTTTGACGTTCCAGAAATCGGCCCAGGAGTTGGGCGCCTTGCGGCCCTTGAAGGCTTCGTTGCGGTAGGCCAGCACGGTGGTGTAGACATTGGTGCCCACCCCATACGGCGACATGTACTGCGCCGGAATCGTCGCCACGTTCGGGTCCGATTCGACGCCGTGCTTTTCGAGGTAGATCTTCGGCCCGCTGGTCAGGATCAGGATCGCCGGCTGGCTGATCTTGGCCATATCCCACGTGTAGTTGCCGGTCTCGACCATGCCCTTGATCTGCGCGATCGGCTCGGCGTTGGCCTGCACCGGCACGACCTGGATGCCGGTTTTCTCGGTGAACGGCTTGTAGAACGCCGCCGCGTAGGCCTGGCTGTAGATGCCGCCGTCGTCGCGCACGACGATGCGCTTGGACGCCGCGCGCGCCGGGGTCCAGACGGCAGGCGCCGCGAGCGCGGCAACGGCTTTCAGCGCCGTGCGGCGAGACGGGTAACGGATAGGCTGGTTCGTCATGAGGACTCCTGCGGTGGTGAAGAGGGCAGCAGACGCCCGGGGTTGAAGAGGTTGTTCGGATCGAAGGCCTGCTTGACGCGGCGCATCATCGACAGCTCGACCGGCGACTTGTAGTGCGCCATCTCCGGCAGCAAGGTGCGGCCGATGCCGTGTTCGGCGCTGAAGGTGCCGTGCAGGCCGTGCGCGATGTCGTTGACGACGTGGCGGAGGCGCTGGCCGACGGCGTCGCGGTCGGGCAGCGCCTGCCAGGCGTCGAACGTGAAGGACGGGATGAAGTGCACGTTGCCGTCGCCGAGGTGGGCGACGATGACGATGGGCAGCCCGGGCACGATCTCGCGCACCGCGGCGGTCGCGCTCTCGATGAATTCGGGCACCGCCGAGACGGGCACCGCGCTGTCGGTCGTCAGGCCGACGCCGGCCTTCTTGTTGGCCTCGGACACGCTGTGCCGGATTTCCCACATCGCCGCCCGCTGCGCGCCGCTGCTGGCCAGCGCGGCGTCGCGCAGCAGGCCTGACGCCGAGGCCTCCTCGAGCACCTGCTGCAGGCGCTGCTGCAGCTCGGCCTCGTCGCCGGTGTCGGCCAACTCGACCAGCACCTGCCACGGGTGGACCGCCGCCAGCGGGTTGCGCCGGTTCGGCATGTGCTCGAGCACGTTCGTCAGCTGGTTGGCATCGAGCATCTCGAAGGCCGACAGGCAGGCGCCGCAGGCCGCCTGGAACAGGCCGAGGATCTGCAGCGCCGCTGCCGGGCTCGGCGGCGCCAGCCAGGCGACCGCGTGCGCGCTCGGCAGCGGGTGCAACTTCAAGGTGGCAGCGGTGACGATGCCCATCGTGCCTTCCGACCCGATGAACAGATGCTTGAGGTCCAGCCCGGTGTTGTTCTTGCGCAGCGTGTAGAGGCCGTTCCAGACCGTGCCGTCGGGCAGCACCGCCTCCAGGCCGAGCACGTTGTCGCGCGTGTTGCCGTAGCGCAGCACGCTGGTGCCGCCGGCGTTGGTGGCGATCGTGCCGCCGATCTGGCACGAGCCTTCGGCGCCGAGGCTGACCGGGTACAGCCGGCCGGCGGCGATGGCTGCCTGCTGCACGGCAGCCAGTACGCAGCCGGCTTCGACCTCGATCGAGTTGTTGGCCGCGTCGACGCGGCGCAGCTTGCGCATGCGCGCCAGGTTCACGATCACCGGCGGCGGGCCGCGCTCGTCCGGGACCGCGCCGCCGCACAGGCTGGTGTTGCCGCCTTGCGGCAGCAGCGGCGTCTTCCGCGCCACGCAGGCGCGGACGACGGCGGCGACTTGCTCGGTCGACGAGGCCAGGGCCACGCAGAGCGCTTCGCCGCGGTAGCGGCCGCGCCAGTCTTCGGTGAAGCCGGCGGTGTCGGCCGCCGACGTCAGCACCGCGTCGTCGCCCAGCAGCTGCTTCAGCTCTTCGAGCAGAGTCATGGAGGAGGTCCCTTGCACCGGTGTGAGGCGTTGTGCGGTCCTGGCGGCTGGCTTCGAGCTGGCGTGCAAATCATATGCCAGTAATCGAGTTGGAATGCATATAACCGCAATGCGATTGATCGTGACATGGCTTGCGCGCGGCGAACGGTGCGACACTCATCGCCCTTCGATCGTTCGGATCACCGACCCATGCTGGCGCGCGAACTGCTGCTTTTCCTGCACCTGCTGGCTGCCGCGGCATGGATCGGCGGCATGTTCACGATGCTCTTCGCCGTGCGCCCGGCGCTCGCCCAGATCGACACGCCGCCGCTGCGCTTGCGGGTGATGGTCGCGCTGCTCGAACGCCTGTTCGCGGCGGTGGCGGTGGCGATCGGCGTGCTGCTGGCAAGCGGCTACGCGGTCGTCGTGCTGGCTGGCGGTTGGGGCGCGGTTCGCTGGAACGTGCATGCGATGTCCGGCATCGCGCTGCTGATGATCGTCATCTTCGGCTACATCCGGCTCGGCCCGTTCGCCCAACTGAGGCGCGCGGTGGCCGCCGCCGAGTGGCCGGCAGGCGCCGGCCGGCTGGCCCTGATCCGCAAGCTGATCGCGCTGAACCTGGCGCTCGGCACGGCGGTGTTCGCGGTTGCGACGATCGGCCGCGCCGGCTGACGAGCAGCACGCGCTGACGATGGCCTATGCGGCCGAGCTTTGCGCCATCGGGCTCGCCGCCGCCGCTTCGGGCGCGCCGACCGCGCGGATGTTCTGCGCCAGGTTGCCCTTGGGACCTTGCACGAGGTCGTAGCTGACGCTGCTGCCTTGCTTCAGCGTGCGAAAGCCGTCCATCTGCACGGCGGAGAAGTGGGCGAAGACGTCGGGCCCGCCGCCGGCCGGCTCGATGAAGCCGAATCCCTTGGCGTCGTTGAACCACTTGACCGTACCGACTGCCATGTTGCACCTCGCCCCACGCTTTCGACCGGCGGAAATTTTCCTCTCCGTGGTCGAGCGGTGTCAAGGCAAGCAGCAGCCGGCGGCGAGGCCGGTGGCTCCAAGAATTCGGCGGTGTGCCGCTCTTGAAGGCCACGACCGTGGATCAACATACGAACAGCCGGGCATCGAGCAACTTTGCCGCGAGCATTTCCGGTCAAGGTCGATAGAATGAGTCATGCCCGACGAACCGCCATCCACACCCCCGGTCAGGCCGCCGGCTCCTCCGAGCCGGCAAGGCGGCCAGGGCGCGGTCGTCGTCGAACGCAAGACGGCGAAAACCAAGCCGCCGAGTCTTTACCAGGTCGTGCTTTTGAACGACGACTACACGCCGATGGAGTTCGTCGTGATGATCCTGCAGCACTACTTTCAGCGTGACCTGGAAACGGCCACGCACATCATGCTGAAAATCCACCACGAAGGGCGCGGCGTCTGCGGCGTCTACCCGAAAGACGTTGCCGCGACGAAAGTCGAACTCGTGCTCGCCGCGGCTCGCCGCGACGGCCACCCGCTTCAGTGCATTATGGAGGCCGCATGATTGCGCAAGAACTGGAAGTCAGCCTGCACATGGCGTTTGTCGAAGCGCGCCAGCAGCGGCACGAATTCATCACCGTCGAGCATTTGCTGATGGCGCTGCTCGACAACCCGTCGGCAGCCGAGGTGCTGCGCGCCTGCGCAGCGAACATCGAAGACCTGCGCAAGAGCCTGGCGACCTTCATCAAGGAAAACACGCCCACGGTCAGCGGCAGCGAAGAGGTCGACACGCAGCCGACGCTCGGCTTCCAGCGCGTGATCCAGCGCGCCATCATGCATGTGCAGAGCACCGGCAGCGGCAAGAAGGAAGTCACCGGCGCCAACGTGCTGGTCGCGATCTTTGGCGAGAAGGACTCGCACGCGGTCTACTACCTGCACCAGCAGGGCGTGACGCGGCTGGACGTCGTCAACTTCATCGCCCACGGCATCAAGAAGAGCGACCCGCCGGAGCCGACCAAGTCCGACAACAGCAGCAGCAACGAGTCCGAGAAGGAAGACGGCGCCGCCGAAGGCAAGGGGTCGCCGCTCGATCAGTTCACGCAGAACCTGAACCAGCTCGCCCGCGACGGCAAGATCGACCCGCTGATCGGCCGCGAGCACGAAGTCGAGCGCGTGATCCAGATCCTCTGCCGGCGGCGCAAGAACAACCCGCTGCTGGTCGGCGAAGCCGGCGTCGGCAAGACCGCCATTGCCGAAGGCCTGGCCTGGCGCATCACCGAAAAAGACGTGCCCGACGTGCTGGCCGATGCCACCGTCTATTCGCTGGACATGGGCGCGCTGCTCGCCGGCACCAAGTACCGCGGCGACTTCGAGCAGCGGCTGAAAGGCGTGCTGAAGCAGCTGAAGGACCAGCCGAACGCCATTCTCTTCATCGACGAGATCCACACCCTCATCGGCGCCGGCGCGGCGTCGGGCGGCACGCTCGACGCGAGCAACCTGCTGAAGCCCGCGCTCAGCAGCGGCGCGATGAAGTGCATCGGCGCGACCACGTTCAACGAATACCGCGGCATCTTCGAGAAGGACGCGGCGCTGTCGCGGCGCTTCCAGAAGATCGACGTCGTCGAGCCTTCGGTCGAGGAGACGATCGAGATCCTGAAGGGCCTGAAGTCGCGCTTCGAAGACCACCACAACGTCAAGTACGCGCTGACGGCACTACAGGCCGCGGCCGAACTGTCGGCCAAGTACATCAACGACCGCCACCTGCCCGACAAGGCGATCGACGTGATCGACGAAGCCGGTGCCGCGCAGCGCATCCTGCCGAAGAACAAGCAGAAGAAGACGATCACCCGCAACGAGGTCGAAGAGATCGTCGCCAAGATCGCGCGCATCCCGCCAGCCAGCGTGTCCAGCGACGACCGCGACAAGCTGAAGACGCTCGAACGCGACCTGAAGAGCGTCGTCTTCGGCCAGGAGCCGGCGATCGAGGCTTTGGCCGCGGCGATCAAGATGGCCCGTTCGGGCCTCGGCAAGCCCGAGCGCCCGATCGGCTCGTTCCTGTTCAGCGGGCCTACCGGCGTCGGCAAGACCGAAGTCGCCAAGCAACTCGCCTACGTGCTGGGCATCGAGCTGATCCGCTTCGACATGTCGGAATACATGGAGCGCCACGCGGTCAGCCGGCTGATCGGCGCGCCGCCGGGATACGTCGGCTTCGACCAGGGCGGGCTGTTGACCGAAGCGATCACGAAGAAGCCGCACGCGGTGCTGCTGCTCGACGAGATCGAGAAGGCGCACCCGGATGTCTTCAACGTGCTGCTGCAGGTCATGGACCACGGCACCTTGACCGACAACAACGGGCGCAAGGCCGACTTCCGCAGCGTGATCATCGTGATGACGACGAACGCCGGCGCCGAGACGATGAACAAGGCGACGATCGGCTTCACCAACTCGCGCGTGCAAGGCGACGAGATGGTCGACATCAAGCGCCTGTTCACGCCCGAGTTCCGGAACCGGCTCGATGCGATCGTGTCGTTCCGCGCGCTCGATGAAGAGATCATCATGCGGGTGGTCGACAAGTTCCTGCTCCAGCTCGAAGGCCAGCTCGCCGAGAAGAAGGTCGAAGTCACCTTCACCGACAACCTGCGCAAGTACCTGGCGAAGAAGGGCTTCGACCCGCTGATGGGCGCGCGCCCGATGCAGCGGCTGATTCAGGACATGATCCGCCGCGCGCTCGCCGACGAGTTGCTGTTCGGCCGCCTGGTCGATGGCGGCCGCCTGACGGTGGACCTGGACGAGAAGGACCAGGTCCAGCTCGACATCCAGCCGCCGCGCAAGAGCGACAAGCCGCGCACCGAGACGACCGTGGTTTAGGTCCGGCTAGGCGGCCGAGGCCGCCGGGTCCTGCCGGTAGAAGCGAACGAACACCCCGTACAAAGCGGGGTGTTCCTTTTTCATGGCCTGCGGCGCGACGAAGAAGGCCTCGCTGGCGACCGCGAAGAACTCGTCGATCGACTCGGCGCCGTAAGGGTCGAGCGCGGTGTGTTCGTCGGCGTCGACACGCGCGACGAAGGCCTCGTATTCGCGCTCGAGCACCGCTCGCCACTCGACAAGCGGCAAGCCCGGCGGCAGCGGCGGCGTGCCGTCGGCGACGCCGTTGGCCATGTCCAGCACGTGCGCGAACTCGTGGATCACGACGTTGTAGGCATCGGCTGCGCTGCGCCCGGCGCCGCGCACGTCGCGCCACGACAGCATCACCGGCCCACCTTCCATCGCTTCGCCGGCGAGCACTTCGTCGTATTCGTGGACGACGCCGTCGTCGTCGGTCACCGCGCGCCGCGCGACCACCTGGTCGGGGTGGAGCACGATGCCGACGAAGCCGTCGTAGGCCGCCAGGCCCAGCCGCAGTACCGGCAGGCAGGCTTGCGCGGCGACGGCGACGACCACGTCGTCGGTCAGGCGCAGGCCGTGCGCTGCGTTGAATTCCTTGCGGTCGAGGAACAGGCTCGTCATGCGGCGCAGCGCGGCGGCGTCGTCGGCCGAGCGCTGGCGCAGGAACGGATAACGAACCAGGGTGCGCTTCCACAGGTCGTCGGGGATCGGCCGGCGGGCGACCGCGGCCGACTCGCGCCAGTCGCGCCAGCGCTGCTGCAAGCGAGCCAGCATCAGCGAACGCCTGCCGGCGGCAGGCGCCTGAAGCCGTCGCGGCTCAGGCGCAGCACTTCGGCGCGCGGACGTTGCTCATCGTCGAGGTCCCAGTCGCTCAGCACGTGGCGCTCGAAGCCGGGCGCCAGCCACTCGCTGCCGGGGCGGTGCGTGTGGCCGTGGACCATCTCGGCGCTGCCGGCCGCCTGCAGCCAGGCGACCGCGGTGGCGGCATCGACATCGGCATCGATACGGCCGTCGAAGCGCCGCCGCGCTTCGCTCTCGCGGCGGATGCCGGCGGCGATCTGCAGCCTTGTTTGCAGCGGCCGGGCCAGGAAATCGTGCTGCCACTTCGGGCTGCGCACCTCGCGGCGGAAGGCCTGGTAGTCGGTGTCGGCCAGGCACAGCTCGTCGCCATGGGTCAGCAGCACGCGCCGGCCCCAGGCGCTGAGCACGGTCGGGTCAGCCAGGCCGCGCATGCCGCTGTCGCGCAGCATCGCCGCGCCGAGCAGGAAGTCGCGATTGCCGGCCATGAAGGCGAGCAGCCGCCGGCCGGCGGCGTCGGCCAGCACCGCCAGACACTCGCGCTCGAAGGGCAAGGTTCGTGCATCGTCGCCGACCCAGACCTCGAACAGGTCGCCGAGCACGAACACCGCGTCGGCCGGCGTCTCGCGCAGGTGGTGCGCCCAGGCCTGGGTCGTGCGCGGCAGTGCCGGCGACAGGTGCAGATCGGAGATGAAATCGATCGCGCGCCAATCGTCCGGCGCGGCGAATTCATGAAATGCCGGCAGCGCCACCGTTGGCGCGGCGCTGCCCGGCATCAATCGACCTCGGTGGCGCGCTCGATGCGCACGTCTTCGACCGGCACGTCGTCGTGGAAGCCCTTGCGATGCGTGCGTACCTTCTCGATCGCGTCGACGATCTCGGTGCCGCCGACCACCTTGCCGAACACCGCGTAGCCCCAGCCGTCCTGCGCTTGTGCGTTGTCGAGGAAGCCGTTGTTGGTGGTGTTGATGAAGAACTGCGCCGACGCCGAATGCGGGTCCGACGTGCGCGCCATCGCCAGCGTGTAGTGCAGGTTCTTCAGGCCGTTCTTGGCTTCGTTGGCGATCGTCGCGCCGGTGGTTTTTTGCTTCATGCCGGGCTCGAAGCCGCCGCCCTGGACCATGAAGCCCTTGATCACGCGGTGGAACACGGTGCCGTCGTAATGGCCGCGTTTGACGTGGTCCAGGAAGTTGGCCACCGTGACCGGCGCCTTGTCGTCGTCGAGCTCGACGCGGATGTTTCCGGCCGAGGTTTCCAGTTGCACGAACTTGCTCATCTCATTTCTCCAGCGTGGCCTTGCGGATGATCACCGGCGTCACCGGCACGTTCTGTTGCGGGCCGGCCGATGTGGTCGGCACCGCCTTGATCTTGTCGACCACGTCCATGCCGTCGACCACCTTGCCGAACACCGCATAGCCGTTGCCGTCGCGTGAATTGGGCTGGTCGAGGAAGGCGTTGTCGACGACGTTGATGAAGAACTGCGAGGTCGCGGAATCGGGGATTCCGGTGCGCGCCATCGCGACGGTGCCGCGCAGGTTCTGCAGCCCGTTGCGGCTTTCGAGCGGAATCGGTGCGCGGGTCTGCTTCTCGCTGAGGTCGGGCTTCATGCCGCCGCCCTGGATCATGAAGGTCTCGATCACGCGGTGGAAGATCGTGCCGTCGTAGTGGCCGGCCTTCACGTACTGCAGGAAGTTGTCGACCGTCTTCGGCGCCTTCTCGCGGTCGAGTTCGAGAACGATATCGCCGGCACTCGTCGCCAGTCGCACCTTCTGCGCCCAGGCCGGCCCAACGACCACCAGCAGCGCCGCCGCCAGCAGCGGGAGGATCTTCTTCAAGTGTCTGTCTCCTTCGATCCGAAACCCGGCAGTCTAGCGGGCCGGCGCAACCAGTTCGCGAGCGATACGAAGCTTGCGCTGCAGCGCCCCGTCTCCGGGCATCGCGGCGGCGGCTTCGCTCCAGGCCTGCAGCGCCAGCCGCAGGTGGATGTCGCCGAGATTCTGCCGCGCGGTGACCTGCGTCGGGTCGTTGCGCAACGCCGTCTCCAGGGCCGCGCGCGCTGCTTCCAGGCGGCCGGCGCGGGCATGCAACAGGGCGATGTTGTTGTACGGTTCGGGCAGCTCGGGGTAGTCCTCGGTGAGCTGGCGGAACACCGCCATCGCGGCCTCGTCGCGCTGCAGGTCGAGCAGGGTCACGCCTTGCAGGAAGCGCAGCTTGGCGTCGCGCGGGTTGGCCGCAACGGCCTTCTCGGCGCGCTGCAAAGCGGCTGACAAGTCACCGCTGCGTTGCAGGCGCTGGATGTCGGCCGCATCGTCGGCATCGGCCGCGCCGGCGAGTACCAGCGCGGTCAACACCAGCGGCACGGGCAGGCGGCGAAGGGGCATCGTCACGGGGTGAATGAGGGGGCGGGCCGCGAAAAACAGCCCGCTATACTCGACCGATTCTATCGGCGCGACCCCCGAAGGATGACTTCCGCCGCATGAACCTTCGCATCCACAACACCCTGACGCGCCGCCTGGAGGCTTTCGAGCCGATCGAGCCGGGCCACGTGCGCATGTATGTCTGCGGCATCACGGTCTACGACCTGTGCCACATGGGCCACGCGCGGATGAACCTGGCCTTCGACGTGGTCTACCGCTGGCTGCGCGCCAGCGGCTACCGCGTCACCTACGTCCGCAACATCACCGACATCGAAGACAAGATCATCAAGCGCGCGCTCGAGCGCGGGATGACGATCCGTGCGCTGACCGACCAGATGATCGCGCTGATGCACCGCGACTTCGCCGCGCTCGGGCTGGAGACGCCGACCGCCGAGCCGCGCGCCACCGACTACGTGCCGCAGATGGTCGAGCTGATCGCCCGTCTCGAAGACAAGGGGCTTGCCTACCGAGCTGCCGGTGGTGACGTGAATTTCGCGGTGCGGCGCTTTCCCGGCTACGGCAAACTTTCCGGCAAATCGCTCGACGAGTTGCGCTCCGGCGAACGGGTGGCGGTGGCCGGCGACAAGGAAGACCCGCTCGACTTCGTGCTCTGGAAGTCGGCCAAGGCCAGCGAGCCCGCCGATGCCCAATGGCCCAGCGAGTTCGGCCCTGGCCGCCCGGGCTGGCACATCGAATGCTCGGCGATGAGCTGCGCCTTGCTTGGCGAGCGCTTCGACATCCACGGCGGCGGCATGGACCTGACCTTCCCGCACCACGAGAACGAGATCGCGCAGAGCGAAGGGGCGCTCGGCCACCCGTTCGTCAACTACTGGCTGCACAACGGCTTCTTGAACATCGACGACCAGAAGATGTCGAAGTCGCTCGGCAACTTCTTCACCATCGAAGACGTGCTGAAGAAGTTCGACGGCGAGACGGTTCGTTTCTTCATGCTGCGCACGCACTACCGCAGCCCGTTCAACTTCGCCGACTCGCTGCTCGACGAGACACGCAGCGCGTTGCGCCGGCTGTACACCGCGCTCGACGGCGTGGCTGCCGACATCGGCGTGGCGCATCCGATCGATTGGACCGAGCCGCGCGCGGCGGCCTTTCGCGCCGCGATGGACGACGACTTCAACACGCCGGGCGCACTGGCCGTGCTGTTCGACCTGGCCGGTGAAGTCAACCGCACCGGCGATGCGGCGGCAGCGTCGCTGTTGAAGTCGCTGGGCGGCGTGCTCGGCGTTCTGCAGCAGGCGCCGCGTGCGTATCTGCAGGCCGGCGCCGGGCTCGACGACGGGACCATAGCGCAGCGCATCAAGGATCGCGCGGCGGCCAAGCAGGCGCGCGACTTCGCCGCCGCCGACCGCATCCGCGCCGACCTCGCCGAGCAAGGCGTGCTGCTGCAAGACTCGCCGCAAGGCACGACCTGGGTCAAAGGCTGATGCCGCGCGCGAACGGTGCGGGCGCTGTGCCCGCAGTACCCGCAGTACCCGAATATTGGGATGACGCCTGCCGCCACCTGTCGCGCCGCGACCGGGTGATGAAGAAGCTGATCCCGAAGTTCGGTGAAGCCTGCCTGCAAAGCCGCGGCGATGCGTTCACGACGCTGGCACGCTCGATCGTCGGCCAGCAAATCTCGGTCAAGGCCGCGCAGTCGGTGTGGGACCGTTTCGCCGTCGCGGCCGGCGGGCCAGGCACCCACCTGCCGCCGCTGGCGGTACAGGCGCTGCCGGTCGAGGCGATGCGCGCGGCCGGGCTGTCGGTCCGCAAGACCGAATACCTGCTCGACCTGGCGCGCCACTTCAGCAACGGCACCGTGCACGTCGCGCAATGGCAGTCCATGGACGACGAAGCCATCATCGCCGAACTGGTGGCGATCCGCGGCATCGGCCGCTGGACGGCCGAGATGTTCCTGATCTTCCACCTGATGCGGCCGAACGTGATGCCGCTGGACGACCTGGGCCTGCTGAAGGGCATCAGCGTCAACTACTTCAGCGGCGAGCCGGTCTCGCGCGCCGAAGCCCGCGAAGTCGGCGAGGCCTGGGCGCCTTTCCGCTCGGTCGCCACTTGGTATATTTGGCGCAGCCTGGACCCACTCCCGGTGGACTATTGATGAACAAACGCCACTTCCTCGATTTCGAGCAGCCGATCGCCGAGCTTGAATCCAAGATCGACGAATTGCGCTATGTGCAGAACGAGTCCGCCGTCGACATCTCCGACGAGATCGAGCGGCTGGCCGGCAAGAGCCAGTTGCTGACGAAGGACATCTACGCCAACCTGAACCCGTGGCAGGTGACGCAGATCGCGCGCCACCCGCAGCGGCCGTACACGCTGGACTACGTCAACGAGATCTTCACCGACTTTCAGGAACTGCACGGCGACCGCCACTACGCCGACGACCTGTCGATCGTCGGCGGGCTGGCGCGCTTCAACGGCAACGCCTGCATGGTGCTCGGCCACCAGAAGGGGCGCGACACGAAGGAGCGCACCGCGCGCAACTTCGGCATGTCGCGGCCCGAGGGCTACCGCAAGGCCTTGCGCCTGATGAAGGTGGCCGAAAAGTTCGGCCTGCCGGTCTTCACCTTCGTCGACACGCCAGGCGCCTACCCCGGCATCGGTGCCGAAGAGCGCGGGCAGTCGGAAGCGATCGGCCGCAACATCTTCGAGATGGCGCAGCTCGAAGTGCCGATCATCACGACGATCATCGGCGAAGGCGGCTCGGGCGGCGCACTGGCCATCAGCGTCGGCGACCAGGTGCTGATGCTGCAGTTCTCGGTCTATTCGGTGATCTCGCCCGAAGGCTGCGCGTCGATCCTGTGGAAGACGGCCGAGCGGGCATCGGAGGCCGCCGAAGCGCTGGGCATCACCGCCCATCGGCTGAAGGCGCTGGGCGTCATCGACAAGATCGTCAACGAACCCGTCGGCGGCGCGCACCGCGACCCGAAGTGGATGGCGGCGCATCTGAAGCGCGGCCTCAACGACGCGCTCCGCCAGGTCGTCGACCTGAAGCCGAAGGAACTGCTGCAGCGCCGCTACGAACGCTTGCAGGCCTACGGCCGCTTCAGCGATACCAAGGAGCGCTGATTTGCCGGCCGCGGTGGCGGTGGCTGCCAGCGGCGGCCGCGACTCCACTGCGCTGCTTCATGCGACAGCTCGCGCCGGGCGCGACCTGGGCATCGACGTTCACGCGCTGCATGTGCACCATGGGCTGGTCGCCGAGGCCGACGAATGGTTGGGTGCGCTGCGCTCGCAGTGCCAGCGTTGGGCGCGAGCCGGCTTGCCGGTGGCCTTTCATGCACGGCGCTTGAGCGAATCGCCGGCACCCGGCGACAGCATCGAAGCCTGGGCCCGGCGGCAGCGCTACCAGGCGCTGGCCGGGATGGCGCGCGAAGCCGGCTGCACATTGGTGCTGCTGGCCCACCACCGGCGCGACCAGGCCGAAACGCTGCTGCTGCAGGCGCTGCGCGGCGGCGGCCCGGCCGGGCTGGCGGCGATGCCGCGGCACGCCGCCCGCGACGGCATCACGTGGGCGCGGCCATGGCTCGGCTGGCCGCGCGAAGCGATCGAAGCCTATCTGCGGCGCTACCGGCTGCGCTTTGTCGACGACGCCAGCAACGACGATCCACGCTTCGCCCGCAATCGAATGCGGCAGCTCGTGTGGCCCGCGCTGACCGCCGCCTTCCCCGACGCCGAAGCGCAACTCCAAGCCTCGGCTGCGCGCGCAGCCGAAGCCGCGGCATGCCTCGCCGAACTGGCTGCGGCCGACCTGCGCGCCGTGGCCGCCGACGGCCACTTGGATCTCGATCGCTGGACAGCACTCAGTGCCGCCCGGCGCGCGCATCTGCTGCGCGCCTGGCTCGGCGGGCCCGAATCGCTGGTCCAGCGTTTGACGGCCGAGCTA
>Ga0307513_10005428_pt1 | contig 16849 bp, 7 predicted proteins | sample 15_EM_MG_FD_202174 | JGI IMG/M metagenome (GOLD analysis project Ga0307513, IMG submission 202174) | Populus trichocarpa ectomycorrhiza microbial communities from riparian zone in the Pacific Northwest, United States - 15_EM | ecosystem: Host-associated > Plants > Roots > Unclassified | place... | reverse complement strand
TTTTTAAGCTATTTTTCTTCATTTTTTTTAATTTTTTCTTTTTTGATGCCTTTAGCTTTTTATTTTTTCTTTCTTTGTTTTTTTTCTTTTAATAAATTTTGTTTTGTTTAATTTAGTTTAAGCTATTTTTTTTCATTTTTTCATTTTTGATGCCTTTAGCTTTTTTCTTTCTTTCTTTGTTTTTTTTCTTTTAATAAATTTTGTTTTGTTTAATTTAGTTTGTTAATGTTAATATTTTTTTTAATTTAGTTATCAAACTTTTATGACATTGATCCCGGGTTTAACAGGTTAACTTGGTTTCACGAGTTAACCCGGATTATTTTTTTTAATTAATTTTTTTCGTTTACTTTAGTTTGTTAATGTTAAATTTCTTTCTATTTAGTTATCAGACTTTCATGACACATATCTCAGGTTTCACGGGTTAACTTGGTTTCACGGGTTAACCCAGTTAATTCTGGATTAACCCGTCCATTTTTTTTTGTTTTTTTATTTTGTTAATATTAAATTTTTTTTATTTAGCTATCAGACTTTCATGACAAGGATCCCAGGTTTAACAGGTTAATCTGCTTTGACGAGTTAACCCGGAGTTTTTTTTTTTGTTTTTTTTTTCTTTTTAATTAATTTTTTTTGTTTACTTTAGTTTGTTAATGTTAAATTTCTTTCTATTTAGTTATCAGACTTTCATGACACATATCCCAGGTCTGACGAGTTAACCTGGTTTTGCGGGTTAACCCAGTTAATTCTGGGTTAACCCGTCCATTTTTATTTGTTTTTTTTCTTTTGTTAATGTTAAATTTTTTTATTTAATTATCAGACTTTTATGACATGGATCCCGGGTTTAACGGGTTAACCTGGTTTGACAAGGTAACCCGAAGTTTTTTTTTCTTTTTAATTAATTTTTTTTGTTTAATTTAGTCTGTTAATGTTAAATTTCTTTCTATTTAATTATCAGACTTTCATGACACATATCCCGGGTTTGACTGGTTAACCTGGTTTCACGGGTTAATTGAGTTAATTCTTGGTTAACCCATCAACTTTTTTTTTTCTATTTAGTTATCAAACTTTCATGACATGAATTCCAAGTTTGATGGGTTAACCTGGTTTGAAGGGTTAACCCAGTTAATTCAGATGTTTTTTCTTTGTCTTTATTAATTTTTTTCTTCATGTTGGATTTTTTTCTTTGTTTTTTTCTTTTTAATTAATCTATTTAATTATCATACTTTTCTGACACGCTCTTGCAGCCAGACCCACATCCAAGGCTCTTGGATCTGGTGTTGCAGTCAGACTCACTTAAACTTGAGTTATGTAAGTTTAATATTATTATTAATATTATAAATATTACTCTTGGGTCAAGCGTTGCATTTAGACCCAAGGTTTTTGGGTATATCTTTGCAGAAAGACCTAACACTCTTAGATCTTAGCCTTTTTTATATTTTTTATGCAAGAAAAAAAATTAACCCGTGGGTATGCCTTTGTTTTTTTTCCCTTTTTCTTTTCCTTTTTAAGCATTTTATTGTGGACTGCACAGTGCAGTCCACAGTGAAAAAGCTGATGCTTTTAGTTTTTTTCTGGCTTTTTTCTTTTTTTTCTTTTTTAATTATTTGTTTTAATTTACTTTCTTAATATTAATTTTTTTCTATTTAATTATTAGACTTTTATAACATGGATCCTGGGTTTGACGGGTTAGCCCAGTTAATTCTGGGGTAACCCGTCAATTGTTTTTTTTCTATTTAGTTATCAAACTTTCACGACACAAATCCAATGCTTGACGGGTTAACCTGGTTTGAAGAGTTGACCCAGTTAATTCGGATTTTTTTCTTTTTCTTCATTAGTTATTTTCTTCATGTTGGTTTTTTTTTTCTATATTTTTTTCTTTTTACTTAATCTATTTAATTATCATACTTTTATGATACAACCTTGCAGCCAGATCCACATCCAAGGTTATTGGGTCTGGTATTACAGCCAAACCCATTTAAACTTGGGTCATGCAAGTTTAATATTATTATTAATATTATAAATATTACTCTTGGGTCAGACGTTGCAGCCAAACCCAAAACTCTTAGGTATAGTCTTGCAGAAAGACCTAACACTTTTAAAATCTTAGCTTTTTTGATATTTTTTATGCAAAAAAAAATTGACCCGCAGCATCGCGCGGGTCATCTAACTAGTTAAACAATAAACACACACAAGTAAACATTATGTCCTTGTTTTTGAAGGTTCAAACACTTGAAAAGAAACACAAATGGGCAAGCAAGCATACGCCCTTATTTCTGGAGATTCCGTTATTTCTGGAAGTTCACACAGCAAACACATAGATAGATAAGTCAATATTGTTCTTTTGGGAGTTCTATAAAATTACAATACAAAGCCAAATTGTATGCCATTGCCAATGAAACAGTTGAAATCAATTCCACAAATTAAAAAACATTCACAGCACCACAGCTCAAAGACATAAATCTCCGAGAAATCACCTAATGTTGAGGTGAACATGTAACAGGTAACCAACCTTGCCTGATGCAAACATGAAGAACAAAGACCATTCAGACATATCGCATATGTTGATTTAATTCAACCATTTAAAGTTGAAGGAAAAGGATAGAAGATGATAAATAATTGCAGTCATATTACCTGCAAGAATTAATTATTAGCATGTTTTTCAAATTCCAATGCCAAACTTATCATTTGACGTAATCCTCATGACCACCTCCATCCTCATCCTTTTCCTCTTCCTCTTCCCCTTCCTCCTCCTCCTCCTCCTCCTCCTCCCATTCCTCTTCCTCTTCCTCTTCCTCCTCCTCTTCCTCCTCCTCCTCCCATTCCTCTTCCTCTTCCTCTTCCTCTTCCTCTTCCCATTCCTCTTCCTCTTTTTCCTCTTCCCACCACCCATTATTCCGGGTCCACATTCTACAAGTGCTGGTTAGCACGTAGCAACCGGTGCTTGAATCCTCAACTACTTGAGATACCTACAAAACCAAATTCAAGCATGGCATACACATTCTAACTTCCGAGTCTTGTTATTGAGTGAAAAAAGAAACACAAACACTAAAAGAGAGGCAAGAAATCAAGTCCAATAAGCAGCACCTCTGATTGAGCACTCATTGAACCATTTGTTGTAGTAGAAAATTTTGTGGTCAGCTTCGGGCATTCATACACCTTCAACGTCTTCAGACGAGGGAATAAGAAATCATAACATCCAGGACTGAAGCAAACTATACCTGGTAAATTTTCTAGCAACAGCTCCAGCATATCAGGGAGCACCATCTCCTTCTCAACATTGAAAGGTGAAGCATGATCGTCCTGCCCAAATACTCCCAATAGCTGAGAGCATTGGCTTACTTTTAGTATTTGGAGCTTTGGGAGACCTGAAGCCATGGCTACTGGGAAGAGACTCTTCAACTTGTTGCATCTTTCGATTTCAAGCCGACACAAATTAGGGAAGCATAAAGATTGGAGATCACTTCTTGACAATATCTGAAGCTTTTCGTCATCATTATCCTTAGCAATTATTTGCTCCAATTCCTCACAGGTTGATATGTCTAGAACTTTCAGTTGAACTAGACTAGCAATCATGCTGCTTGTAAATACATGTGCTAGTCTTTGACATTTCCTCACCATCAAAGTAGTCAAATGACTCAGCAAGAGACCCTTCCATATACACTTCATGTCAGGGAAGGAGTCTACGTGTAATGTTTCCAAACTCAAGAGTGAAAGTTCATGCCCAGTTCTTCTATTAGTTAAAAAACTTCCAACCTGCATTAAATCTTGTGCTCCTTTGCAGTCTGTAATATATATTCCTCTCAAATTTGTAAGCCCCTGCATCAAAAGAAAACAAGGGTACCGATTTTTTAGATATAATTCCTATTAATTTTTGTACACTCTGTAACTATTATATAATTTTGGTGATGAACCAATTATCCCGAATACCTAAATACTTATCAACAAAAAGATATAAATAGACAGAGCAATAGGGCATGGGAATATGAAATCGTAATTTTTCATATTTATAATAATCTAAATATAAATTATTATTTCATATTAGTTAAATTAAAAGCAATCATGAAAAAATTATACTTATTAAATAAAAAAAATAAATCATTTTATATTCTATTTACAATAAAACAAATTATGACATTAACAAAAAAAAATATATAAAAGAAAATAATTTTAATTTTACATATTAGTAAAACTTCTTATATATAAAATAAAAATACTTTATCTGGAGGAAGAAATAAGAAATTTGATCAATGTATTGCATTTGACAATTTAAATTAAAAAGGAAAAAATAAGTGGAGAAATATAAAGGACGTACATGGAGCTGTGTCAACAAATTACTCAATTCTTGGTGGCCTTTAATGGTTAACTCTTGCAAAGAAGGCAATTGGGCAGTAAAATTCTTTGGACCAAAAAAGCTGCAACATGAAAGAGACAATTCTCTTAGCCGAGGGAAGTTGATGATGCCATCTCTGGTGAGTGCATCTCCTTCTCCACTGTAAAATATTTGCTTTAAATTGTCAGCAAAAGTAATCTTTATCTGTTCCAGGTTCAGAAGACTTGGAGACACGGAGACAGGGAAGACATGTTCCAGTTTATCACAGTCACTTATAGAGAGAGTTTTTAACTTTGGGAAGCGAAGAGACTCTGGAATGATTTCCCTTTCGTCATCCTTTTCTCTGATAAGATGCTTCAATCCACGGCAATATTCTATCCGTAGTGTTTCTAGATGAATAAGACTTTGAGCCAGGGACGGCGTGAAGATAAATGTTAGTTTGCTAAGATACCACAACTCCAGATGATTAAGACTTTGGAGGCTGACATGTCTACTGGGCCCCTTCCATATCCATTTGAGCTCAGGTAACCAGGACAGCTGTAACTCCGTCAAAGATGATAGCAGCGGCAGCTCCTTTTCCTCACTGCTTCCTTCATCAGCCTCACCCAATTCAAATATCTCTTCCAATGAATTGCAGTGATTAATTTCCACACTCCTTAGATTTTTCAAAGCTTGCCGCCATTTTGCTGGAAACAGAGTGCGAATATCCCCACATGCAGCCACTTCTACATGTTCTAATCTTTGTAAGAAGTCCTTTTGCGACCCATGGCCATGGGTGGTCATCTGATCAGAGGACAATACTATATTTTCTAAACCCTCAACGTTGCTAAAACCAATTTGAGACACAGTAGGAAACAACTGCTCAAATGTCTTTGCATTTAAGGATGTGGCGCTGATATCACCCAAATATAATCTTTTCGAGATTGGGTATGCTGTTATTGAATACCCATTCCCTAACACTATATCATATTTGAGCAACCTGGGAAAAACAAAATCTCTGGGAATGCATTCAACCTTCGGTATCGTCAATGATAATACGGCCAAATGAGACAGCGAATTTAGTTCTGTTACTCTTGCATTCATTCCTCCTGTGCTGTCCCATCCCGTGAAGCTGCCATCCCAGATCAATAGTTCTTCTAACATCTTCAACCTTCCAATCAAATTCACAGGAATGCTTGCAACGTACATACAACCTGTCACATCCAACAATCTTAACTCCTTGAGCTCCCCCATTTCCTCAGGTAATTCTTTAATGGAGTCGCACCACATGAAAACAAGAATCTTAAGTCTTTGCAGCTTTCTCAATGAAACGAGGTCCTTGCATATACATTTGACTAACAGCAATGATTGAAGGTTTGTTGAGAATTCAAGTGATTGCAATGACAAGCACCCTCCCTTCAGAGACAAAACTTCAATTTCTTTCATTCCTTCAAAAAACCTCTCTGGAACATTCAGACCATCATCCAGTTCTAATAATAGAACTTTGAGCTGTGGACAAACCAATCCTTGAGGAAGTTCTGCTAGTTTATTGCCCATTAACGAAATTACTGTACAACCTTCAAATCTTCTATTGCTCATTGGCCACTCCTTCAACCCAAAGCCAGCCTTTACCATGAATCTGTATTTTTCTGATGATGCTATCTGAATAGCAACATCACGAACCAAGTCATGCATTTGCACATATTCTTCAGTTTCAGTTCCTAACAGCATACAACAAGCTTTGAGGTTTTCGATTTCCATATAAACTCGTTTCCTTGCACCTTCAATGAACTTCACATCTTGATATAACCCGTAGCCAACTGCATATCTCGTCAACTCCTCGATTGGAATGTTGTAATCTTCTGAAAATAAACAGCATAGCAAGAAACATAGCTTGGTTTCCTCGTGCTTCAAATAATCATAGCTCAATTTAAGACATGCATATGCATTTCTTCGGTCATCAAATGTTTCCACGTGCCGAGATTGAGATTTTTTGAGCTCTTCAGATGCTACTTCCCACTCATGTTCAGATTTATCTTTTAGAGCCTTTCCCACTGCCACAAGTGCTAAAGGCAAGCCTTGGCATTCTCTCGCAACCTCCTTTGCCACTCTGTTCAAGTCAGAGTCCTCATCACGTAAACCTGCATTGATTTTGAATAAAGCCCATGCTTCCTCTTCAGATAAGACTCTTAAAAACACTTTTTGCTGGCACTCCATATAAGAACATATGTTTTCAAGACGTGTTGTTATAACAATTTTACAACACCTGTGAGCGTCACCAAATGGGATCCCTATCTCTTTCAAGTCAATATCTTTCCAAACATCATCTAGGATTATAAGCATCTTCTTTCCCTGCAGTCTCTGCCATAACCGACCTGCTCTCCCTTCTTTACTTTTCTCGTCAAAATGCAGACCTAAACTATCTGCCATTTGATCCTGCATGTCTGTGACATGTGGATTCTGGGACACCGTAGCCATCAAAACTTCATTAAAAAGCTGCAACTCTTTGGCTTTCCTGCCTACTTCTTTCACCAGGGTGGTTTTACCCACCCCTCCCATGCCGTACAGTCCGATCATATTGACACTGTCATCTTTGAGAGCTTTCATAATTTGTTCAAAAGCTTCTTTTGACGATTCTGAGGGTGTGAATCCCTTTGATGGAAGAAACTCTGTGTCTTGAAGAGGTGCTTTGTGGGACACTTTTGGAAACTTTCTGCTATTTTCTTCAAGTTTTTTCAAAGTCTCTATCTTTTTTGCCAGGGCCTTGCTTAACTTGAATTGTGGTATCCAATTTGGACACCAATTAAAGCATTTGCTATTTTTTCCCTTTTCATTTTCCAAACGATTAACACCTTCAATTTCGTTTTTTGCATCTTCCAACCATTTGTTGACATCCTTCTCAATTTCTTCAGCATTTCTTTCAGCAACTTCGACAGCGTTTTGCAAACGATCAAGAGTCAAAGCCAGGTTCTTCTTCTGTTCATTGAATTCTTGAACAAAATTGTTGAAACAGAACATGTAACGGAACTGCCTTATTGTTGGTTCCACCAAGAGTTCTGCTATCTTAGATAAAATGGATCCACCAACACTTTCGATAGCCATTTTCCACCAGTCTGAAAATCAGAGAAATAAGGATGCTGACTGTGAGAGGAGTTCACTACAAGTAAAATAGGCATTGAGAGAATGAGAATAGGAATTTTATTACCTGAATTTGTGAAAATATGCGCGAAAAGCACTGGTGTTGATTGCTCAGCGAGGAACAAAACGAGAAGGCCTTTAGCTCTGTATGGAATCAAGCTTCAAAAGCAACAAGGCAAGGTATAAGTATACCAATGAACAATTAATTCCTTGTCCCCTTATCTATATCTATCTATGCCATCTACAAAAGTTAGGGTGTTATCTTTTGTTGAAGACTATAATATCTTTAAATTAATTTGTTATTAATTTTAAATTGTCACAGTGTTGTTAATAAAATATAGAATATTGATATGGTTGTATTGTTAATCAAAAAACTCTATACATTAAACTCTATAGAATATAGAAAATACACTTTATAGAAGTGTAGCTCAACTAGTCAAATTTTAGGTTTACTTTCTAAAAGTCACCAGTTTGAGTCTCACAAACCTCAGGGTCATTGGAGACTTATATTGTTGTTAACTTCAGGGTCTGTAAGATTAGTTGAGGTGCGCGCAAGCTAACCCGGACACCCACGTTAATAAAAAAAAAGATATAGATTATTAATATCTTTCCCTTCTTAGTTCTTTAAGATTTTTTCTTCCTTTGATATCTTTATACATTTCTAAGAGTGTATTTTCTTATATACAATTGCATTAAAATTCATTTATTTGAATAAAATTTAACTTTCCTAGCTATATAAGAAAGGCAGATTTCTATAACAATTTTTAATTTTTTTTACATAATTGAAGACGATGAAGATTATATTGTTACTAAGTAGAGAATCAAAAAATTAAAGACAACTTCAAATTAAAAAGATTATATAAGAAAAATAGAAAATGTATGAAATAACATGGTGAGGATGATTTCAAAATAAAATAAAAAATGTTTAAAAGATGAAGAAAAAGATGACATATTCAACAAGGATAAAATGTATAGAAGTTTGATTAAATTCATTTTCAAATGACACTTTTGGAATGTTCTTAGAAGATCAAAATAAAAATTTGGTACAGCTCATTAATCATGTTATGTATACATGAGGGAATTTAAAGCAATAACGGTTCAGTACGAAGAAAGTTTTTAAAAAAATATAAAACACTATAAAAATTAACATCCTAAATGAGATATCCTAAAAGAGAATTATAGAATGGAAATTATTTCTAACTGAAAATATCCCAATAAAGAGATAGAGAACGGAATTATAATTGTGAAGGCTAACCTTAGGTAAACATGAAAAAATGAATTTTTTTATTGAATTTTCTAGAAGAGATAAAATTATATGTTAAGAGTATGTTTGTTTTGCATAAAATATTTTACAAATAAAAAATGGTTTACTTTTAAATTCAATGTTTGGCTTGAAAAATACTTTACCGTTAAATATTTTACATGTAAAATAATTTTTAATAATGGTGGTGATGGAGGTGGTGAGATGACAATGATGGTGAAAGAGGTGGTGGTGAGATGACAATGGTGGTGAAAGAGATTGTGGTGAAGTGGTAGTGGTTGTGAAATGATAAAAGTAGTGGTGGTGGTGGTGATGATACAAGAAGAGGTGGTGGTGAGATGGTTGTGGTGGATAAAGAAAAGATGTTAGTGGTGGTGGTGAGAAGGAGATAGTAGTTGAAATAGTTGGTTGATATTGCAACTGTTATTTTTCAATCCTAACAATATGTTGCTTTAATCAAAAGTAATAAGTGAATATATATTTGGTATAATAGAAACTATATGATTAAGATAGGTATCATCATTATAGGTGAATTTAGAAGAAAAAAAAATGTTTTATTTGTTTTTAAATAGTATTAATTATAAAATTCTTGTGTAAGATGAGTTTCAAATCTCATCCAAAGATTCAATAATTATGACATTTACCATAATATTATAGAGTTTCCAAAAGGACAAATCGTACCCTATTGGGTATGGTACGATCCATTATGAGCTATAGGGATATGGCCTAAAAAATTGTTGCTTAGTTTTAAAATAAAGTTCCAACAAAATTTAGTAATAAGACTTCATATAAGATATGAAAAGATAGGAGACTTAACTTATTATACTTGAAGATTTGGGGATGTGATATTTATGTAAAGCATATCATATATGAAAGTTATGAGCTAAATCAAATAAATTTAAGTTTATAGGATATCTTAAAAAAAACTATTGGATAATATTTCTACCATTCCATTGAGCAAAAGTTATTTGTCTCCAAACATGCTATATTTTTAAAAAGAATTTATTCTTGAAAGAAGTAGTGAAAGAAAAATAAAATTTGGAGAAATTCAAGAACCATAAACTGACATCTAATTAGAACATGAGCTAGAATATATAACATTAGATACTCAACTTAAAGCTCAAGAAACACAATAACTTCATAGATCTAATAGAAGATGTCATACACTAATGAGATATGGATTTTTTATAGAAGCTAAAAATGATGAGTTACTTATATTTAATATGCCTACCAATTACATGAAAGCAATATCTAATATTAATTCCATAAAATGAATCAAGGATGTAAAATTCTAAATGGATTAAATATAACTTGACTATTAACCTAAAAGGGTAAAACTCACTGAATGTAAATGGATCTTTAAGAAACAAATTAATATTAATGGCAATGTATAGATGTACAAAACCAGAATAGTTGACAGTGGTTACAAGCAAAGAAAAAGAATTGACTTTGATGAAACCTTTTTATTAGTAGTTATGTAAAAACCTTCTTGCTATAGCTACATGCTAATATTATGAATTTTAGCAAATAGATATAAAAAATGCTTTTCTATATAGGAAAATTCATAAAGATATGTATATTACACTACCTAAAGGTTTTGAATCTAAGAAGTAGTTAAAAAGAACTAAGAATTTCTTTATGATCTATAAAGGAGATAAACTAGAAGTTTATGGATATTCAAATGCTAGATTTAAATTAGATATTAATGATAGCAAATCCTAGTCTAGATATATTTTTACTCTAAATGGTGATGATTTTATTGACCTTTAGAGTCACACATTCATATTTTTTTATATTTTGATGATAACAAAAAAAAAAAAAGAACATAGACTAATAATATGTCTAGTTGAGAATAAGTTTTAAACATGTTTCATATTAAGATCACATTAATAAACATGAAGGATTTCATAAAAAATTAATCAAAAAGTTCAAGTATTCATTTTAGTGTTTAATTTATAAATCTTTACATCTTACTTGATGGTATAATTAAAATAAACTCACACACACTACTTTACATACATTTAGGATTGATATAAAAGATGATCTAAGATGGATGGCTCTAGGAATTCACCTAGTTTAAAACTATTAAATATGTAATTCTACATGAAACGAACCACCATTTGTTCATTAATGATGAAAACATTTGAGAATTCTGCATGAATCAGGCGCTCACTTGTTTATCAGTGATGAAAACTTGGGAATTTTGTAGGAACCGGTTGATTGATTGGCTTGATCAATTTGAACCAATCGATCGTTTTAGTTATTAATGGGGTTCCAATGACTAGTTTTTCTTAGAAACAATTATATAGCTTGTCTAATTGTAAAATTAGTAAGGGATTCCGGACATATATGATAAACAACATACTCTAAGATCAAAATAACAATAAAATTATAAATTATTGATTATACTCTAACTAGTGGATTTAAACCTTTATATTCTAGAACAAAGAGTATACATTTTCATTCTAACTATACTTAAACACTTTTAAATCCTATAAGTGCTATTTAGTGAGTTATGGAGATACTAGAACTTTATTTATATCATTCACTCTATGAAAGAGTTTGTTGTAAACAAAACCATACTTGTAAACCTATGAGAGTTAAGTAAAAACTCATGGTATTGGTGAGGGAATAAAAATGAATACTCTTTGGCATTTGAAACCGTTCACCACATTGAGGATGATGATGATGATCAAGAAAGCATTGAAGAGGACATTGCCTTAATTACAAGGTGATTAAGAAGTTTTCTATCAAAAGTGAAAATGAGGTACAGTATTTGGATGATGAATCCGACCCTACCTCTGATGAGTTGCATGATGCTCTTGAATCTTTATATGATGAATTTAAAAAATTAGGTTTAAAATATAGTTTATTGAAATAGAATTATGCATACTTGTTTGCTGGAAAAAGAAACTCTAGAAAATAAAGATTGCATTGTTATTGATTGTTGTTATCTATTTTTGGGTTCCCACACAAAAAATAAAAAAAATACAAAAACAATATATCAAAAAATATTCAGAAGAAATCCAAAAAATAATAGAAGCGAGAAAATGATGCTGGAATGCCCATAAAATGACCAAAAATTGGTTGAGGAGGTTTAAAAATACAAAAATTGAAATTTAATAGTATATCAGCCCTGTTGATAAGAAAAATTCAATTTTTGAAAACAAAAGTTCAAAATCAAATATTTATGGACTCAATTAAATTTTATTGAAGGTTTAATTGAATTTATGGAGGGTTTGATTGCAAGAAAAAATGTTTTTAAGTCAATTTGGGCTTTATTTGGAAGAAATTAAAGTTCAGGGATCCAATTATAATTTGTCCAAGAGTTTGATTACAAAATTGTGAAACCACAAGGACCAAATCAAAATGGCCATTTGAATTGGAGAAACAGAGACGTTTCATGAACTGTTCATCGTCTTCTCCTCAGCAACAGTTTCAGCAATAACATGCCGCAGATTGCTTCAGTTATGGGGAACGTTTCACAGCTACAATCTCTCTGCACACCGCCGACCGTTACCACTGCAATAATATCGCGAATGTCTTTATTATAAAAGAAAAAAAACGCATGTAGTTTTGGCTATAAAAAGTCAGGGAGGAGAACGAACTAGAGGGGGGAGACAGGGGAAAAAACAGGAGGAGAGGAAGCAGTGTTGGTGGAACAGCCCCCTTCCACACTGTCGTCTTCGTCTGCAACTGCAAGCAGCAGGTTCCAGGAACCAGGGTGATTCTCTTTTCTTTAAGAACAGAGGCAAAGAGAAGACGAGGGGGATAGAACCAGAGGAAACAGTGGGCACAAAAGGAGAACAGAGACAAGCAGAAAAATAAGAACCACGCAGAAAAAGACCACTGACAACAGGCATCACCATCGTCTTCATTCCTTCATCTCAAAGAGCCAGGACAACAGGGTAGATTGCCGCACTTGGAAGAGAAAGAGAGAACAAGGGGGGGGGGGGGGAGAACAGGACAGAGGAAAGAAAAAAAACAGAGGCAGGAGAGAACGAAGAAGACGACATAGGAGGGAGTAAAAAACGAGAAACAGAGGAGACGAGGAAAAGAGTTTGATCTGAGGGAGATGGAAAGGAACAGAAAAACAAGAACACAGAGGAGAAGAGAATAACAGTAACCTCAATCTCTTCGGTCTCTCTCTCTCTCTCCGCCGTTTGGAGCAGCGCCACCATCAGCCTCTCACCATCTTCCTCCCCCTGCTGCAACACCCGTGAAGAAGAAGAAGAAGCCTGCGCCTCTGCACAGACGGGAAGAACAGCAGCAAACACTGCCCGCCACCGCAGAGAAGAGCCACCGTCTGCAGCCACCAGCGCCACCATCAACAACGACACCACCACTATTAGAAACAGAAGAAGAAAAAGAGAAACAGGAGACAGAAGCGGGGAGAAGAAGGAACACAGAAAAAATAGAACAGAGAAGGAACAGAACCGTCGTCCAACAGCATAGAACCGGCAGCTCCAGCTCCCGCAAGAACGGACGACCGCCAGGTAAGCCTCCACTTCTCTTCTTCTTCTTCTTCCTCGCCCGGGCTGCTCCATTGTTCACGTTGCAAGTGAACAGTGGAGAGTTCTCCACTGTTTGTTTTTGTTTACTGGGCCAGGCAGTGCCGGCCTAGCCCAAAATGGGTGAGCCGGGTCCGGCCCGGCCCAAAAGGAAAAAATTTTAAAAATATATTTTTGGAAAATTTGTGATTTCCCCGTGTATTTTTTTACTGCATTTTGATCAATACTGGTTTGTATTTTTATACTATAAAGATACAAATCCGGTATTAAAATACTTCGTTTTCGTCAAAACATTAAAAAAAATAAAAAATATTTTGTTTTGATGCATACGGCCAAGTCTCTCAATAATAATAATTAAAAAAAATTGTATTTTCGTACAACAAAGAAAATTTCAAAAATATATATCAACATGCATTTTGGCTTTAATAACTAGTTTATTAAAGTAACGAGAACTAGGCCAATATTTTAAAAATTCTAAAAAACATTATTTTGTTTTCTTTTAGTATCTAGGGTTACGACCTTATACGTAAGACATATTCCAGATATTAAATTCTTTTGTTGACATTAGAACGGTTAGGTTTTACCTAATAAGATAAGGATCTCTTTACCGAAGATGACTTTTCTTGAACCATAGACGGACCAACAACTAAAAAACACGACAAGACCTTAGATTTTATCAGACAATAAAACAATGTAGCTTACCTTAGGTAGGGCGTATTTGGGGTGCTAATACCTCCCTTTGCGCAACCAGTCCCTGTACCCGATCTTTAAGACCAGTTAGGGTTCCTAGTGATCAAAATACTAGGTGGCGACTCTCCATTCCTGCTTTTCACATGTAAAAGACAAGAATTCCTTGTCTCCCCACACATATTTGCCACATTTAGATAGATATTTTGAGGGTGAATGTTTTCGCCGCGATGCTGCACACGTGCGACATTGATGAAAATAAAAAGGTTAATCAACTTGAAGAAGAAAATAAATCCTTCCAAGAAAAGTTTGATAAGTTGAATACAATACTAGCTAAATTCACAAAATACTAGCTAACTTCACAAAAGGCTCTAAGAATTAGAAAATGTACTTTGAAGCCCAAGATATCTTTTTAACAAAAGATGTTTAGTTTACCAACTTAAAAGGAACCAAAAGTATTTGAAAAATTACTCTGTTAAAGCCAAACAATCCTATGACCCTAACAATAAATAAAATTATTGTAAAGATATAGGTCATTTGATTTAGACATAATAAACAATAATCTATTTGGATTTGTAGATAGATAGAGATATATAAATTATTGTGTTTTAGAATAATTTATTAAAATGTTTGGATTAATTTTTATTTCATGGTCAAGATTCTTGTGTAATATTTTATATATTGTTAAAAAAATCCTACACTCTATTTTGCTTAACTAAGGAATTTATAAGAATTTTATTTTTTATAGACTAACCATGCAATTGAATAATTAACATATATTAAGAGAACTTGGTATTTCACTGTAGCAATGACTAATGAAATGCTTTAGTCTTTTTCACTTTAGTTCTCAAGTTGTTTTTTTTAAGTTTAAACTTTTTTTTTTCAATTTTATCCTCTTCACTTTTATTTTCATTAAAATAGAAAGATAAGGTTATAAAAATTGAAGGAGATCCATCTCTTACAAGAGTACTATTATTTAGACCATTACCCTATTTTAATTCACCAAACAGATTGAAATTTTACTGTTGTGAATTTGTAGCTTTTACATCCGTTTCAATTTAAGGTGAAAGTTCAAAATGTTAGCTATCAAGGCTTTCACTTCATAATTGTTTTTTTTTTCTTTTTATAGATTTATTTTGATATTAAAACTCAAATTTAACAGGTTAATCCGAGTTGACCTGAGATATTTTTTAATTGATTTTATTTAATTTATTCATTCAATAATGTATTAATTAAGAGTTGAGTTTTATAATTTTTTTATTTACTTTCTATAGGTTTATCACGGTCTCATGATTCTATTGCAGGTTAGCCTAGTTGTCTTAGTTTTTTTTTTATCCTTTTTCAATTGAATATTTTTTTTTCAATTTTATTTTTTAATTTGGAGTTGATTATTAGGCTTCATAATTTATTTTATTTTGTTTTCTTTGAGATTCTCCTAACCTCATGATATAGGTTACGAGTTTGGTTGGTTAACTTGGGTTGACTAGGGTGGTTTTTTGTGTCATTTTTTTAATTAAGTTTTTTTTCAATTTTATTTTGCAATATTATGTTGACTGAAAATTAGGCTTAATATTTTTTCTTAGTTATCTTTTATAGGGTTATTAAGGTCTTATAACTCAGGTCAGGAACTTGGCAGGTTAACTTGAGTTGATTCTCGTAAATCCAAGTCAATCTAGTATATATAGTATTTAATTATCTAGTGTTGGCTAAAAGGGGATATTTCTCTTAACATCATAGAAATCCTTGTAGATTTATAGTATTTAGAATTTAACAGGAACTATGAATATACAAATACGTTTAGCCTAGCAAATAATTACATAATAGCTTTATCTATTGAAGATGATTTGATTAAAATGAATCTAATTTCCTCAATTATTAAGTAATGGGAAGGTCTGCTCTTACTACGTGGATTTTGGGGCTTTCCAATATAAAACAAAATGAGTGATATAATAAAAAAAATGAAAAAGAAAAGGAATGATGGTGTCAAGATCAAATTATGGTGGTGAAAGCTAGCCATGCACTATTAAATCCAAACATTATAGTTAATTAGAATGTTCTTCATTTTTACTTTCACTATAATAGAAAGATGAGGTTGAAAATTGAAGGAGATCCAACTTTTACAAGAGTAATATTATTTAGACCATTACCCTACTTTAATTCACCAAACACAGAGAAATTTTAGTCTTGTGAATTTGTAGATTTTACATCCATATCAAATTTAAGGTAAAAGTTCAAAATGTTAGCTATCAAGATTAAAGTCTTAATTTAATTTTATATATGTATTATTAAGAAGATTTTAAAACTAATTAGTTTTCTAATTGACTAATAAATTAAAACACCATAATCTTTTTAATAATGGGTGTTTGATCTGTATTTACAATTATTCAACCCTACAACGAGATATATAGACTTCCATATAAACTTGTGTATATAGAGATTGATTGAGTCTAGTAGGAGAGAATAAGGATTAAATTGAGAAAGTATTTCACTTTCTTTCTTCATGGATCATACTTGCAAACATGTATGAACACATAATATATGCATAACAATATAATATAAAGACAAAAACAAATTAATAATACAAGAATTAGTTAAAATACACATACCTTATATAGCAGAGACCGGAACGAATGAAAGGTTCACGATCACTTAGACACCCACAGCCTCTCTATCAATAGATTGCAACCACAAATATAATCCTTAATGTATGTAGTGTTCCTATAATTATGATGATTGGGGTAAAAAAAACGAAAGGACCTGAAAAGAAGACAATAATTAATTAAATGAGGAATACTCTCTGCCACTTCCAAGAATGAAACTCGAGCTATATGATTGTCCCTCTAATCCCACTCAAGGAATATGATTTGCCCACACATATATATATATATATATATATATATATATATATATATATATATATATATATAAAAAGAATATAAAAATCAT
>Ga0307513_10005427_pt1 | contig 16850 bp, 16 predicted proteins | sample 15_EM_MG_FD_202174 | JGI IMG/M metagenome (GOLD analysis project Ga0307513, IMG submission 202174) | Populus trichocarpa ectomycorrhiza microbial communities from riparian zone in the Pacific Northwest, United States - 15_EM | ecosystem: Host-associated > Plants > Roots > Unclassified | place... | reverse complement strand
TATTTATTTCCTTATTTGGCATAATCTATTTCCTTTTTTAGTAAGTGGGGAGGGGGGGGAGGGTCTGCGAGACCTTATCCAAATAAAAGGACCTCGTGTACCAGGATTTTTTTTTGCGTACCCCTTGGGCTGAGGTACAAGGGAGCGAAATGAGGTTATATAAGTAAAAGGAAAATAGGGGCTTGACCCCAAGATGTCCGTTCATGTATCAAAGAAGTAAAGAACGATGTCATGAAGATACGCTGCAAAAGAAGTAAAGAAGAGCATCCACAAGGGCGCTTGATGGAGTCACGTGATGATTCCCAACATTGTTCAGCATTCTTTGCTTCATTTCTGTATCCTTTCTCTCCAAATGGGAAGGAGACAGCTGCAGGGGAAATGGATATGACTGTGATGGAAGCGCTAGTTTTGAGCTGGCAGTGATGGTCATATTGGCATCCTTGGGGTACTGGGATGGTTTTCCAGAGGAATTGTGTTGGGGTCCGAAGTGCTATTGTTGGCAAGGGAAGTACAGCCCCAACCATACTGAAAAATGTTGACATTGACAAAGAATGCATGGGAATTTTGGAGGAGGTGTTCGAGAATATGAATTGAATACGAATCAGATGGGCGCTTCAGGTAACAAGTAGGGCTGTGCACCGTAACCGTAAGCGACGGGTTTACGGCCGGGTCTGATGGGCATTTTCCCGTCCCGTCTGAGGTTCGGATGCATACCGTTGGACCCGTCCGTCGAGACCCATTACGGCCGTCGTATGGGTACCTTGTAGATTCACATTATTTTCCTATTATCAATGGGTAATTGGATGCTAAAAAAAATTACCTAGTCTGTGCGATACTTTGTCCATGTATAGACGACAACCCACAGCTGAAATTGCCTCCAAGAGCATCCAATCTACCTAAAATGCCAGGGATCGATACAAATTCAAACCCCACGCTATGTCAGTATCCTCGTAAAGTTGGTTGTTGATGCTCAAAACTCAACTTGTTCTCCATCTACAGCTTTCGAATACCCCAAAAATTCTATACATCAGGAAAAGGCCACCTAGCTCTGGCTGTCTTTAGATGCTTTAGCAGTCCTAGGGCATCCTGAGACATCCCAAGACATCCCAGGATGTCTCAGGATGCTCTAGGACAGCTAAAGCATCTAAAGACAGCCAGAGCTAGGTGGCCTTTTCCTGATGTACAAGTTTTCGCAGGCAATAAAAATCTGAAATATAATGAATTTTGTTGGATAGTAAGTAAAACGGCCATCACAACCATTTACGGCCGTTTTTCACCCAACCCGTCCCGTTTTGCATTTCAGACAACCCGAGTCAAACAGGCAACCTAGGTGACCCTGAAGTCAAGGAGACACGTGTAGCTCAGTCTTAAGTGACACTTTGGTCACCTCAAGTTTTATTAGGTACACATAAAATTTACTTAGGATACTTCACAAATTGGGGTAAGCACACCTGTGGACACTGGGGGCATTGGCTTATTTGCACTGAGATAAAAAACTGGATAAAATGTGGAATTATTTTTAATATGTCCTGGAATATAGCTGCAGAAAATAATTGGAACAAATTTTAAATGCAGTCTCAATCAATCTGATGATAATAATGTGATTGTTGAAGTCCTAGACGAGGATCATATGAGTCTCAGCGTGAACAAGAAAGGCTGAATATATTGTAAATACCTAGACGAGGATCATATGAGTCTAGGGATGATACATGAGTCTATGAACAAAATGAGAAGGAAAAAAGACTGTACCTCAGCGTGAACAAGAAAGGCTGAGGTACCAAACAATAAAGCAAAGCTTTATAAAGGAAAAGGAAAAAGGGGCTTTGGCCCCGGAATGTCCGTGATAAATGAAAGAAGCAAAAGATGTAAAAGCGACGATACGACGACAATAGAAGTAGAAGATGTGTCCGCCTGGGTGCCTGATGGATATCACGTGACCTATCCTAATAGTGATCATATTTTAAATTTATTCTTTTTATGATTGATTAATAAAGGGGGGTTATATTGTGGACAAAACTGAAAAATAATCTGGGAATTGATTTCTATTATTGCCATTTTCAAAAAGGTTGGCGGTGGGTCACATCGCGTCACACACAGCAATCTTCTGAGCTCAAAGTTCCGAGCGAACTATCTCGGGATCTGGTGGTCGTACAAAGATGATTTTGGGTGCGTTAGACTGGTCTCGACGAGTAGATATGCGCCCCACCTTGAAATATACAATTTGGTTAAGTTTTAGTGGTGTTCCGAAATGGAGGTCTTGAGCTTGCAAAACATGAACTTCCGAGACAATGGCATGGTAAAAAAATGTAATTCTTTCAGAAAAATGTTCTCAGGTATGTAAAGGAGTGCGCCCCATAAAAAAATTGGTGAATATCAATGCTGTGGAAACCATATTCACATAAGCGTTTTGGGTGGTATTAGTCGCAGGCTTATCCATCTCTTCAGTCACTTCCATCTCCCACATTCATTAAAATTTTGACATTTGATATTGCTCACACATACTTATGCGTGGACAAAAGGGTGGTATTGATGTCCAAGGATTGAGCCATGTGTAAAAGAATATCTCTGAGGTTATCAGAGAGAGTTTTTCCATGAACCATGTGCCGGGGGGACAATCCAATGTTACAATTGTTACAAAATGACATCTATCTACATCTGAACGCACAGTAAATTGATGGAAGTAAACAGAAGAGATGGGTGACCCTGTGACTGAGGTCAGACACTACCCGATAGTGCTTGGAAGTCCAGTCTCAAGACTGCAAAAAAACCGAGACCGAACCAGACCCAGACCGCCCAGGACTGGAAATTCCCAGGACCGTCGAAGACCGCAACTGCGGTCCGGTCTTCGGTCCCTCAGGATTTTGGAAATTTCAAGACCAACAAAAGACCAGTTTAACCGGTCTCAACCAGTCTTTGCAGCCTGAAAAGTTACCCAACTATGTACTGTAGTCTACAAATATTTATGTAATGTTTCGACCTCAGCATTCACGAAATCGCCAGAAATCGTCATCGGGAGCGGAGTTTGAATGTGATCAACCATGTCCGTCACATTGTTCTCTGCTCCTATCCCTCTCACCACCTCCCTCTCGACTCAACGGACACGCCAAATTTGCATCAAAAGGTATATAGTCAGTTGTAAATGTTTTCCTACACTAATTCTCATATTTTAGGACCCCAGGCACTTGCATTCCTTGCCAGCAGCCACCACCCAGCCTCTCCCCTCCAACAAGGGATGTAGGCTGTTTTTTCGCATCGCTGAAGAGTTCTAGTGGGGAAATGGGGGTTTGGGATGGTGTAGAGAGATATGAGAGGAGACGCATGGAGTTGGAGACCCACCAGGTGCGTGAAGAGGAGAACCATAAGCGGCTCGTCTCTCGATTCCCTCACTTCCCTTCATGGCCACCTCCTGATGACAATCTCGCATTAGGACCAACATGACATCCCACCCACACTGACCAATGCCCATCATTTCGAACATGAGCCCACCGTTTTGGGCGTGAGCCTGTCGTTTCGAATGTGACCCCATTGTCTCGAACACAAGACCATCGTTTCGAACAAATGTCAGCCCATCATTTCAAGTGTGAGCCCGTCATTTCGAACGTGAGCCTGTCGTTTCGAACGTGAGCCTGTCATTTCGAATGTCAGCCCGTCGTTTCGAATGTCAGCCCATCATTTTGAGTGTGAGCCCATCGTTTCGAACGTGAGCCTGTTGTTTCGAACTTCAGCCTGTTGTTTCGAATGTGAGCCCGTCATTTCGAATGTCAGCCCATCGTTTCAAACGCGAGCCCGTCATTTCCAATGTAACCCATGGATGGCACTCACTGTGACTGTGAATGCAACCAAGCCATGGAGTACAGGCCACGTCAACAGTAGGTACAATGTACAGCGCGTTTGTTTATAAGGGTACTTGTAATTATATTATTTACTACTACTATGTACAAGACCGGTCTGGGACCGGTCGCAAACTGGTCTGAACCGTAACTGGTTCAGACCGGTCTTGCAACCGCAAAAAACCGCGTGAAACCGCTGTGGACCGGTCTATGACGGTTCTGGTCTTGGTTTTTGAGAATTTGAGAAATGGTGGACCGGTCTCGGTCCCAGTCTTTTCAAATATGGATGAAAAACCGGACTGGACCGGACTTCCAAGCACTACTACCCGATATCTCGAATTCGTGAATTCAGCACTGATATTTACCAGTTTTTTTTTATGGGGCGCACTCCTTTACATACCTGAGAACATTTTTCTGAAAGAATTACATTTTTTACTGTGCCATTGTCTCGGAAGTTCATGTTTTGCACGCTCAAGACCTCCATTTCGGAACACCACTAAAACTTAACCAAATCGTACATTTCAAGGTGGGGCGCATATCTACTCGTCGAGATCAGTCTAACGCACCCAAAATCATCTTTGTACGACCACCAGATCCCGAGATAGTTCGCTCGGAACTTTGAGCTCGGAAGATTGCCACATGTGACGTGATGTGACCCACTGCCAACCTTTTTGAAACCGGCAATAAGTCGCCCAGCTAAATCTAGATCATTTTTAAAATATATCCAGGTGTGACTGGCACATGACTCTTGTAGTATGAGAGTCATGTGCCAGTCAAATTTCGGCCATTTCAGCTTCAACAATGAGTAGTTATTTGGTCCAAACTATCTAATTTCATTTATTAGTGAACAAAAATCATATTCCATTACTATCTCTGTAAAATACGCAAGTTACAATACAGAACTGATGAAGGGTATGGTAATTCCTACAATTTTGGCATGTTTCTTAAATAACATGCTTATTTCTGCACATTTTAACCTTAAATTTGGGATCTTACATCCTTAGAACATTTATTAAACAGTAGTAATTTTTATTTTACTATCGGACTCAAAGGCGCTCATATTGAACGCTATCTTCGAGGGTGAGTGGAGTTTTAAATCGACATCAACCGCCATCACGATTAATATTGCTCTCATTCCTCCACCACCACCTTCACCCTCAACACCTCAACACCCTCCCGACGATGCGCAGCAACCCGGCGACGAGCCCCTCCCCTCTCACAAGGGATGTGGGCTCAATCATCAACACTCTGGGGCGCGCAGAACAAACAGCAGCCACACCCGCCCCTCCCCTTTCCAAAGGGATGTGGGCCGGCTTATATTCACTTGACGGGGGGAATCGGGGAGATCGGCGAAGGAATGGGGGATGGAAAAACACCAGGGGGGACCCAGGAATTGGGAGGCCCATCCAGTGTGTCATGAAACGAACCACGACTTTCCATCGTGGTTCGTTTCCTCCCATCCTTTGTTCCATTCCCCTCCTACTGATCATCCTTGACCCAACACCAGCAACAGCTGTGACGACAATGATGGCAGCTGCAACAACCATGGCAAGGAGGATGCAGGCAGCCTCTGCAACAACAACGACAATGACAATGACGCCAGCAGCAGCAGCAGCTGCTGCAACAACAATGACAATGACAACGATGCCAGCAGCAGCAGCAGCAACAACAACAGCAGCAGAAGCAGCAGCGGCAGCAATGATGACAGGACAACGGCAGCTGCTGCTGCTTCACCGAAACCACAATAGCACCCCAAAACAACGGCGATGAGGATCAATGTGACAACGACGAGAGGGGAAATGACAACAAAGTAGGGAAACATGATGACAATGAACTGGGGGACTAGGAGGTGGAGAAGGGGGGGTGAAATATGCGGAGAAGGGGGAAACGACGGGGTGGAGGGGCGAGACGAAGAGGAGGAAGAGGAGGGGAAAGCGAGGAGGATGAAGAGGCGCGAGAGGAGGATGAGGCACCAGACAACAAGGTGCAAGAAGCACCAGACAACAGGGAGCAGGTGGAGGAGGAGGCAACCCACACGGAGGAGGGGGGGGACCCACGTGGAGAAGGGGGAAACAACGAACAGGAGGAGGGGGGTGACACGATGATGATGAGAGGGAAACGACCCAACACCCCGACACCTCAACACCCTGACCATACTGTTGGAAACAGCGACCACAACGACGACCAATGGAGGGGTTAGAAACCCCGCGATGAGTAGAGTCACCCCATCGAGCAGAGCCGGCTCGCTCTGCTCTTTTTTTTTTTTTTTAAATTATATTACATGTATCTATGCACAAACCCAAGGAAGGCTAGTCCTTCCTTGGGAAAATATATCTATTTACTAGAATCTATATGATGAGATGCAAAATGATCTTAGATAAGATAGTGTGAGATGAGGCCATCATCCAACGCTATCTGCTGCCATCCACCCATTATTGCATCCCCAGATGTCTATAAAATAGTATATTATATATAAATACACTGTGATATACATTTTTTACTGTGAAAAACCGAGTCCAATGAGCCTAGCCTGAGCAAGCTGTATGAGAGTCATGTGCCAGTCATGCCTGGATATATTTTAAAAATGATCTAGATTTAGCTGGGTGACTTAATAGAAATCAATTCCCAGATTATTTTTTAGTTTTGTCCACAATATAACCCCCCTTTATTAATCAATCATAAAAGGAACAAATTTTAAAATATGATCACATTATTATCATCAGATTGATTGAGATTGCATTTAAAATTTGTTCCAATTATTTTCTGCAGCTATATTCCAGGACATATTAAAAATAACTCCACATTTTATCCAGTTTTTTATCTCAGTGCAAATAAGCCAATGCCCCCAGTGGGACCACCTCAGGTTTGCTTAGTTTTCTGTGTACACTTAATGAATTTGCAATTATAATAAGAAAATGACTTTATGATACTTATAATTTACATTAATGTATACTAACCAATACAGAAGACAAGGGGAGGAGGAAATGAGCTCAAATGGGGCAGAATATGGGTTGCACTCTGCCCTGTTGTTGATGCCATGGAAAGGATCCCCCCAATGATGGGAGGAGAAATAAGAGGAGGAAAACGAAGGCAGTGCGTGGGTATCACACTGCCCTGTTGTCGACACCATGAACCCCTCATCATCAGAGGGATAAAGAAGTTCAGACGAGGTGGCATGTAGGTTGCGTGCTGCCTCGCTGGCTTCTGGAACAATGCTGCAGGAGGGAGGGGGCACCAGTACCCTCCTCCCTGTGCCCTTGCAGCCCCTGCGGTTTCCCCCCCTCCTCCTCATTCTCGAATCTCCTGACCCCTCCTCCTGGCTCCTCCTAATCTTTCTACTCCTACTTATTGATTCAGTGGATGGTGGTGGCATGGCATCCACATCCCCCAAGGAGAGGAAGACAGGGGTTGCGATATGGCATTTGCAGGTTGTTGTTGTCGGTGACATGGCATGCACAGGTGTCGTTGGCGGTGATGTGGTGGCTGGGCATTGTCAGCAGCGGTGACGTGGCCTACGCAGGCATTGTCGGTGCTGATAGGCAGCGGTGATGACCCTGACATGGGTGGTGGCAGTGATGTGGCAGCAGCCGTGGGTTGTGATGTTGTCGTGGTGAGTCGACGAGCTGCTCCGGTTTAGCCCAAATATGGGCAATCACTGGGGCGCTCAATGGCAGCAGTGGTGGCCGCACACTGGTGGTGGTGGTGGTTGATGTGGTAGGACTTGAAAGAAAAATACAAGGATGTTTCATAAATAAACGAACACATTTGGTCACATGATCCATGTGATGGGTTAGTTCAGCCTAAATTGATCTTGGTATGTCTTGAGATGTGGATAAATTAATATAATTAATATTACAACACTCCAAGTACAGAAAATGGCAGTCTGCAGAATAAATTTATTTCTACCCAGGTAAGCTATACCAAGGCTGTCGTAAATACAGCTATAAACCTGTATTTTTACCTGTACTGTACTGTCAAGCAGGTGTGCAACAACCTTTATGGTACAGGTTCATGTGAAAGTGACCTGTTGGAACTTGGCACCCATAAAGTATACAGCCATAACTGTAATATGGTATGGTTCACAGCACTACATCTATCTCAACTGAGAGAGACATCTCATTGACAGGGATTACAACTAGCAAGCACCACATGGCATTAACAGTGAGAATATGAAGGGTCTCAGCATTGCCTGGGCACCACACTGACCACAGCAACCATTTGGCCTCAGCATGCTAATTAAGTTGCAACCAAGCATTAAAATATCTGCAAAATACACCTGTGCGATAGTTATAGTATCATATCAATGCAGCGCAAAGAAAGCATAAAGAAAGCCAAAATTTTCGGCATTCTCTCGGCACCTTTTTGGCCTCAGCAGTGGCACACCAATTAAGCTGCATGCAAGCATTAAAACATTTCTAAAATACACCTGTGTAATAGCTATAGTATTCTAACATTACAGCACTAAGAAACACAAAATTTTCGACATTCTCTCAGCGCTGTTTTTCCCTCAGTGCTGGCACGCTAATTAAGCTGCGCACAAGCATTAAAACATTTACAAAATACCCCTGTGAAATAGCTATAGTATTCTGACATTGCAGCACTAAGAAATGCAAAATTTTCAGCATTCTCTTGGTGCCTTTTTGCCCTCAGTGCCAGCACACCTTTTTGGCCTTGGCAGTGGCACGCTAATTAAGCTGCATGCAAGCATTAAAACATTTACAAAATACACCTGTGTAATAGCTATAGTATTCTAACGTTACAGCACTAAGAAATGCAAAATTTTCGGTATTCTCTTGGCGCCTTTTTTCCCTTGGCGCCAGCATGCTAATTAAGGTGCGCACAAGCATTAAAAATTTTACAAAATACCCCTGTGAAATAGCTATAGTACTGTACCATTTCATTCAATTTGGCAGTGCCAGTAACGCGTCACGCCGATTTTTTTTGACCTCGCATTTAATTTATTCTCAATTTTCCTGATTTTTTGGAATTTCTCGAAAGTGCAAAAAAGTCATGTGAGTGCCGAATTGAATGAAATAGTACAGTATTCTGACATTGCAGTGCTCAGAAACGCAAAATTTTCAGCATTCTCTCAGCGCCTTTTTGCCCTTGGTGGCACGCTAATTCTGTTGAGATCTAACCCTAGATAAGATCAAAGATAACTAGGTACGATTAGATAGGGTTGGTATCATAAGTAGTGTTTGGAAGTTAGGTTAGTTAACTGGAAAATAACCGAGACCGGACCGGACCCTAACTGGTGGTAACCGCAAAATATACTAACCGAGACTAACCGTAACCACGGTCCGGTCTTCGGTTAGGACCGGTTAAAACCGGTTATTGTCGGTTATTCATAATTCTAAAAATGGAACTAACCGGTCTTTGTGCCTCATATTATATACACATATTCCCCTCATTTTTAGCTTTCTAACGACCCCAAAACCATATTTTCTGGTTCAAAATTGGGTGAGTTATAACTAAACTCAAGATGTGTGATGTATGATTCAACTCTGGTCATCATGTGACACAAAGCACTTGTGAGCTGCCACATCACCACCTCTACCACCCCATCCTCTCATCTCTATTGCCACCACAACTATCAAGCACATGGCGAATTCCCACACAGGGCCAAGCCAAAGCAGATCAACCACTGTTTTGAAGTAGGAGATGGGAGGTACTGGAGGATATGTGTCAAAAAGGCTCAGGATTGATAAGGTGCGTTCTCACCCATTTTTTGCGCGTTCTCAGCGCTTGGGGGTGTGTTTGAAAGCTGAACATCACCCCTTTCAGGATTAGGTCTTATCTTGACGATCGGTCCATTTTTTGCTTCGCTAGAACCGAGGGAGAGGGTGGAACTAGGGTCTTCAAGTTGGAGGAGAGTTCATTAAACAGGTTTGTTCTTAGCCGTTTTTTGCTCAATTTTGATGTTTGAGGGTGCATTGGAAAGCTTACGAGCACCCCTTTCAGGATTATGCTTTTTCCCATCGATATGTTTCGGTTTTGCCTCATTTGAAGTGTTCTATCATCCCATTCTATCATCCTCTAGCCCCTCCCCTCATAGAGGGATGTGGGCTTTCTCTATCCATCAAATGGAGCCCAAAACTATAGTGAGGCAGTGTGTACATCACCTGCCACCTCTCTACCCATTTTGCCTGCTATTAGTAGGATTATGTAGCCTTTCATTAGATTAAATATATAGTATTTAAGTATTTTAGTGTGCATGTAACTGGTTATAACTGGTTATATAACTGAAAATAACTGGTGCTAACCGACCATGACCGGTTAGTACCAGTTCGGTTCAGTTATTTTGGGTTTCCGAGGCAACACTAACCGGTCTCGGTCTCGGTTAGCACCCATGGGGACTCAGTAACCAGACCGGACTGGACTTTTAAACACTAATCATAAGTGGGAGTAGCTCACCTCAGTCAAGTGTATAATCAACTGAGGTCGCCCTACGCTACGCTACGGTATATATATGTGTCTATGATAAAGAGTCAGGTAGATAAAGGAAAGAGAGGAGAAAGAAATAAAAAAACATGTTGTTGCTCTTTGTCACGGTGTACTGGCCAGATCGCAACACTCCTCCTCACCGTGGCATAGCAACACTCCTCCTTGAATGGAATCAGGTTGTAGGTTTTAGGACAAGACCAAGGAATAGGTGGAGCTTCTCAAATTTCGTGGTGTCAAGAGCTTTAGTGAAGATGTTGGCGATGTTGTCGTGGGTATTAACATATGAAAGTTTGAGGTCGCCAGAGTGGATGTGTTTGCAGAGGAAATGGAACTTGATGTCAATGTGTTTGACTTGTTGGTGCAGGGAAGGGTCTTCAGAAAGATTAATGGCGGCGTTGTTGTCACAGAGGATCGGGGTAGATGCGGCTGGTGTGAAGTCTATACCAGACAGTAGTGTTTGTAGCCATATAGCTTCCTTTCCACACTCGAATGCTGCCATGTATTCCGCTTCACAGGAAGATGAGGCGACAGTTTTTTGTTTCCAGGTGGCCCAGGAGATAACACCAGATCCCAAAGTAAAGGCGTAGCCTCCTACACTCCTCCTGGTGTCAAGACAGTTAGCCCAATCAGAATCAGTAAATCTGACAAGGCTGATGGGATTGGTACTGCCCAAGACAAGCTTGAGTTCTCAGGTGCCTTTGAGGTAGCAAACGATCTGGATCGCTGCATTTCAATGCATGTAGGAGTAGGAGTCGAGGAATTGGGAAAGCTGTTGTACGGCATATGTGATATCTGGGCGCAATGCAACAGACAGGTAGAGGAGGCATCCAATGAGCAATCGGTAGGGGAATTTGGCCAGCTCCGCTTTGTCATGGGTAGTCATTTTGGATGGGTCTGGGCGCCTAAGCTTCAGCCCAGGGTCCATCAGCATTTTTGCTGGGTACGTGTCCTGTTGGCTGGACTGGGTAATGATTCTGTCGATGAGGGCGGTTTGGGAGAGTGAAACGGTCCTGGCTAGTCTGTCGTGAGAGATGGTGATCCCAACACAGAACCTAGCTTTGCCGAGATCCAATATGTTCCATATTGTCTTCATTTGAGCCCTGAAGGCTGTGTTCTCTTGAGGCAGGTGAGCGGCTGAGAGGAAGTCGTCCACATGAACAGCCACTATAACAATCCCTGAGTCCCTCCTGCGGTAGTAGATGCATGACTCGCAAGCCAAACAAGTGAAGCCCCATGAAATCATCGCCTTGTTCATCATCTTATTCCAGATCCTCCCCACTTGTTTCATCCCATACAGTCCCTTCTGTAACATCCAGACCCACGTCTCCTTCCCCGGCTCTTCGAAACCCTTTGGCTGCTCCATGTACTGTACTTCGTCTAACGGGAGTAAACCATATAGGAAAGCAGTTTTGACGTCGGTCTGTACAGCGTCCCAGTTAGCGTTTGGAAGTTAGGTTAGTTAACTGGAAAATAACCGAGACCAGACTGGACCCTAACCAATGAGGACTGCAAAATACTCTAACCAGTGCTAACCGTAACCACGGTCCGGTCCTCGGTTAGTTCCAAATTTAGAATTATGACTAACTGACAATAACTGGTCATAACTGGTCCTGACCAGTTATTGTATTCTGAAATATTCCCCTATTTACAAGCTTTCCAACGGCTCTAAAAACATATTTTTTGGTTCTGAGTTGAGAGAATTATAGCTAACTTAAATGTATGTGACCAATAATAACCTGAGTCACTCATGTGACAATGCAAATGCACATCGTCTCACTCCCACCACCAATTGTCATCGTTGAGCCAATAGTGAATACCCACATTGGGTCAAGGTTTAGAGACTGACACATCCACTTCCACCTCCACTGTGACTATCAGGAATCCACAACTGTGCTGTTGCTATACCAAGAGGAACTTGCCACATCAACAACCATGTAGACATTGCACAGGTTCGTTCTCACCCAATTTTTGGGTGTTTTCAATGTTTGAGTGTTTATTTGAAAGCTTACAATTGTGCCCTTCAGGTGCCTGCTTCGTTCAGCCAGTTGAAGCGGCTTTCAATTGCCAATTCGAGATCAGAAGAGCCATGGGAGATGTAGGAGGAGGATGACATGTATTGGTTCGTTCCTTGCCCGATTTTTGGGTGCTTTCAATGTTCAGTGGCTCATTTGAAAGCTGATTATCATAGGTTTCAGGAACATGTTTTGTCTCGCCGATCGAATGAGTTTTTGTTCGCCAATCCAAGGTCACAGGAGAATGGGGGTTGAGGAGGAGGGGTACATTTTGTTGGTGCATTCCTCGCCCAATTTGTGAGCGTTTTTGATGTTCAGCGGCTCATTTGAAAGTTGATCATCGTAGCTTTTAGGAACATGCTTCATCTCGCCGATCGACTCAGTTTTCGTTTTCTAATTTGAGGTTGGAAGGCCTATGAAAGGTGTAGGGCATCATCCACCACCTCACTAGACATATTTATGGCTGTTATATCTCTTATTTATGTTCTTAGTACTATGTAATGTATTGAATTATAATCTGTGTTGAGTATCTTACATAGACTTTACCCCCAGTAACTGGTTATAACTGGTTATGTCACCGAAAATAACCACTGCTAACCGACCATGACCAGTTAGCACCGGTTCAGTCCGGTTATTTTGGGTTTCTGAGAAGACGCTAACCGGTCTCGGTCTCGGTTAGTGCCCATGGGGACCCAATAACCGGACCGGACCAGACTTTCAAACACTAGTCCCAGTTGAGAGCGGCAGCGATGTGGAGTAGAATTTGCATCTGGAAAAGGCCACCTAGCTCTGGCTGTCTTTAGATGCTTTAGCTGTCCTAGAGCATCCTGAGACATCCTAGGATGTCTTAGGATGTCTCAGGATGCTCTAGGACAGCTAAAGCATCTAAAGACATCCAGAGCTAGGTGGCCTTTTCTTGATGTGCCATGATTCCATTTGCACAGTAGATGAGGTAGTGCTCATATAGTCCTTTTCATACTATTGTTCGAAACCCTTGAATACATAGTGGACCTTTCGCCGAGCAAGGTTTCCCTTCTTGTCCAACTTGTTCTTCAAGATGGCTTTGCAGCGGCGGATTTTGGAGCTTGTGGGGACTTCTGATCTTGGGACGAGTTTATAGACGCCCATATCTTTTAGCGATTTGATCTCGTCTTTGAAGGTGGCCTTCCACTCAGCGGCTTCTACCAGTGGTCGGCATTGGGAATCTTCCCAATCTCGTGGTTCGTCTCCAGCAAGTGCGCAGGGATCGATCGTGGAATGATCAGCGATAGCGGTGAGGATATGGTCGATTCTATCTGCCTCGATAATCATGTTGTTCGCGTTGATGTTTTTGAACATCCGTCATAGGTTTGCCGTCTCATCCCCCACTGCTGCCGTTTCTGTTGAGCCCTCTACCCCCAAGTTCTTCGCCTTTTCCCCAGCTTCTGCATCTCGTTTCAACTCCTCCTTCACAGCGTCATCCCGTTGTACAGAATCGTTCCTCAACTCTTCCTCCCGTATGTCCTCAAGCTGCTTCCTCTTCATCAGGAAAAACCCTTTTCCCAGAAATTGACTTTGCTCATCTAAGTCACTTGAAAGAGCACTCAATGTGCACTTTGGGCTCCATAGGTGCCATTTAGATTGACTTTTCTCACCCTCAGTGGCATCTAAGTGGTCTTGCTTTAATTAAGTTCCCAAATTTAATACCTGAGTGACCTTGGAGTGATCTTGGAGTGACCTTCCTTAATTTAGTTCCCAAAGTGACATCTAGATGACACCAAATTCAACCTATTTTGCTCAAGGATAATTTAAATGACTTAGGCAACATTTTATTTCAGTCAAATTGTACCAAGTTTTAACTAAGTTAGATATATCCTAGATCACCGTTAGTCATGGATGGGAGTTCTATACTGGAAAATGCAGAACTCCCATGCTCAAATCCAGAAAGGAAGATTTAAGTAATAACTTCACTTTCCACTTATTCTGGGTTGGAAATAAAATGTTATCTTTATACAATAATTATGTACTACAATCTTTGCAAATTTTACAAAAATTTTGATAAAAATCCATTGAGAATTGACTGAAAAACATGTCTTAACCTATCCCATCACATGGATCATGTGACCAAATGTGTTTGTTTGTTTACGAAATGTTCTACATAATTTTTCTTTCAAGTTCCACCACATCAACCACCACCACCACCAGCGCGCGGCCACCACTGCCACCATCGAGCGCCCCGGGGATTGCCCATGATTGGGCCAAACCGGGGCGGCTCGTCGACTCACAACGACAACATCGTGACCCCACATCACCGCCACCACCCATGTCCAAGTTGTCGCTGCCCCCCATCAGCACCGTTGACACCTGCGTAGGCCATGTCATCAGCGTTGATGACCCCCAGCCGCCACATCACCACCAATGACACCTGCGCATGCCACGTTACTGACAACAACAACCTGCAGATGCCACATCACCGATGACAACACTGCCCCTCCCTTCCTCAAAGGATGTGGGTGCCACATAATTGGCATCTGCAAAATCGACGAGTAGGGGTGAGGAAGATTAGGAGGAGCCAGAAGGAGGGGTCAGGGAGAATGAGGAGGAGGGGGGGAAACCACGGGGGTAGCAAGGGCAGGGAGGAGGGTACTGGTGCCCCTCCCCCCTGCAGCGTTGTTCCAGAAGCCAGCGAGGCAGCATGCAACTCACATGCTGCCTCGCCTGAACTTCTTTATCCCCCCAACAACAAGGGGTTCATGGAGTCGACAACAGGGCAGCACGATACCCACGCGCTGCCCTGGTTTCCTTCATTTACACCCTCAACAAGGGTTTTTTTCTCCTGCAGTATCGATGACGACAACGGGGCGGCGTGCAACCTACACGCTGCCCTGTTTGTTCTCGTTCTCAGTTATCCTCCTGTCGTTGGGGGGATCCTCCCCCTGTGGCATCAATAATGGGCGACATGTATGTTTCACGCCTCCTATTCAAATTTCCCCCTCCCCTTTTCTTCTGTATTAATCAGTATACATTATTGTAAGTTATATGTACATATTATAAATACAATAAAGTCATTTTCTTATTATGATTGCGAGTTTGTTAAGTATACAAAAAAAACTAAACAAACCTGAGGCTGTAACCCCAATTTGTGAAGTATCCTAAGTAGATTTTGCGTGTACCTAATAAAACTTGAGGTGACCAAAGTGACACTTAAGACCGAGCTACACAGGTCACCTTGTCTTGGGTGTCACCTGAGTTGCCTGTTTGACTTAGGCATCTTAGCTGCCTAAAGTGACACTTAAGCAACACTTAAGTGACACTTTTGGCAAAAGGGTTTTTCCTGATGTTCTTGTCCGCTTTCACCTCCTCAACCCTTGCCCTACTCTACCCAACCTCCTTCAGTGCCTTCTCTAAGTGTGTGGGTTTTCCAGCAGCCTTGGCAGCTTGAGTGAGTGTGATTTGTGTCAAATAGCGAACAGGTGCATCGTGGACGATGATGTCATTTGGGGGTTGTTGTAGATCATGGTCCTCAGGATCGTTGTTTGGGGTTTGTATGACATGCGGATCAATTGGCAGGATGATAGGGTCCCCAGTGTTCTTCGGTAGGAACTCCTCCTCGTCGTCGAAGTAGATCGGAGATGGGGAGGCTGATTCTGGGGTACTAGAGGTGGATGGGGGTGGGATGGGTGGCGTGTTGGGGTCAGGATTGTTGTGGCTTTCGATGAATCATATGTGGTATGATAAATAGATTTGCTTTGTGGTTCTGTTGTAGCACCAATATGTTTTGGAGTTGGCATCGTACCCAATAAGGACACATTCAATAGAACGATGATATATCTTGGGGTTATGATAGCTGAGAATAAGAACGAATGCACGGCAGCCAATTTCCCGAAGGTGGCTGTAGTCAGGGCAGCAGTTTTAGTAAGCCTCGTAAGGGGTGATTCCGTCCTTGAGGGATCATCAGGAAAATGCACTTTGTCCTTGGGATGCCCTGGGATGTCCTAGGATGTCCTAAAGCGCATTAGAGACATAAAGACATCAAAGATTCAAAGCTACACAAGTTGCCCTGGGAGCGCTCCCAGAGCAAGGTCAAAAATATTGACTTCTTTAGGACATCCTAGGACATCCTGGGAGCATCCTAGGTCACTCAAAGATTAATCTTTGGTTGTCTCTGGTTCTCTTTTTCTCTCTTTCAGTTGCCTTTTCAAGTATATGAATAATAAATTTTATTGGTATTATACATATACAAGGATACAATAATACAATACAAGGATAAAATACAAGGATACGACAACAACACTTTTGAAAGGAACAGGGGTGGTTAACCCACTGCCTTTGTTGTTAACCCGCTGCTGCCCTCATTGACCCACCATTAACGTGTCATCGTCATTGCTAGCCTGCCGCCACTGGTGTTAACCCATCGTCGGGGTCGTTAACCCACTGCTGCTGGGGTTCACCATCCCCATGGTGGTCTGGCTGCATTCAAGGTGGGCATGCTGGCGTCGTGTTCCAGGTACTTCCATGGGTTTTGACGCAGGGGGAAAATCCCTGGCATGCATGTGGGGGGTCAGCAATCTGGGACTCGGTGGGT
>Ga0307513_10005426_pt1 | contig 16852 bp, 21 predicted proteins | sample 15_EM_MG_FD_202174 | JGI IMG/M metagenome (GOLD analysis project Ga0307513, IMG submission 202174) | Populus trichocarpa ectomycorrhiza microbial communities from riparian zone in the Pacific Northwest, United States - 15_EM | ecosystem: Host-associated > Plants > Roots > Unclassified | place... | reverse complement strand
GCGATTCCGCAAGATCAAAAGATCTTTGCGTTTCCACTCCACGTGAACACACTTCAATAGTTCGCAGGTGCTTTGAGATACTCCGAGCTCAAAGTGAGTTCAAGCATTTCATGTGTTGTAAGTTGGCTTCTAACGTACGGTTATCAGACCGAAAATTATTTCGCATGGCATTGCGGCTGCTCACCAGGCATCTTCCTCGAGCTGAAATAAACTCTGAGGTTGAGCAAGACATATTAAGCTTTCCTTTTCCGGGTTTTCGCTTCATCCTAGAAACTGCATCATTCCTGGGGTATTTCTCTTATTTGGGTCATGAGCTGAAAAACCTGGTATGTCATTCATATACCCTATCATGCCAACTGTTCAGTATCCAAACCTTTTCAGGATCCAAAATTACATCATAACCGCCAGAAACAATTCCACGAACATGTTGGTGCCCAGCTCCAGGATTACTACAAGCATCCAGGCCTCACTTTCCTTGTCGTACTGGCCATTCATCACCATAAGCTATTCTCCATCTCACGCGATCACTTCAATATTGCGTATGAAATTGCCCAGCTGGACAAAACCGCGATGGCACTCGATCGACATTCATTGATGCTATGTGAATTTACATCAGATCCATTCGTGGAGCCAGCTCGCCAATCTGGAGGTTTTTCAGAAATGCTTCCAAATCCACAGCGACTATATATCACTGGGTTTAACAAGACAACATTATGCTGTTGTTGCCCTCGTCTCCTTGAAATATGTTCATTCCCATGCCAATTACTTTCATACTGATATTCCAGCGAGGAAAACAACAACTACAACAATTTCCGGTGTCGATAGGGACTGGAAGCACGAAATGTTTAACAATGCGTTGGATGTTATTGCTCTTTCCTTACCCAGATCGGACTATTCGACCGAGCTTCTCACCTTATCTCGGGATGTGAGGCTCATTGAATTGGAGGACCACTTTCCTTGGTATTTAGAGAAGGCAAAGGCAGCAATTTCGGAGTATCTGGCGCCGTGGGATGGCCAAGAGCGTTGATTGACCTTTTTGTCCATCTCTCCAAGTTTTTTATTCTGTTTCATGCTCCAGATGTGGGGCGCGTAAATTTTGTCATCTATCACTTCCGTCTTCACCTTGCGCAAAAATAAACGATGCATAGATATAGACTATATAAGTTCGGAAAAAAGCCACAAGAGTAATAACTTACGCAAAAAATAACCAGACAGAGCAACGACAATATAGAAATAGACACGGAAAAAAGAGAGGGGAGAGGGAGAAAACAGACAAGAGAAACAGGAAATCCGAATGAAAGACCCAAGAACAACAACGACGAGGCCTGGGGGAAAAGAAGAGAGAGAAAGGTAAAGGAATAATGAAAAAAACAACATAACAAATGAAACCCACAGCACAACCGCACCCGACACCTAAGTGTACGTCTTCGACGGAGGCCTCCACATCCCACGATAATGCCGCTAACTGTAATCCCATCCCTATCGTGCTCGCGATCGCGATCACCACACCATTCTCTCTCGCCTCTATCCCTATCTCTCGCTCTGTCCCAATCCCTCTCATGTTCGCGCTCCCATTCTCGATCCTGCTCATGCATCTCCATCAATCGATCCAAGTCTTTCGTCGTATTCGACCAGGCTCCAAATCTCTCGTCACAGATGGCCCACATGGGATATACTGCGCCGTCGTCGCCAGTAGAGATGGCGACGCAAGCATACTTGATGTAGAAAGAGAGCTGATAGGAGGCACGCTGGGCAAAGTCAACATGTCAGCTGCAGCAGTGCTCATTGTCGTACTCGAACTGCCACTCAAATTCCTCGGACCTCAGCCGTGATTCCATCAATGCTCCTGAACCCTTCGGCGGGGACTTGGGGACTGGTTTGGGGGCTACACAGTTCGGATTAAGACCCGACAATGGGGGCGTCGACGGCCCCATGGCGGGATTCTTCATCGATTGAGGAGTCGTAAGTGGTTTAAGTCGAGCGAGAGACGGATCGAGCATGGAGACGGAGAGCGAAATCGCTTGTGAGGATGGAACAACCGGCGATGCACCTCCTGCCTTGTCCAGGTTGGGTGCCACGTCCGCTCAATGGAGAGGGCGTGACTGCAGGATGAGGAGGCGACCGTGTGTGTAGAGGAGGTTGGGACGAGAGTAAACAGCCGAGGTTGGAGGTTCGGTACCGGATATAATGGGAGGAGCACGAGGGACAGGTTTCGAATTTAAATTCGTGATGGTGGTTGATGTATCTCTGATCTCGCCATCTTCCTGCGGTAGACCACGAACACTAGACTTCTGCACTAACAACGTTGTAGGAGGAAGCGGCATATAGCTTTCCAAAGGTGATTGCGAATGAGACGAGCTAAATGCCAAATCTGGACCTTGTCCGGACCCATCGGCGACACCGAACGCCCCACCACAGGTGCCGTGGTACCCGTTCAACTCTGGCTTCGCAATCGGGGCCGCGATTCTTGTGGTCGCAGTTGCAGTCATTGTGGCAGGGTAAACCATCTCCACATTACCTTTACAACTCTCCGCCTTGGCCCTTCATCATACCCTGCTCATCCTCGCCGCCCCTTAAGCAGAAAGCGACGCTGAGGAAGGTTCGTCATTCGCCTAGGCTGGGGCCCTCACCCTCTCTGGTGTCGGCGACGAAGTGTCGCTGGGCAGGTGTTGTTGTATTGCAGAAGAATTGGACACAGGTAAATTGATCATGGGTGAATGAGGCAAAAGATCCGCGAATCTTGTAAGAGGGGAGGTGGAAGGAACCGAAAGGGTGTTTGATGCTGTCGATGACATGGGCGTAGATGGCGGAGGTGGCATAAGATGTTGCTGATCTACACCAACAATTCACATTTGAGTTTCGGAGCGCAAATCGTCAAGGAAAAAAAACATACTCAACCGATCCGAACTCTTCTCCAAGCGAATCCCATGTCCCACATCCCAGGATGCGCCTCCAACTCCAGCGCAACTTCTCAATTGCCTGCCACCGCCTCCTTCATCGCCTCGATCCCATGATGCATCCACCACTTGCGCATCTTGGGCGGCATCTAGTCCTCGTCCAACTTTGGCGCCAAGGCATCTTCGTCGTTCTCTGGTCTCGTAAGGTCTGGAGGCCATAGCTCCCAAGATAGTTCCGTTCTTGAAATTGGAAGAAGTCGCGTTGGATGCGGGGGAGAGGCAGGCGGAGGTTGACTGGTGATTTCGAAGTGATTGGCATTCCTAAAGGTGAAAACAACGAACAAATGGGCGTCCATCGTGAACGAGGGCAGAAGAAACAATGGACTCTTGATTTCTCTCAATCTCCCCTGGCGCAAGCCCAGACATCGCATTGACAGAGAACCGGGAAGACAATGGTATCTTGCTCGCCATCAAGAACCTCGAATACCGATAATCATAAAGAGGCTAGGACAGGCAATTTTAATTGTGCGGAGGCGAATACGGTGGATGGGGTCCAGAGCCGCGTCTCTCGAGAGTGTGGGAAGGGGATGAGGATGAGGATGCTCTCCACGAGGATGACAGCTGCCTCGGTTCTGGACTGTGAAGATGGCTGGTAGGGGGGTGGGCTGGGAGGTTCGGTGCTCAGACTGGATGGAGACAGAGACCTTCCATCACTTTTCGCACTGACACCAGGAACGCAAGAAGCACCCAATGACGGAACTAAGCCTGCACGTTCTGTACTTGCAATGCTACTTGGCAGTCGTGAGAAGAGGTCGGGAATGGAGTGGCACAGGGGTATTTTTGGTGGGAGAAATCGAGAATATCGAGGTACCAGAGCATTGACTAACTGAGCAGGTTTTGAGCCCATTTGTAGGATGACCTTGCTCTAAGAAACGCAATGGACAAGGTTTGAAAACACGAACAAAAAAAAGTTAATTATCAGGCGACACGTGACTGGGCCCTATCTAGATTGTGACTGTCAAGTGACTTGTTCTGACCTACCTGGTAATCCGAGTCGATCAGCAGAGCCCACCACCACTCCCAGACGGCAAGGATGACACCCCTCCCTCGGGAACTCATGGACAAGATCATCGATGAGCTTGCCTGCTCCCATCCAAGGGATTCCGACTGCCGTGCCCCCTACTCGTTGATATCAAAAGTTTGGGTTGAGCGCACACAAAAGTATCACTTCAGTTATGTTAACATCTATGGCATGGATGCGTTGGAGAAGTGGCGCAGTTGCATCACACCGGGTCCGTTTGGGGTATCACGACACACTCGCAACTTGTGTTTGGGTGAGATCGATACGATAGAGGGGTGCGAAGCACATCTACGCGCCTTCAATGGCGTCAAATCCCTTCAGATTTCTTTCTGCGGCTTCCTCCTGTCGCCTTCGGTGGTGGAGTGTTTCACACATATGGGTTCAAGCCTAGTCCGGTTAAGCTTCCACTCGCCAACCACGGCACGAACCATTGCCACCCTACTTGCCATGCTTCCGCTGTTGGAGATCTTCGCCATCGACACGATGGTAAAGGATGATGCATGCGAGATTGAGCTGGCCTGCAGTATCCCGTTTTTCAAAAATAGCAACTCCCTCCAACTGTTGGGACACCCTCCCGAAACCCTCAACTGGGTCCCGCCCAACCCACAGCTCAGCGACTTGAAGATCAACATGGGATTTTTCCTGAATGAGGCAGCTCGTTTGAATCAATGGCTTTCTTCATCCTTCGCAACCCTTACATCACTGGATATAGATGGGTTTCCTGAGAGTGGTAAGTGTCGGTCCTCGGAGCGCATCATGGGTGACAACCTTGCTCACTCAGTAATCCTTCTCCAGCCACCCCTCCTAATCCATTTACCCGGCTGGACCTCTCCCTATGCCACGCGCTTGCACGTCTAATAATCCCTGTGTGGCTCCACAAACCAGGAATAGTTGTCGATACCATCCTTCCCACCATCAGTTCGTCTCAACTTGCCTATGTTCAGTTGAATTCCGAAGATGACCCCAATTACTGCCCTCTGGTTGATTATCAATCTTGGGCGATCGCAGACCACCACCTTCAACGACTTGCCAAACTCTTTAGTTCCGAGCATCCCGGGGAGAAGATGGAGGTGATGGTTTCGGAGTATCATTGGGTAGAGCCTCCAACAGATGACTTCGTGGAGCGCCTAGGGAGCGAGAAGTTTTTACCAGGATTGAAGGAAGATGCGAAATTCCGACTAGGTAGCGCGTTAGATGCTTTTGGTACTTAATAACGTATTTTATGGTAAGGATCGCGGAAGATTTATAAGATAGTTGGAAGAATATGTATAACCCCTTCAAGAGGGGTTGAAGTCAATGCGCTCGATTCCCAACATCCAATACGAGATATACTCGGCTGATGTGGGCCAGTGCTGCGCATAGCATGAACGAGTCCCCTTCTAAGACTTTAGTGATTGTCACAGGTACCCTGGGGGTGGTTACCCGTACCCGTACCTGCTCCAACCCGTACATAACATACATTAAGTATTGTATTGACCCTCATACGACAACTTATTTAACTAGAGAGGCTGTTTAAATGTAACTCTATTCAGTTGACCTTCGACACAATTCTGAAGCGAAAAGGGTTAGCAACAATTAAATTCTCACTTGATTCTACTTAGAATTCTCACATTAGGCGTGATTGTATCGGTTACTAAACCTTCCACGTGACAGCAACAAAACCGTTCTGCGCGGAATATTGAGTCTGATCTCCGCTTTTGCTTCCATCATTGCTCTGGGCGGATACCACCAATACTTACATTAAAAATGCCAACTCATACCTCGACTTGAGTCCGGTTCATGGTGACAGTGAGTTCAGAACATTTTCTGCGCCGAAAAAACTCACCTCTAACCAGCAGGCTTTAGACCAAGCAGCTCAGGGCCAAGTCCGCGATAAAGCCCAGGGACGTCGGTTGCTGTACCCAGATACGTTCTCAGAAGAACGTTTTATGTTCCTGCCACCTGTGACGGGTATTTTGTTCATTGTTTTCAGCCGACACCACAACGCACACCTTTCATTCGCCTTTGTCGATTCCTACCTACTAAATGTCTCCCATTTGTCCAGTACATCACCAACAAGATGCTCAAGATCAACGAGCACAAGCCATGGTCTGGCCCACTGTAGCGGTTAGGCTACGGAATAGGCAACATGGCCGACCTGGTTTCGGGTGCCAGAGTTCCGGGTGTTAGCTTAAGTAACGATCTAAGGATATTGGGACAGATAGTCCAACGGTTGTGCCGCGTGCGATTCCGGCATGTTCCATATTTTCTGCGATACGTTACACCCACCCCCTACTGACCCAGAAAAATTGGAGCTTTAAGATGAGGAAATCTTCCGGACTGCAAGTACGTATACATCTTCGGCTTCTTCTTTGCTCGTAACTGAATTGCTCCACTTAGCCGCGGCCATTTTATGAGCTGTATCATGGGAGACTATGTCGCTGGATTCCTCGGATCTTCGGAGGGGTGTAGCTGGAACATGAGCGCGTTCGATGTGAGTCAACATATCATTTCCTTAGCTCAGAGCTTGAACTAACAGTATCCGCTGGCAGTCATAGATCATCGATGGCAAGGACAAGTGTACCATCGTCTCGGAAACCACGTCAGCGTCGAATTCAATATTCTGTACAGGATACGTCAATCATCCATCAAAATCTGCCCTCCTGTGTATACGTATCTAACCTTCCTTTCTTTCGGTGGCATGCCACCGTTTCCCAAACCGACGAGAAGTGAACCAAAGACGTATTCAGGCAGGCTTTCGGTGATAACTTATAAGCCCTTCGATCAGGTAAGTTGTAGTCAAATTTACTGGGCTCTGGGACAAGTGACTGACCGTCTATTTTCAGCTCACTCTTGCTAACCTTGGCGTAGTCGCACAAGTCTTCGCAGACCTCCCAGCCAACCCCGCTGAACGTATCTCTGCAGGGTACGTCTTTCCTTTTCCTTTTTATTCAAACCGTCGGCACTGCCGCTGATGAAACCACTCCTATTTAGCATCCAACGTGGCTCAGATAGCAAGTTCTCCAACGACTAGCTCGCCAAGGTCCTGTACATCACCACCAAGAACCCAGCCAGTGCCATCCATAGTCGCGACGCACCCCCCGTCCTTCGCCTCGTCGAAATGATGGGTATTGAGCAGGCTAGGCAATGGGGCCTTTGCACTATGAACAAGTTTAGGGCCTTCCTTGGCCTGAGACATACTTCTTCCTTTGTCGTTTCAGTCGTGTGCTAATGTGACTTGTATCTTATGTTTGAGGAGTGGAATCCCGACCCAGAGATCGCGGGCGCTGCACGTCGTCTCTATGGCCACCTCAAGAATCTCGAGCTCTATGTAAGTCGTCAACGTTTTATTAGCATTTCCACTTTTTGCTTACTTAATTCTGACACGTTCAAGCTGAGTCCACCATGCCATTGGCTGATGACTCTCGTTTCGCCTTCGGCTAAACTGTAAGTTCAATCCTTTCCTTGTCTTTCTTATCTTTTTCCTTATCAATATGCAAACTGCCCATGCCGTTCTCGGCAATGCTACCTACCTGTTCATCGCAGCTATCAACATGACGACCTGGGGTTTCCATGATGCCCAGCGCGACATGAACACCGGAGGTCAAAGAGGTCAAAATACATTCAACTTGTCTGCCCTTTCTACCTTAATACAAGATTGACGTGCATACAACGATAGTTCCCAAGCTACTTCTACATAACCTGCCTCGTCACTTCCCATAGGTATGTTGATATCCTCTTGCTTTCATTCCAACGCTCATTGACTAAATGCCCATCCAAAACTCTGTCTATTCCTTGTTCCCGTGCATCACACTGTCTCACATGCAAACCAGCCTGACCCGCCAAGACCGCAACGCCAAGTTACCGCCCCTAAGATCATCCCCACGCCCAAGGTCATCTATGGGGAGTTCGGGTATAGGTCTATCGTCGTGTTCGACTAGGCCGCTCAGTACATTTTTCGACGTCTTCTGATCTTTACGATGGCTAACTTACATTTTTATGTTATTTGTGTTACTTCAGGCACGATAGCGGCCATGCCTACGTGTTACATGCTTTCTTCCCAGATAAGAACTCTATCAACGGCTATGCGTCCTTCTTCGCGTTGATGGTTAAGGCCAAGTTGAATGAATGTGCCTGCTCGTACGTCGTCTCTCCTTCTCTGATTGTTGTGTTCTTGACGTACATCTCCCCGACTTAGGTGCAATGGTGTTCCAGGAAAATTCGTCGACATAGTCAAGGACATCATCTATGGTACCATTGCCCGCGGCTCTGCTGACAAGCTGGTATGTATTCAATTATCTTCCATATTTCCTCATATTTAACATGTATTTCCGCATACTAAACTGTGTGTCCCTTAGAAAACGCGCACCAACCGAAGGTATGAGTATCCGCTACTGAGTTGAAATCAATTTGGTCATCACCAACCGTCTCCATTGTGCCCGTCCCAGTAGTAAAATTGACTGGGCTTAACTGGGCTACGTAGGCACTCTGGGCGATACCAGACTTCTGGCATATCGAACGTGTGTATTGGAGCGTCAACTTCTCAATTTTACTTCGACTACCACAGCTGTCATCTATGTGGGTTACATGACCGCCTCAAGGGAATATTCGATTTATTGTGGATTTTTTATATCTTTACAAGGACTTAGTATCTTAGGTGCGTTCGTAAGATTTTTGAGGAGGGCTTTCGAGTGGAGCGTATACTACATTATGATGTGAGAATTAGGAGCCAACAGCAGCAAGCGCAAAGCCCAGCTCGTGAATTAAATTTTATTGCTGTTTGCACAAAAGTTTGCGCGCGTGCGAAATTGATCAAAATATGCATCTTCCGAGGATGGGAGTTGTTCACCCCATATCTCAACAACCAGCCACTCTCTCCCTATGATTTTAGTATATCTAGATTGTACTCGTCAAGACCTATCCCACAATGTAGTTTATACGCTGAGAAGCCTTGTAATTAAAATTCCCTGTTAGAGACCCCTCAACTGAGACTGTGCGTCCCCTTGAGTCATTTCCTGGTCAAAGTTCACAGAGATAAAGGTGGATATCACTGTAGGACATTATTTTACAGTGCATAGGGCAAAAATAATCACGGAAATTGGTTCGGTTTTGCCTGAGAACGAGGAGACGTGGCAGGGGTATCATCACACATTGGCCAGCCTCACTTCTTTGCGATTTTCTTCCACTTCAACTTTGTAATTGAAGGGAAGATACATCTCATACAATCTTGGAAAGATTATCCCTACTCAAGGATGGTCAGGGTGGCGATTTTCTTTGCCTTCTTGAGGAGGGATAGCACATGCTTTTTGCGAACCAGAAGCTTGGTCATAGAACATAAAATAGGCTAGAAAAGGATTATAAATGAACTAAATGAGTGTGGGCACAGAAATAAAGGAAAGTAGAGGTATGAATGTGGTGGAAAGAATGAATGAAGGAGGGTATGAATTTGTGCTAGTCTGCTAGAGTATCTCCTCATTCTCAGGCAAAACCGAACCAATTTCCGTGATTATTTTTGCCCTATGCACTGTAAAATAATGTCCTACACTGATATCCACCTTTATCTTTGTGAATTTTGACCAGGAAATGACTCAAGGGGACGCACAGTCTCAGTTAAGGGGTCTCTAACAGGGAATTTTAATTACAAGGCTTCTCAGCGTATAAACTACATTGTGGGATAGGTCTTGACGAGTACAATCTAGATATACTAAAATCATAGGGAGAGAGTGGCTGGTTGTTGAGATATGGGGTGAACAACTCCCATTCTCGGAAGATGCATATTTTGATCAATTTCGCACGCGCAAACTTTTGTGCAAACAGCAATAATAGAATAAAGACAGGGAAGGGAATCGGAGTATTCTGTGGCGCGCAGAATCCGTGCAGAATGTAAGTACATCATCATCATAAAATTCTGCAGATAGAAAATTAATTCTGTCAAGGCGTTAAGGATAATTAAAATCTGCTGCGGATTTTGAATAATCTTAAGAATGGATAGGTGGATAGAATTGTGTACCCCCTGTAGAGTTGGCTGCAGTTTACGGAAAGGAGCCAGTTTTTTTCGTAAGAGTTCACGTTCGGATTATTCGCATCAAGTGGGCCACATCGGAGATTTTCGTTATTGGGATTTTGGTGAAACGACTGGGGTGGAATTTGTACAAAATCCTGTTTTCGAGTTTGGGAGGCTTCGGGATCGAATATGGAATTTTACACTTTCCGGGCTTATTTCAAGTTGGGTTGTCTATCATGGAAATAAGAGAAATTGTATGTACATGAACAGGAGGAGAAAGGGAGAGGAACCGCAGAAATTAATGGACGTGAGAGAGGAACTTCAAACTGACTTCAACGTTCAACTGGTTGCTGACCCGTGATGCAGGGTCTTTGTTGTCATGGTCGTTCTCGTCTTATGATATACTGCTCGTCGTTCTAGCCGTTCGACTTGCCACCATGTCCTCCGACGCAGAGGGTAAGTATATGTACGATTCAGTTTCCAGGCGGCGTGTTGACTCCCCCGCGAATAGGTCCCCGCTCCTCGTCGACGTGTGCGTCCTCGTTCCCAAAATCGTGAAGCGGGCTTGGAGCAGTGGAAACAGGTAACCACCTCCTTGCGATCGGGGGCGTTCTGAACTCACCACGTTTCTCATAGCCTCCGTCGCTGATACTGCCACTTCGTTCACTATCACTGACGCTCGCCAAAGCCCAGCGCCATGCGTCGTGCTTGCGAAATCGTCTGATTAGGGCGACTGCTAAATTCAGGGCCGTGGTACTTGGAGAACAATTTTCGCTCTGATATACATACCGCGGAATGTCAATTTGTACGCGCCATCGGCGTAAATGCTAGCGATCGGAATCAGTCATCGGCAGACGGAGGCTTCTACCAGAATACACCTGAGGGAATCGGCGGTGTAAGTCTTACCCTCCAAGCCTATTCATAACAAAACCCACCAATAACCTCTGAAGGTGTTGAACTTGTTCCTCTGCGCCCCCTCATGCCCCACTTCTTAACACTTCTGATACGGCTCAGCAGCGTCGTGCCACTTTTGTAGGTGTAGCAAGCATGGTCGTCGTTGATCCCAAAGCTGTATTCACCTCCCCAGAAAGCATTGCCAAAACTGAGGGTTGAGTAGGTAATGGCATCGGCTCAAGGACACAGTGGCATTGGTGACGCTCATCCACAGAAGACACATCCAACGGTGTCGCTGATCTTCTATTCCTCATTGGACCTTCACCATCCAAGAACGAGTACTGGTCCGTATATACCAACTTGATTCTCCCCTCTGGGCGTGGATGGCTGTTTTTCCTTTACCGCCTCCTCTCTGGTTCTTTGTGTATAGGGAGCGAAGGGTAATAAACCAAAGCCAGTGGTCATTGGACGTTGATGGGAATCATAATGCATAAAATCGAACCTCGTGCACGAACCTTGTTGAACTTCTGGGCATGAACTATGTTCATGAAAGCCTCGTCGACGTTGACCCCGTACTTCGCAGATGTCTCCATGAACTTCCAGCAATTTGTACCGAGTGGTCACGGGTGCGTGAGAAGATACATACTGTAGTTCAGCTTCGGCTCCGTCACTGCGTTCATTCTTGCTCTTTGTTCCCTCTTCTGATCTTCAAGCTTTAACAAGGTTGAATCTTCCAGATGGATACGTCAAGTCTGCCTCCACTTCCTGACAAGACCCGTTGTGCAAAGTGTGGAAAAACTGAAAGTCCGACTGCATCTCTTCGCCGTTGTTCAAAGTGTTGTGCTGCTCCTTATTGCTCCGTCGGATGGTGAGGTACAAAGGCTTATTTCTTTTGTTGTCAAACTTATTTTAAATAGCCAGAAATTTGACTGGCCATCGCACAAGCTTCTATGGTTCGTGATTCTCTCTGTTATCAGATATCATTTTATTTGAGAACCTTCCATCGCTGATCACTCTTCAGCCTTCAATACGCACTGAACAAGAATTTGAACTATACTGGCATACACGTAGGCAAAAAAGGACCCAAAGTTAAGAAGGGAGAAATTAAACGCACGAGGTATTGATTTCCACCTTTTCTTTGATTAGGGAGCTTATTCTTCAACAGAGGAGACATATTGAACGATCTCGCTGCATGGGCCAACAGTCACAACGGGTAACTCTTCCCCCTTGATAGAGTTTAAAGACTCTTATATCCACCAGAGACACGCTTACGGTCTCTGCATGGAATCTGCTCGAGCTCACCCATGATATCGCTCGTGCACAAACGCATATCCTCGCGCTGACCCTGCGCCGTACGGACTCTTCGAACCCACGGACATATTATGACCTTGTTGAGGTCGAGGTCCTTCCGATGACCCTCTTAGATTCTATATACTTCCATCGCGGTGATCTAAAAATGAACCCGGTTTCTCCCAGAATGGCGTTGGAGCAGGATGTAGAGCGAAGGAAGCATGACGACAGTCTTGGCTCTGTCATGGTCATGTCGGTGGAATTACCCACGGGAGACAATAGACCACCTCGGGATGCCTTGATTGAAGTGAGCGCTGCCATGTTAAAATTACTCGTTATTCTTTGCTGATCCTGGTAAAGATGAATATTAGTGTCATGCAGCCGCTGGGCCTTTTCAACGACCACAAGAGCTGTATCGGTCATTTAGTGAGTTTCCTAATTAATTCATCTATTAGATGAGGCCGCTGATATATTCAGCCTCGACTTTCCAAGGCACTTTATATCAAATGTCTAGAGAACAGCCTCAAGGGTGGGATGTACACGATGAAATTCCAGCCATTCCATCCCATGTAGCCTCGTTGACTCGTGTATAAACTACAGTCTAGGCGATATGAAAATATCTCTGCTATTCGGAGATAAGAACTAAGAGTCGAAGGAGAAAGAAAAGATTTAGCGAGTTGCCGCTGACATTCCTCTCGCCGCCGGCTTTCAAATCCTATAGCTAGACCGCCTCCTACCATAGATGGCGAACGAGGTTTATTCCAGGCTCGCTCATTTACGTAGTTTCTAAATATTTCAACCACCCCCGCGCATGGACCGCTGGAACTCCCACCCCAGTTGCGATGGCTGAAGTACGACCAGTCTGAGGACTGTCTCCCCTTCCTCGCCTGTTGCTGTCCGCCGTGGAAATTCTGCTTTACCTAGATAAATATATTGTTGTATTGAGGGTCAATACAATACACAAAGCAAGGTCAGAAGGGGCTCTAAAGCCGAAACACGAGATCGAAAGGATGCACACTTGAAAAATCAATGAATAGGGAAAACAGCCAAGCAGAGCCTCTTCGACGATGGGAGAAAGTGCTAAGAGAGAAAACTGAATACCTGAAGACGCTCTGAGGCCTAGACGAATTTACCTGCCAACTCTCACTCCACGTTGGAGTCCAGGGAATATCGTTCCTCCTTGTCGTTATCGGTGGACTGAGATTACGAGAGGTCGACACCGCAGACGAAAGCTTCAGGTTTGGTTTGAGCGAAGGATAAAGTAGCCAGTTCGGGTCATTATCGTGTTCTGAATCGGGCTTTAGTGAGAAAGCTTTCAATGTTCGTCCTCCCGACAGTTCGCGAGCCGACTCATTTTCCTTATTGTTTGGGAGTCCATGGACTAATTCTGCCCGACGTCTTCCTGGTTCCTGTAAGTCCTCGGTGTCGCTACTGCCCGACTGAGTCTTTGCTGAACTCGCTCTCGTGAGTATTATCATGCAAATCGTATGGGAGTGCGACTACCCGGTGATTAGTATCCCCTATGTGGTGAACTGATTTGAATGAGGTAGGGGCCATCCCAGAAAAGAGATGAGAGTGACGCATCGTAGAGAAGAATGTCCTTATTGAGAAGCGGTCCAAGAGGGTATGGGTTGTCGGATGCCCCTACGACATCCATGGGATGAAGGTGGCAATCGTATTTCAAGTGGTGTGGCTGAGTGAGGACAAGAATGCCGGATATTAGTGAGGAAATTCTGTCAACGTCGAATACGACCAAGAGTTAAATCAAGCCTCCAACTCAAATTTTCTGCTTCGCCGACATAACTAGTCCGGTTTCGTTCTAACGCTGAAACCAAAAGTGAATTAGCGCCAGTATGTAACGTTTAACAGAGGAAAATGTACCACAGCCTATATAGCGCCGCCAACGCGATAGGAGAGGGTAACGCCGACTCCCACCTGCTGTCTGTTACCACTCAAATCTATATTCGGACGTGATTCCAGTACTAGTGGGTTGGCGCAATCCCAGACGCCACGTTGACAAGCGTTGACATCTTGCTCGCAACCTCAAATACCGATAATCGTCGTAAATATCTGACGCGCGCTCCCAACTTGAAGATCCTGTGGACTCTGCGGACGGAGCTAACTATGGACGACGTTCGTGTTTGTTGGTACCAATGAACGAAGGCAAGATGAGTAAGGTGGCTGGAGCGCGGAGGACATTGGATGGGGATGATTGAGGCGATGTGGTGAATGGAATGGGGGAAGGCTTTCGAGCCTCCAGCTTCGTTCGCTGCTAGCTAGTATCCTCGTTCTTGTCATCCTTGGAGCGGGCATACATCAGTACATAAACTCTTCCACCGTCCCGTCCTAACTCTCCATACTCTCCTGTGGGCGATGCCCTACCCAACGCAGCCTTGTATGCAGCCGCCTCCTCGTCGTCCTCATCTCGAACACCGTGACCAGAGCCTCCATCGAATATTGTCTTCTTTGTCTTCATCTTCATTCGAGGAATCGATCCCATTCGCCAGATCTTGTAATGGGAATAGGACAATCCCGAATTGGGCGTCAGCTGACGAACGACTTCATACGAGGATGATGAGAATGACGCGAGGGAGTGAGAGGTGTTTGGATTTGCGGCTGAAGGAAGCAGAGAGCTGCTGTGGGTGGCGATCACTCTATGCGATGAGTCATTCGTGGAAAGTGGATGTCGTGAAGAGGAAGCCGCGAGTGTCGACGACAATGGAGGAGGGGAATAAGCCGATATTTGGGGTGTGCCCGTGGGAGGCGATGTGGTATCTGCTTATTGATCCTGAGCGGCCGGGAAAAAATGACTTCGCTTCAGGGCCAAGTTTGAACGATGCCGGCGCGTTGAAGGTTCATTTGTAGGGTGGGAAGGCTCTTTCGGTCGTGATTGAATTGTCGGGCGGTGAGGAGGTCTGGTTGGAGGGTCGGGACCAGCAGCCAAGGTTGACGGGGATGGCTCGATGACCACTGGGAAAGGGGTAGTGCAAGGGTTAGAACAATCCTTAGATTAGGCGCGAGCGCAGGAATAACAACAGAATCTGAGAGAGTGGAAGTGGACGAATAGCTCATCGGTGGCGGATGCATCGAGCTTAACCCAAATGCACCGCGTTCTTCGTCCGAGTCGTGCGCCTTTGTTACAGAGTGAGACGACATAAAGGAAGGGATGACCTAAGGTGAAAGAGGCGAGGTCAAGCGCTTACAATCTTGTGGGTGGGGTCCGGACCCTAAATATATCGATTGCGGACTTCCACATCTAGTCCTGGCATCGACATCATCCTTAATAATGGAGATTGACGACGTGGTTGCAGGGTCAACTTGGGGAGGTATGTTATTAGCCCCTGATATGCATGATAACAAAACCTCAGACAGTGAGTATTTTATTTTCATATGTATGATAATTTACCAGCTCGTAACATTCACAAGAAGTCGCATGTCAGTGTATTTACAAATACTCGCAGGTCTCTTAGGTAATCGCAAGTCCCTCAAGATAAATCGCAAGCGACTTGCAAGTATCGTCAACTTTCTCGCAGGTGGCTCGCAGGTGGCTCGCAGATTTTCCAGTGCCCTTCAGTTAAATGTTGCATGCCGAAATCATGATGTGCCAACCACCTTCCTAATTTGGTCAATCCACCTCGGAGAGAGTTAGTACACAAACCTCCTCGGTTGGTAAATGAATATAATTTGTTACGACCCTATATTATAAAAACATGTATAGAATCATAATCTGCATTCAAAGTATATATTTAAGTCTCATCACAGCAAAAATGAGAGGCCGAGCTTTAGGCTCTCAGATCAAACATATAATATATTTGATCCCCTGATCCGAACATCATGTTTAAATTCACTGCGGTGGGACTCAACCGCATCCAATATGCTTTAAATGCATATTCTAATACTATGCATGTATTTATAACGTGGGGTGATAATGGATTATATTCATTTACCAACCAAGGAAAATTATGCGCTGACGCACTCAGTAGATTGACCAAATTGGGAATGTGGCCGTGCTTTGGCTCCGTCCTCAATGTTCATTTGTCCTCCACAAACGTTGTTTTTGCTCTATCTTAGGTTTAGCCGAAAACTACTTGCCCTCGTCTCTCTTAGTCCTGTTCTTATCACGCCCCCCGAACCGTGTCAGAAAATGTTTATGTAAAGTGCGGAGCTTGAATATCGTCGCGTCCAATCGACGCGACGACTCGGATATGGGGGTTTCTTTAATTCTTAGAGACAGAGAGTATATACAAGAAGAGTGGTAGTGGGATGGTAAATATACGCTTGAAAGAGTGGGATTGATATCCAAGAGTGGGATTGAAATGAGGATAGTGGGATAGAAATAGGAAGAGTGGGACCATGTCCAGAGAGTGGGATACGACACAAATAGTGGGATTGCCGAACAAAGAGCGCGAAGGCAGCAGCTGCATTGGAATCTGCGGAGGAATAATTAATTAATGGATGTGTAGATTTTTTTATTGAACGTTGAATCCAAACTAAAACCGTCTGGAGTCTACCCGAACGCCGTTAGCCATATGAACAATTTTTATTGCATACAGTAACTCTAAATTAACATGTTCAATTCCCCATCATTTACCTTCAAATTTAGGATCGGACATATTTAGAATATTTCTAAAGAGATACAACTTTTAATTTTATTATCGTGCTACTTAGCGTGGATATCGAACGCAATCTTTGAGGGTGCGAGCGGAG
>Ga0307513_10005425_pt1 | contig 16852 bp, 16 predicted proteins | sample 15_EM_MG_FD_202174 | JGI IMG/M metagenome (GOLD analysis project Ga0307513, IMG submission 202174) | Populus trichocarpa ectomycorrhiza microbial communities from riparian zone in the Pacific Northwest, United States - 15_EM | ecosystem: Host-associated > Plants > Roots > Unclassified | place... | reverse complement strand
CATCGCATTCTGATAGAGGATCCTGGAGCTAGAAACCAAGGAATGGAGAAATGACAATGGCCGAGCGCTGAGGCGGAAAGCGCCGGTGACCAAATAAGGAACCAAGGACCGTGATCAAACTTGATACGGCTTCGGCCCGATTCCACCGCGGCTCGCCACCCCACCTTGCTTAAGCATTGATATCATTTATACATAGACATAACCTTACGGAGAGTCGCTCTTGCAAACTTTACAGCCCCTTGCGTTCAAAAACAGGGTATATACTCCCCGATGTATCACAAGTGTTACCCAGAGCGAGCCAGATGCTCTCCTCCCATTTGACGGCCTCCAGCAGTAAACCTTCAAGGTACTTGTCGTCTGGCCGTTCGTTTGACCTGATTGAGTGCGTCGTTAATAAATACATGTTGTGGGATTGAAAGGACCTTACTTCCTATCTCAAGCGTAGACGGGGAACTACTGAAGCGGGGGTTCTTCAGGGGCTCAAGACTCCTTGCGCTCTTTGAGATTTTCATACCCCAGCATCGACGGCCACCCTCATGCAAGATCAGCTGTGCGGAAAAATTCGATCAGCTACAGCAGAGATCCTATGTCATCCAACATGTGCGGGCCCGCCTGCGGGGAAACCATCAGTTTGGATCGACGTCTACCCCGTCGGAAAGGCACGCTAGCTGGATATATCCTCGCAGTCGTTGCTCATTTCACTCCCCCATTCATATCTCTTCACGCCTCCGCCCCAGTTCCTAATTTATATCCACCCGCCACATCCATACATATCATTGTTGGGGGTACGTGCCATTCACTGTCTGTGAAACCCGCAATGACCCCAGATGCCACTTCTCCTCGGTAACTTACTTTGAAAGGGTTGAACTCGGGCTCGGGGCTCTTGTCGCCGTCTAGTTGCTCTCAGCTACAGTACATCGCAAAATCGAAGCATATGAGAGTGGTTACTGTCGAGTAACTTTACTTTTATTACCAAGCCTCACAACCACGCCTTCAACAAATTTTGTCATGCACGTCCCCTTACAGACGATCCCCAAATCCTGAATGCAGGTAGCAACGGTCATCGGCGTACCCCAACAAATGATCCTCACTAGTTTCGTCCTCATCCTCGGCTCCGCCAACGCCTTTGCCACCTTACACTCGAGGCAAGCCGACTCGAACAATACCCCATCGACGGCGTCCTCGATGTCATCGCGGTGTTTTGTGTGAAGCACGATCAGCTTGTGGTAAGCTGGGGCTGAAATGTACTTCAAGTCGTCGGGAAGATCTGTGAGGGCGGGAAGGTAGATGGTGGTCGTGAGAGAGGAAGCCGCTTCCGCTTCTTCGTCGAATCCGAACCTGCACGCGATGGCGTACACTCGGAGAGGGGCATCATTGATAAACTTGGTAAGTGCCAGGCGCAATCTGGCTCGTGCCCCTTCGATGTTGTATTTATCGGTGATGACAAGACCCTCGACTAGCAAGTCCAACCTGTCGATGTCGGGTGGGGGGAACGGATAGATGAGTTTTAGAACGAGATGAAGGGCCCGTGGCGGGTCGGTCATGTCGATGATTTCGATATCGGCTCCCCTCGCAACTGGTGTGGGCTGGGGGATACCAAACATGTCCCTGAATACAGGAGACGCGATGGAGAGAAAGAGTTTGTGAACTCGGAAGTCACGATTGGCTGGAGGGCCTTGGGCTCTGAGGATAATGTCTCCATCTGGTCCATCGAACTCGTCGTTCATGGTTGCGGTTGTGGCAGAGATAAGGAAAAGACCAGTTTAAGTGAACGCCTCAAGATGTCCTCGTTTCCAACGGCGATGTACAGTTTTGTCGCCCGTTCTCGCGGCAGGTCGATCACAACTCAAATCCAGACGATGACCCTCCCTTCTACGACACCTCGTCCACCTCGGAGGGGAACTCACAACATGCTCTCCAAACACACTCTCGTCCAAGGCAATGAAGACCTGGTGGACAAGCCAGCTCTCGGCGACGGGGTTTAACATTACCTGTTCACCGACGCCGCGTCAACGCCACACTTATTTGTTCTCGTCCCACCGTTTTGGGAGGGGATTTTGCATGAGGTTCACTAGAAGCTGTAACATGGAGAAGTCCACGGTCCTGGTTTCGTTTATTATAGCCGGAATGAAACGTACGCGCGCGTCTTCGACCTATTCACCCCCTCCCCTCCCCAATTCGTTCCGCGTTACCCTGTCCTCGTTTCGCCCCACTCCCCTCACAACGTGAGTAATTCCTGTTGTACCTAGGACTGCACCACAGCCACTTATCGGCGCTTTTGTTAGGAGACGATGTTTGGGTTCCGGAGTCCCGGGGTCGCGGGACTCTCCCCATTTTCCTCAAAATCCATGAAGAGGTTCACCAAGCACATACGAAGCAAATCCTCTGCCTTCGCCGATAACGTCTCGAACACTCTAAAGCGAGCAGGTCATCGGACATCGCCGAAAAACAAAGAGACCCACTCTGAACTCTATCCGAGTTGCGTTGAATACGTCCTCGATCGATCAGAGGATTCGGTCCACTCGTCACCTCTCTTTCCCTGACCTTCGATGGATTATGTCCTCAGCAAGAACTTCACGTCGCGGAGATACTGGGCGCGATGGTGGGACTTTATCATCTGGAACTTCTCGATACTCGAGCGACACCACGCATTTACGCGATGCTCGCGGAGAGGGCACAGTTCCGCCTTGAGTACTTCACGTGCAAATCTCCTCCTTCGCTTCCTCTCCACCCAACGACACCTACTTGAATTCACGTATCGCTCAAGATCATCAGATACCCAGACCACGACCCGGGTCCGTGGCCAAGAGGTGTTGCACATTGTCCACACGTTATCCACGACGACACCCCTTCTATTACACTCACAATTGGGCAGCACATCGTTACCACACTTGGGGTACATCGGTGGTGGCCAGAGTTTGAGAGAAGAGGTTCGAGCAATCGAGAAGAATTACCGCCTCGGACCGCAATTGGGGTCGCTGCGGTTCGCGTGGGGCGCCGGGAGGACTGGGATGTTCCTGGACGTGACCAAGTTTTCTGCATCGTGATGAATACCCCCTCGATCAAGCCCGTACACTTATCGGACATCAGCCGAAACGTGAGCGATTTCCCTCAGGCCTGTTTAATATTCGCTATTTACAAGGAAGGTTTGATTTTAGACATTCAAGCAGTTTGTTACAACGGGTCTTAGATACAAGACCTAGAAGAAGCTGCAAACTCTTGTGCGGGTCCCAAACATATCACACGAAAATGGCCTCGACGAACCTGAATCTCCCATATCACCAGTGTTGCAGACTTCGCTCCATTTTATCAGATTATCGGACGCGATTACGGCAGGTCGTTCTCCTCGACCTATCCATTGCTTCATCTTGGCACTTCACGGCCTCCGCTGTCTCCGCCGTCTCTTACCGTTCCGCCCAACCATCGACATCCCTTACCCCGTACACTTCATCCCGTAGGACACGCTCAGTCGATTTCGGATATGAGCCACATCGACTTGAGCTTCCGAATCCACTGTATCGGAAAGGATTTGATGACAACATTCCCGAGCATGCGCCGGTTGGTTCTGTGGAATTGGAATATGATTTGCTCGCGAGGACCGTCGTTGGTGGTTTCGTGTGGAGGTATAATGTTGAGGTTGATGGGGATGAGTGGTTGTCGGTTTGACGATCCAATGCTTGGTCCAAGGCTGGTTCGATACCAGGGTAATGATGCTAAATTGATTTACAGCTCACATATTGTTGGGTTTCCAGGTTATCGTTCTTCCTGTCTCTTTCTCTCTCGCTCTCCCCTTGGGCACGACCTAATTGTTGTGCTGGATCATACCCTCCTCTGTTCGCTCCTTGTGTCCTTCGCTTTCTTCGCTCTCCAGCTTTCCCCCCTTTATTGTACCACCACATTGACCGAACTTGTATACCGATACTCATAGACTGCATGCACTATCCGCGGGGGCCCGCCGAACTGTTGAACCTATAATACTGACAATGCCCGTCGAGAGAGGTGAGGGCAAAAAGAGACGTCTCGAAAAGATCTTGGGAAGGGTATGCGCGGGAGGGTGACGACTCTAGGATGTATGTGGATACAGAGAGGAACTTGGCAGCAGTTCGGTGGTAGCCTAACGGAAGATGTCGATAGACGAGCGTGGTAAAAAGCAGTGACGCAACTCCCATGGGCCGATCCATTTTTAGCACTCGCAATACTCCTGGACATCCTCTTCGTACCTTCCCGACTGGTATGTATATGCTGGTCGCTTCAGTCGAAACCGAGACGGGTGGACGGCCTCGATCATCTCTCCTTCCGATGTCGCCTCCAATACATCCTCCCCGAGCCAGAGATAACAATTTCCACGTCCCCGGGACTTCCTGGCTGCTCACCATACAAGTCTCCCTCTGACACATTCTTGAAACCACTTGAAGCACGATCATTAGGGGAGCTAGGAAGGTGTGGCTGATACACGGAGACCCATGCGACTCGATATGTGGACCGGCTCATGTCAGTCATTTCGGTTCCTCCGAATCCGGGCTCCGGGGCGATGATACGGCATCTGGCGCCGGCCACGAGGGTTACAGGCATCTCAATCTACAGCCACGATCCACCTGGTTCCACAGCCCGAAGACGACTCCGAAATCATGTCCAACATTTTTCGAAAACGACGACCGACGACTAGCGAGGGAGGAATTGCACCACACCCTCGTACGATACATGATCATTATCGTTGTCCCAGCCACACTGACTTTCTGCAGGAAAGAGACAACGTGTAATCGACGCTACGAAGGTGCTCCTAGACATCGCGAAGGAATCATCCGATTGGTTTCCTCCTCTCAAAGCGTGTTTGGGGGGCATCAATGCACTTGTCAAACACTACGACGTATGCCATGTTGTGGCGGGTGTTCCGAGGCGCTGCTGACATGTCTCTTCCAGCAAAGCGAGGACGTCAAGGACACACTTGAGCAGCTTATTCCGTGGCTGACGAAACTATTGGAGAGCCCGGCAAAGGTTGATCCCAATGGAGATCAGCAAGAGGTTGAGAGACGCTCGCAGATGGCGAGGTTAGTATCGAATCAGTCCTCTTGCCACTGAAGGCCAATCCTTTGTAGGTCCTTGGAAGATATCACACAACGATCGCAAGCCTTGTTGGCTAAGGGGAAGTACACCCGGCTCCTCGATAAGGCGCAGGATGCTCAAGAAGTCAGAAGACTCATCGAACGAGTTCGGCAGACGATCCTTATCTACCAGGTAGGTACCAAAACTCGCCGAGATCAGGCAGGCTGAACACGCCTGGATCAGATGTCACAACAGCAATCGATGAATGATCAAATCGCTCAGATAACTGTAAGTTTTCCCTTATCATCTTCACCATACAGGCTGATGGACAGTTGAACAAACCAAGTCTTCTTTGGACGTGTTTTTGAAACTCCACGAGGTAAAGCGATGACCTTGCGTTTCAAGACACCCCCTGACGCATTGGTAGAGATCGCCAGGGATAAGAGGAAAGATCGAGTCTGCCCTTGCGCGGTTGGGTAGACTTGGAGCAGGAGTGGGCGCCACGGGCAGCGGTGACGAGTTCGAGCGACAAACGGTCCTGTTTGAGTGAGTACCACCCATTCATTGTGAGTGGGCATCTAGGCTGACCACATCCCAGTGCTCTCGAAGGGATCCAAGTCGAGTTGCAGTCCCTGTCTCATCGCTCCAGCGCTCCTGGGTACGAGGAAAATGAGGCGGATGTGGATGCTGTTTGCGGGCTTGCGGAAGAAATTAGAGATTCCATCGTCGAGTACCAGGTCAGTACTGACCTCGTTCATCGCTGGGTATCCGCTGAGGTTGCACATAGTTCGCTCAACAGAAAGCGTTATACGAGCAAAGTTGTAGATCAATCGTATGTCCCTGGTTGTATTGTTGGAGTGCACACCAGATGTTAACCGACTGTTACAGAATACAGGTCAGACGCATTCGTATCTTCCTTTGACGTACGCTCATAGACAGATAGCCGAATTGTCGGTGTTGAACCAATGTCGCCGCGTTGAGGGGGCTGGATACCAGCACGGCGATCGCCAGGGGTGCCTCAAGGGAACCCGAGAGAGCGTGCTGAATGAGATCGAGGACTGGACCGAGGATTTTACCAAGTCTCCAGTCTTCTGGCTAAACGGGCTAGCCGGGACCGGGAAATCCACCATCGCCCAAACCATCGCAGAGAGGGTCTTCGCAAACGGTCGCTTGGGAGCATCGTTCTTCTGCTCCAGAGCTTTCGAGGACCGCAGTGATCTCCACCTCATCTTTCCCACGCTGGCATTCCAACTCGCACAAAAATACTCAAGTTTCCGATCTTTGCTCATACCGCTCCTCCAGTCGAATCCGGATATCTTCCGCGAGTCGCTCCACAACCAGATGCAAGAGATCCTTCTCAAACCACTTCTATCGGCGAACATTTCCACCGTCATCGTTATCGACGCCCTCGATGAATGCAAGGATGAGGAACCAGAGTCTGCGGTCCTCCTCGTGTTGGGCAAGTCGATTTCCAGGGTTCCCGGAGTCAAGTTCTTTATCACCAGCAGACCGGAGACGCACGTCTCACGCGGGTTCCGTGGCCCGTTGTTAAGGGAATGGACAGACACCTTCATTCTCCACCACGTCGACCCTCGTGTTGTCCACAGCGACATTCGTCTCTTCTTCAAACACGAATTATCCAAACTTCCAGACCGACCCCAGGATTGGCCAACGGACGAACAGGTCGATTCACTGTGTCAAAGGACAGCCGGTTTCTTCGTTTATGCCGTTGCGACGGTCGGTTTCCTCAAACACAAATTTAAATGTCCGTCGAGCCGACTCGACGTGATCATGAAATCTCCGGAAAGCACGGCCTACGAAGGGAAGGCGGCACTGAAGGTATACGCCAGCCTGGACTCGCTCTACACGTCGATATTTCAAGCGGCCTTCTGTGAAACCAATGCCGAAGACGACGCGATGGTCCGCTCTGTGTTGAGCGCTGTAATCCTCGTCACGACTCCCCTCTCATCATTAGCAATTGCGACCCTGATGGGTTTTAAGTGCAATGAGGTCACGCGCCTTCTCGGGTCGGTTCAATCATTGTTGGTACTGCACGACGATATCGACCACCCTGTTCAACCGTTCCACAAGTCCTTCCTCGACTTCATCATAGACCCCACCCGGTGCAGTGACCCACGGTTCTACATATCCCCCGACTATCAGATCGAACTCTTCCTGTGCTGCCTCGAGCTTATGGGTAAATCACTGAAGAAGAATATTTGTTCAATCCCTGACTACGCCCTCAATTCCGAAGTGGAGGATCTACAGAGGAGGATCGAAGAGAGCGGTATTCGTGGGGCTCTGGAATATGCGTGCAGATCGTGGCACAATCATCTCATAGTGAAGACCGACCGGACTGCAGACATGGTTTCCGCTCTGCGTCATTTTCTGGAGGAGAAGTTCCTGTTTTGGTTGGAGGTGTTAAGTGTTCTTGGTGCTGTGGGTGACGCGGTGCGGGCGTTGAATGTAACTATACAGTGGCTGAGCGAGGTGCGGACGGATTTGCGGCTTGTTTACGTGGTCTCTCAGTATTGACTCCAAGTCAGATTCAGGTCTCCATCGACCTTAACCCCATTTCCAAGACTGTCATAGACTTCCTCCACTTTGTGACCAAGTTCTTCGAAGTGATCAGCCAGTCTGTACCCCACATCTACCACTCTGCACTTCAGCTTGCCTCCCCATCGTCCATGATTCGAGAGCTGTACGCCCATCAAGGTTACTCCCCCATGTCGAAGGTTGTGAATGGGATCGCTACCTTAGAGGATTCGTGTATGGCGAGTGTTAAAATTGAATATGAGTGTCGTGGTAATTCTGGTGTTTGGTCACCATGCGGTCGGTTCGTCGTAATCTGCTATCTCACAACGGACGCGGGCACTATCGATGTCCGTGATTCGAACACCCTGGAGGTGGTATCTGCTTTCCAATCCCCCTCTCGCTTCTCAGGGTGCTGCATATTAAGAGTCGCCTTTTCACCCGATGGAAGTTTACTGGCTTGTTGCCTCAGTTACCGGTAAGGAAAACCATTCCATTGGTTTCTTCCCCATATCTGCATCCATACTAACTCCACACCCAGGTATGTGGACGGACGCCAAATTGTTGTTTGGGACATCCAGACTGGTGTTGTCATCAAGGACTTCGGAGCTGATACCGAGTACATTGAAGACTTCACATTCTGCGGGAATCAAACAATCGTTGTCAGTCGAACGGTCCACGAAGCCATCCGCGTGTATGACGTACTCAAGGGTGTGCAGCTATCTGAAGTCCTCCTGCCATCCGGTGCTTATAATATGCGCACCCACTGGGGTCACGGCGGCTCTCTCCTTGCCACAAGTTACAAAATCGACGGAAGGATTACGATCAATACTCAAGAACTCCAACCAGCCTCAAGCCCTCCGTTTCTCGTGACCGAGTCGTTCCTCCTACAATCCCACGATGGGAAATTTTCCTTCTCCCCGGTTTCCTTCCACGCATCATTTCTCACTGCCTGGGAAGTCGTCATACTCAATGTTCGGGACTCAAAAATCCTTTTGCGGACAGAGAAAACAGATAGGAAGTACTGCGAATGGTCAGGACGCTTTTCTCCCGATGGATGCTTCTTCGCATATAGGACGTCGGCCGATGAGATTCACGTCTGGAAGAACACGTCTACCGGTTATGTACCCTGGAGCAACTTCGTGTCCGAGTTCCCGGGGCTCAAGGGTTTTGCGTTCTCACCCTCTGCGATCTCAATCTTGAGTTGGGGTGACCATGGAATCGAGCTACTGGACAACCACCTCCGCTCCCCATCCCCCCGAAACACTATGCACCATCGTAGAACCGAAGCCCATCTGGTGGCATGTTCTGCAGACGGGACACGTATCGCAACTGCACGGTCCCGCAAGAGTGTTGTCACGATCCTTGACCCTCTTTTGGATACTCCGCAACGATACATAAACACAAACATGCGGATTCTGGATATCAAGATTTGCGACAACGTTCTCTTTGTGGTGGACAAACATGAGCTCGCCAGCTGGGACCTTGGAGTGGGGGGAACGGGGTATGATGCTCACGGTGTCAGGAGGGAGACTCTTGATTTGGTGTCGCAGATCGAGCGGCTTAAACTATCCAACGATTGCTCCCGGATCGCCGTCATCACCGAATGGATGATCTCCCTGTACGATATAAAAACTCAAGAAATTCTCAATGGGTGCAAAGTGGACCAACTTCTCTGCTATTCTTCGACGACCAATATCCAGGACATGTGGTTCTCTCCTGACGGGCGCCAACTGTGGTTCTTCCTTGGCAGGTCCGCTTATAAAGATACCAAATACGCGATGGTCAATACAACGGAGGATTGGCGCTACGCTGAAGTAGAGGACGGATGGTCACGGGATAGTCTTTTTTCTCCTCCTGGATATCGCATTCCGATTGGGTCTGGGTGGGTTGAAGGTTCCGGAGGCAGAAAGCTCTTGTGGTTACCCCCCAGCTGGAGGACGGAGTACATGATTGACGCGATATGGGATGGCAATTTTCTGGCCTTGGTGAATGGGCGCCACCCGGAGCCCATGATCATTGAGTTCCGGCCTCAACCCCTTCTCCCTCATTCGTGTTCAACTCATTCGTCAAATCCATAGTACCCCATCCAAACACTTTCGCACCTAATCACTCGATCTCACTACTACTATCTCATGTCCCTTCTCTAACTTTGAGCTGCTTCTTTCACTCCGAACTACCTCAGCTCCCTATATATTATACACGATTACAACCTTGTATCGGTACTACACTCCGTAGAGGCGCTGCAGTTTACCCCCCGCTTCCACTTCATGCTTTGTCGAGTTCAACCGTGTGCTCTCCGAAGGGGGGCTGGATTCGAATGTGACCATCTGAACCACTGGGATATCCTGCACGGTAGCGTGGGGCATTCCAACTCCGACCTCGGATCACCGCGCCAAAGGATGGGTCGGAATGAATGTTGGACGGGATCGACGCACGGGAGGCACTGGATCTTTGACACCGGCGTACCCGGCCACCGCATCAACGACGATCCGATATCGTTCGCCTTTCTCGGGATTGTTGTCTGGGGTGAAGCTGTTCTGTACCTGGTCGGACACGCGAAGCACCGCTTGCACGAAAACTTCCTCGTCGGTGCCAGCGGTTTTAGAAAACTATTCGAACCCGTCCTTCGACATGAAGCGGCAGTCGACCAGCACCGTTGTACCATTAAAACAAACGAGCGGGGTGACAATATGGTGGCCTGTGGGCACCATCCCGCGCGCATTGTCCGACGGTTATCATGCGATCGTAGTCCCATTTCCCACTCAAGAACACCATATGGTAGACGAACTGTCCAGGATGATCGAGTACAGGATAGGTTTAATATTCGGTTCGTCTCCCGAAGCAGAGTGTAATGCACTCCCTAGATACCTGACTTGACTCATGAAATAAATGTCGAGCTATTCCGGGGTTGGGATCGGAAGGCAGCTGGATATCTTCAGGTGCTGCGGTATATCAGGATATCATATATCTATATCAAGCACCGACCCGGAGAAAGTTGTTGTGTCGAGGCACGGTCAGCACCCTCGACTTCTCTCGGCCACCAAGGCGGTGACAGCGGAGACTACGACGAGCGGAGATACAGAGACGATGGATACTACGGGATAGTTGTCGACGATGACAGAAACTGGGGCGCTTCACCCCGTTGGGTCCACTCGCCTCCATCTTGCCTGTTCCTCACACCAACGCCGGCGCGGACATGGAACGCCCACCTCATACATGTTCACGGTTGCGAGACTCATCTCCTCCCCCGGAACACCGGCTAGCTAGTCCGAACTTTCCAGTATTCCAAAAAGACGGAACCGCGATGATTAGACCCAACCGCGCCGGGCACCCTTCTTACAGCGACCAGATTTATGCTATCTATGACGCCGGATGATGGATCCATGATGGGATGGCGAAATTGAGCATAGGAAATTAAGTTCCACCCTCTTGACCCCGGCCGTAAGTTTAGAGCGCGGAGCTTTCCTCAATCTTCAATAGATTCAAACGATGTATCACGGAATGAAGTGGGACAAGCGGGCGAGAAGTTGTCCCCACTGTCCAGTTCATGGTTCGGCGTTCTCACGGCAAGTCGATCTCAACTTCCCTTCTACGACATCTCACCCTCATCGAAGGGGAACTTGCAGCATGCTCTCCAAACACACTCTTGCCCAAGACAATTCGGAAGACCTGATGGTCAACCTGGCTCTCCATTACCTGTTCACCGACGCCGTGTCAACGCCGCACTTATTTGTTCCCGTTCCGCCGTTCCGGGAGGCGATTTTGCATGAGGCTCGCTACAAGTTGGAACATGGAGAGGCCCACGGTCCTGATTTCGTTTATTATAACCGGAATGAGACGTACGCGCGCGTCTTCGACCCATCCATCCCTCCCCTCCCCAATTCGTTCCGCGTTGCCCTGTCCTCGTTTCGTCCCACCCCCCTCCAACGTGAGTAATTCATGCTGTACCTAGGACTGCACCACAGCCACTTATCGGCGCTTTTGTTAGGGGACGATGTTTGGGTTCCGGAGTCCCGGGGTCGCAGGACTCTCCCTATGTTCCTCAAAATCCACGAAGAGGTTCACCAAGCACATACGAAATAAATCCTCTGCCTTCACCGATAACGTCTCGAACACTTCAAATCGAGTAGGTCATCGGACATCGTCGAAAAACAAAGAGACCCACTCTGAAATCTGGCCGAGTTGCGTTGAATATGTCCTCGATCGATCAGAGGATTCGGTCCACTCGTCACTTCTCTTTCCCTGACCTTCGATGGATTACGTCCTCAGCAAGAACTTCGCGTCGCGGAAATACTGGGCGCGATGGTGGGACTTTATCACCTGGGACTCTTTGACGCTCGAGCCACGCCACGCCTTTACGTGATGCTCGCGGAGAGGGCACAGTTTTTCCTCGAGTACTTCACACGCGAATCTCGTCTTTTCGATACCCTCCTTCGCTTCCTCTCCACCCAACGACATCTACTTGAATTCACGGTATCTCTCAGGGTCACCGGGTACCCATACCACGACCTGGGTCCGTGGCCAAGAGGCGTCGCACACTGTCCACACGGTATCCACGACGACACCCCTTCTATTACACTCACAATTGGGCGGCACGTCGTTACGACACTTGGAGTACATTGGTGGTGGCCAGAGCTTGAGAGAAGAGGTTCGAGCAATCGAGAAGATTTACCGCCTCGGACTGCAACTGAGGTCGCTGTGATTCGCGTGGGGCGCCAAGAGGACAGGGACATTCCTGGACGTGACCAAGTTTTCCGCATCGCGATGAATACCTCGATCAGGCACGTATACTTTATCGGACATCAGCCAATACGTGAGCGATTTCCCTCGGGCCTGTTTAATATTCGCTATTTACAAGGAAGGTTCAATTTTAGACTTTCAAGCAGTTTGTTACAACGGGTCTTAGATACAAGACCTAGAAGAAGCTGCAAACTCTTGTGCGGGTCCCAAACATGCCACACGAAAACGACCTCGACGGACCTGAATCCCCCATACCACCAGTGTCACAGACTCCGCTCCATTTTATCAGATTATCGGACGCGACTGAGGCAGGTCATCCCCCCGACCTATCCATTGTTTCATCTTGGCACTCCACGATCTCGTCTCTTACCATTCCGCCCAATCATCTGCATCCCTTACCCCATCTACTTCATCCCGTAGGACACGCTCATTGTCGATTTCGGATAGAGCCACGTCGACTTGAGCTTCCGAATCCACTGTATCAGAAAGGGTTTGATGACAACATTTCCGAGCATGCGGCAGTTGGTTCTGTGGAATTGGAACAGGATGGGATATTATTTGCTCGCGAGGACCGTCATTGGTGGTTTCGCGTGGAGGTATAATGTTGAGGTTTCCGGGTTATCATTCCTCCTGTCTCTTTCTCTCTCGGGCTCCCCTTGGACACGACCTAAGGCCTAATCGGTTGTGCTGGATCATACCTTCCTCCGTTTGCTCCTTGTGTCCTTCGCTTTCTTCGCTCTCCAGCTTTCCCCCTTTATTGTACCACCGCATTGACCGAACTTATGTACCGATACTCATAGACCGTATGCACTATCCGCGGGGGCCCGCCGAGCTGTTGGACCTATAATACTGACAATGCCCATCAAGAGAGGTGAGGACACTCTAGCCAAAAGAGACATCTCGACAAGAGACATAAACTTGAGCTTGGGAAGGGGGATGCGGGGGGGGTGACGACTCTAGGACGGATGTGGATGCGGAGGAACCTTTCAGTGGTAGCTTAACGGAAGATGTCGATAGACGAGCCTGATAGAGAGCAGCGACGCAATTCTCATGGGCTTGTAAGTTTTGAGCACTCGCAACACTCTTGGTCATCCTCTTCGTACCTTCCCGACTGGCAGGTATACACTGGTCGCTTCAGTCTAACCGAGACCGGTGGACGGCCTCGACCATCTCTCCTTCCGATGTCGCCTCCAATGCATCCTCCCCCGAGCCGGAGACAACAATTTCCACCTCCCCGGGACTTCCTGGCTGCTCACCATACAAGTCTTCCTCTGATACGTTCTTGAAACCGCATGAAGCGCGATCCTTAGGAGAGCTAGGAGGGTGTGGTTGATACACGGAGACACACGTGAGTCGATTTGTGGACAGGCTATTCATGTAGGCTGTTTCGTTCCTCCGAATCCGGGCTCCGGGGCGATGGTACAGTCTTTGGCGCCCGCCACAGTGGTTACAAGTACCTCAATCTACAGCCACGAACCACCTGGTTCCATAGTGCGAAGAAAACTCCGAAATCATGTCCAACATTCTTCGAAAACAACAACCGACGACTAGTGGAGGAAAAATTACACCACACCCCCGTACGACTAGGGCCTACCATGGACATGTTCGCGTACTGCGTGGGTTAAACCCGCGGGTTTTTTGATGGGCCCGGGTCCCGATTGGTGGATCACAGACAGCTTAATGTGGGCACGGGTTGGGCATAGACTAGCCCATGCAACCTGTCCTAACCCGGCCTGCAGGGGCCCATTACGAGTACAAAGTATTGACTGGTAGCTACACTTCACTTCCCACTTCTAACCATGATTTTTATTACTATCTGCCGTTGTCACCACCTTCTCGTCCTTCTGCAACATTCTGGGTATCCCCTTGGTGGTGTTTTCGGGCAGCCCCACAGTTGGGGGTATATTGGGGGAGGGGAGGGGCGTCCGGGAATTGGCGATGTTTTCAGAGATATTGAAGACATTAGGCGACATCTTGTGCTAGAGTTGGCTTAATTAACATCCTGTACATACGTGTTCAGTATCAATTGCTGATGTACAACACGAGCCGACAGAATGTGGAGGCCAGATAATTAACTCACCCGGAAAGCCCGAAGTTTTGGTGTGATAGCTCACCAAAGCTTCTCCAAACGCTCCAGAGTCCCTCCGGTCCCATTGGTCTCGCATATACCACCCTGCGCTCCCGGCTGAGGTTGCCACGTCAATCTTGAGCATAGCTGCGGGAAGGTTGAAGGGGTGCGGGAACACGTGCCGGATGGTGTCAGGCAATGCCCATAGGTTGAGAACTCATCGGGGAAAACATGTTAGGGGTGTGGGAGGATGGACGTCAGAGGAGGGGAGCGACAACACGGATCATACGAAGGACTGTGGTCCATTACGGGTCACCCGTGGTCAACCCGTGCAAAACCCATGTCCACCGATGACCGCACCCACAAAACCTGAGCCCACCAAACCCATGCCCACGGCAAAACCTGCCGGATAAAATTGCGGATCACCCGGATCAACGCCAGCCCATGTCAGGCCCTACGTACGACACATGGCCGTTATCGTAGTCCCAGCCACACTGACTTTCTGCAGGAAAGAGACAACGTGTAATTGATGCTACGAAGGTGATTCTAGACATCGCAAAGGAATCATCCGATTGGTTTCCTCCTCTCAAAGCGTGTTTGGGGGGCATCAACGCACTTGTCAAACACTACGACGTATGCCATGCTGTGGCAGGTTGTTCCGAGGCGCTGCTGACATGTCTCTTCCAGCAAAGCGAGGACATCAAGAACACACTTGAGGAGCTTATTCCGTGGCTGACGAAATTGTTGGAGAGCCCGGCAAAGGTAGATCCCAATGGAGATCAGCAAGAGGTTGAGAGACGCTCGCAGATGGCAAGGTTAGTATCGAATCAGCCCTCTCGCTACGAAAGACCGATCCTTTGTAGGTCTTTGGAAAATATCACACAACGATCGCAAGCCTTGTTGGCGAAGGGGAAGTGTACCCGGATCCTCGATAAGACGCAGGACGCTCAAGAAGTCAGAAGACTCATCGAACAAGTTCAGCAGACGATCCTTATCTACCAGGTAGGTACCAAAACTCGTCGAGATCAGGCAGGCTGAACACGCCTGGAACAGATGTCACAACAGCAGTCGATGAATGATCAAATCGCTCAGATAACTGTAAGTTTCCCCTTATCATCTTCACCATACAGGCTGATGGACGGTTGAACGAATCAAGTCTTCTTTGGACGTGCTTTTGAAACTACATGAGGTAAGGCGATGTCCTTGCGTTTCAAGACACCCTCTCACGCGTTGGCAGAGATCGCCAAGGATAAGAGGAAAGATCGAGTCTGCCCTTGCGCGGTTGGGTAGACTCGGAGCAGGAGTGGGTGCCACGGGCAGCGGCGACGAGTTCGAGCGACAAACGGTCCTGTTTGAGTGAGCACCACCCATTCATTGTGAATAGGCGCCATGGCTGAACACATCCCAGCACTCTTGAGGGGATCAGGGACGAGTTGCAGTCCTTGTCTCATCGCTTCAGCACTCCTGGGTACCAGGAAAACGAGGCGGATGTGGATGCTGTTTGCGGGCTTGCGGAAGAAATTAGAGATTCCATCCTCGACTACCAGGTCAGTACTGACCTCGTTCATAGCTGGATATCCGCTGAGGTTGCCCGCAGTTCGCTCAACAGAAAGCGTTATACGAGCAAAGTCGTAGATTAATCGTATGTCCCTGGTTGTATTGTTTGATTGCACACCAGATGTTAACCCGCTGTTACAGGATGCAGGTCAGACGCATTCATATCTTCCTTTGACACACGCTCATAGACAGGTAGCCGAATTGTCGGTGTTGAACCAATGTCGCCGCGCTCACGGGGCTGGATACCAACACGGCGATCGCCAGGGGTGCCTCAAGGGAACCCGAGAGAGCGTGTTGAATGAGATCGAGGACTGGACCGAGGATTTTGGCGTGTCTCCAGTCTTCTGGCTAAACGGGCTCGCAGGAACAGGGAAATCCACCGTCGCGCAAACAATCGCAGAGAGGGTCTTTGCAAACGGTCGCCTGGGAGCATCGTTTTTCTGCTCCAGAGCTTTCGAGGACCGCAGTGATCTTGGCCTCATCTTTCCCACACTGGCATTCCAGCTTGCACAAAAGTACCCAGGGTTCCGATCTTTACTTATACCGCTCCTCCAGTCGAATCCGGACATCTTCCGCGAGTCGCTCCACAGCCAGATGCAAGAGTTCCTTCTCAAACCACTTCTATCGGCAAACATCTCCACTGTGATCGTGATTGACGCCCTCGATGAATGCTTTTTTTTTTTTTTTTTTTTAAATTCAACTTTATCCTGTGACGCCTTTCGGCGAACGTAAACTAGTACAACACAGCTGGGATATTACCTAGCACACAGCTATCCGGCCTTGACTCAACACAAAATGAACCATAAATAATAGATCGGGGGGGGAGGAGAGGGAAGTGGACCGAGATGGGACGAAACGGGAAAGGAAGGCAGGTGGCTGCCGGGCGGGAAAAGGGGGACTGGAGTCAGC
>Ga0307513_10005424_pt1 | contig 16854 bp, 8 predicted proteins | sample 15_EM_MG_FD_202174 | JGI IMG/M metagenome (GOLD analysis project Ga0307513, IMG submission 202174) | Populus trichocarpa ectomycorrhiza microbial communities from riparian zone in the Pacific Northwest, United States - 15_EM | ecosystem: Host-associated > Plants > Roots > Unclassified | place... | reverse complement strand
AAATTTCAATTCTACCTTTCAAGATCAAACTCGCACGGTACTTAGCCATAAGAAAAGGGTTTCCGAAAACTACACTGCTAGAGTCTTCCCTCCTTGCCCCCGCAAGACTTCCTTATACGGAAACAGTGGAGATTCAATGACGGTCTGCATCTTGAACTGGCGACCTTGGTTGGTCCAAAGTTGAGACTCTCCATGGTTTAGGTTTCGGCCGCTAAGTCTGGAAATGAAATTCAACGGTTTGTCCAATCTGGGCAAGCCATCCGGTGGGTTGACCCGGGTCGAAAATGAGCGGACCCGACCCGACCCAAGCCCAACGAATGTTCAACCCACCCAACCCAACCCAAGGAAGCTTGGCCCGGGTTTGCCCAACGAACCCGTTGGGTTATTTAATAACTGAGAAGCCAATGTAGTTAAGAAAAATGTTATTATATTAGGTGTTATGAGTATTAAATTCCTGCAATAGTACAGAAATGATAAAGAAGAGGGAAGCTACTAGAAGTAATAGATGAAACAAAGCCAGAGAGGGAAAAATGGTCTCAGCACTGAGAGTGTAACTAGGAAGCGGACTGCCAACTACGGAGACACTGAGTTGCCTGAATTGTCTCCGGATTGAGAGAATGGCGTGAGTCAGATATCATTTGCTTTGCACCTGAAAATACTCGCTCGGGCTCATACACCCGATAAGTGGTTTAGTAGAAGGGTTGGAAAAATAATATTCGCCTAATGAAAATACTTGAAGCTCGTATTCAATGTCTTTAATCTTTCGGAGTGAATTATCTTCCGTGACCACTAGTCACTCTAAGGCCTAGTTTTTCTGCAGACTATTCTAGTTTAGAGAAACCTCCGCTTTCACCCTTCTACTTAATAGTAAATACTCTTTTAGAATTCCGTGTGCTTAGACTATGGTTTCCATGGTAATCACAACAAGACAAAGCTAACAGATATTAGATGGGTTCGTTGGGTAACCCGGGTTTGGCTAACTTCAACCCGGCCCAACCCAACGAAGCTCAACCCCGAACCCGACCCAAGGAACCCAACCCAACCCAACGAATGACCTGGGTCAACCCACCCAAGGCCCGACCCATTGGATGGCTTGAATCTAAGCAGGCCATATGGTAGGCATACTAGGCTCTCCTCTCCTCTTGTCGTTCAAGACTTGATGGTAGGGTCTAATCCTACAAGTCGGTCTATTCACTCATAGGGATACTAGATCACAGAGTATCAGATTACAAATAATAATTGAATGATTAGGGTGAAGTAAAGTTTTGGGCCTAAAGAAAGCACAAGGAGTGAAAGAACAAATGTGCAACAGTAACGGGCTCTAAGAGCAGCATAATGTGGAAGAATGGCTGACTGGTTTGCCACTGCCCCCCCCTTCAAGCTAAGAACAGGCCAAGAGATATTTCTCCCCTTCTAGCAACCTCGAAAAACTCCCGAAACTCAACGAACTCTAAAGAAATACACTAAACTGACAAATCCCGATCCCGGGCATTCCCAAGAAATCTAGAACCATCTTATCACGATCCTCCGTGATCCCTAGCGCCTATTCCCCGCCATTGTACCGACCCCCCTATGCTTAGCGGCCTAGAATGTGAAAACAACAGCCCACTACTGGGCGCATGGTTGTCGCACACCATCTGGAGCTGTATTACGCAATACCGCGTGATCGGGGTTAAGATTTTTGCAAGAAAGTGGCCTGAAGAAAGTGCGGTCGGATACGCGGGATTTTCTAGGGGTAGGATGGTCACAAAGTATTCGCCCGTATAGCGCCGTTTGCGACAATTTTTGTCATTCATTCGAAGCAAAAAACTAACAGAGAAGGGAAATGATACTTTGTTAAAAATATTGAGAATAAGCGAGTCAAGGAAATCGAGGGATTGTGAAGGTCGAGTCCTGCTAGGTTCTCCTTGCTTAGATCTGCCTGGACACCACATTACCTTAATAGCGCAGAGGAGCAGGCCGTCGGGATTCCGTATTGTTTGAGAGAAGCCGGCTTCCCAGTTGCGACATGGACTGGCGCGAGAGCAGATGACCCCATGCTATGGCATCTGCAGCAGCGCGAGTACAGTACCAAATAATCCGGCAAGAGTCGGATTGGAGCTCAAGTGAATTAAAGTTAAAACTAAGGCAACTGAGCCAACAGCGTGGCACGAGGAACGACAGCTCGCCACAATTTACCACAGTTTAAATGTACCGGTATACAAGTACTCAAGTGGGCGGTGGTTGGGCGGGTACGGGAAGACCCACATTTTGAGACTTCAACAGCGAAACGGTTCACGGCGAGTGACGATTGGTGAAGCGAAACGAAAACGCCAAGCAGCTCACAACCTAAACGATCGCACACTTCTGGGGTGGGGAAAAATCTCTTCACTAACAACAACAACCACAGTCTCTTGCTCGACGGCATCTCTCGATACTTGAAGGCAAGTAACTAACTAAGGGCGATCACAGGAGTATGTATCCACAAAGACATCATATCCATCCTTGAGGTACCACACTACTCCATGTGAGTATCTCCTTCCCCCGTGAGCACTCCCGGCTAACTAAAAGGAAAACAACCAATTTTCCACCTCTGGGCTTCCAGCTCTCTCACGCTGGCCTTAGAGCGCTTTCGCTTTTCTCCCGGCTTTTCTCCCAGCTTTCCCGAAAGCTGCAAGATCCCCAAACTATCGGGCATCCCTGCATTCGCAATGCTTCCCCGAATGTACAAAATAAATGCCCAAAGCCGAACCGTATCCCCGAAGCCGAACCGAGTCTCCGGAGACCCACCTATGCCCAATGCCGGAGCCATATGCCCGGATCCTCAGCGCATATCCGAAGCCACACAACAGCGCGCTCCCGGAAGCTATCTGAACAAAGGAAGTATCGTGAGAGTATGGCGAGCAGCCCCATTTTCAACACTCACGTGCGTCAATCCGACTTTTCCCGGATAATACGGTATCGGCCGTCGGCCTGGAGAGAGCACGACTAGTATAATATTCACTTTTTTATTGCGAATAGCTTGAGGAAGTTTGCGCTCCTACAGTACACTACGGTACTGTGAACTTAATTCTCATGCTCAAACATGAACCGTATATATGGCAGTCCTGTTGCTGGTGAAAATGTGCCATGCAACCGAACATTGAAGGGGATGGTGTGGTTCGTTGACAGAATTAACCGCGGATCAGCAAATATGAAAAACTCGGGCCATGACAACAGCGCTCCCCCACCAACTCCAATATCATGAAAACTAAAAAATTAAAAACTGGAATTAGAAATATATGAATTCATAATAGAATATATAAAAAACTAATATTTGATATATCGAAATTTCTTTAGATGGTGCTGAAAGTGCAGGGTGGTGTGGAGCGTTGGGTTGCTATCAACCTTCCTTCCACGGTTAATTTTGTCCATGCACTATACATTTTCACCAGCCATAACTCTGCCACAGATACTTGTACTCTTACACATTGGGGTATCGGTATGAGAATTAAGAGAACAGTATACTTCCTGAACCAAGGCAGCATGACTACCAAACATATAGAGAGAAACCTGATTCGTGGCGATATGGAGGCACAAGGCATGAGCAATTTCGGGAATCTCACTCTTGAGATGTTTCGCTTCCGACTACTGCTTTGCATTTTGCGGTGGGGGATTTTTTTTTACGTCTGGTTCCTTGTTTTATTCTTGGGGCCCGTTTACCTAACCGTCTAGTTCTGACATTTTGGTGGGGAAACTAGACGGTGGCGTCTCAACAGACATCCTGTTCCATTAGACGTGGCAAAACTGTTTACCTAATTTTCCACCGTCCTATATTCTAGCTGCTAGACGGTCAAAACCTGATGGAGCTCAACAGGTCCTTTTGCAACCACCGTCTATCAACCTCACCCATACACAATGCGCCCAAATCATAAGAATAGCAACTGATCGGCTCTAATTTTTTTGCTCAATCAGCAATCCATTCTCTCATAACCCAGGGTGAATTCAGAGACAAAATTCCTATCTTCCGTTTGTGAGAAGGCGTTCCTGGTCAGTTCCAATATCTTGGTTGCCAAGCACTATTGAGAGTTGAAGCTACATGGTTGCACACCTCCTGTCGGTCAATCAAATTCTTCACACTGAACTATACTAGACGGTATATTTAGGTAAACACACCCATCCATTCACCCTACACACCTCCCACCGTCTAGCCTTCCTTAACGGTCGGAACCGTCTCCGGTTGCTAGACGGCCGTCTATAGGTAAGCGGGCCCTTATTCGCACTCTTTGGGTATGGGGCGCGGGTTTGGTACAGTCCCTGGGCGGGGTTGGCCGCTTACCCGAGAGGAAAAACTTCGGCCGTGGCAACGGCAGTCCCCACAAACCCACTTTCATGAGGGCCAGGAGGGGGGGGGGAGGAAAAGTAGGTGCGTAGTAAATGCATAGTAGGATACATATCATAGTGGGAATTGATCTAGAGAAATTTCTTCTGGTAGTGTTGGAAGTGCGCAGTGATAAATATAATTTATCAGCTAACCAAAGGGAATGTGCCAATCCAGGTTTTGCCCATGCAGTGATGGGGAAGACCGCGTTGCAACCGATCGTTGGTGCGCGGTTAATTTTGTCCACGGACCATATCACAAACACTTCCGTCGAGCTGCAGTATGATACCGCATGGTACACTAGCGGCGAGAATAAGTCCTGAAGCAACTGGCGCAACCAGAATTCCCCACAACATTCGCCCATTTCAATGCCGTAATTTTTTCGAAAATACCGAACGGGGCCGGGCTCTGCGCGCATGATAACCGTAACACATGAGTGGTGCGTGGCCTTTCGGGAACCCGATCTATCTCCCGCAGAAACTGGCTAGAGCCGTCCAGCGCTAGTTGCGTCCAAATAAGATTTTTACCCTAGTTTTGTCTCGAAATCGCAATAAGACGCCATAGGCTAGCCCTCGGTAGCCAGGGCTAGGCCTTTCAAGGCTCTTATTTTGACGCGATCGTAAGTTTCACCTCATCCGCTTCTTATTTCAACGTGCTCGGGTACCAGGGTTGATCCGTGAACGAGATTTAGGAGGGGTGGGAACGAGGTTTATCCCTTAGTCTACTGAGACACTTGTAAAATCTCTCTCATGCATTAGCGTCGTGGTTTTAACCCAAAGTAGCTAGCGATTCATGTGACTTCGAGCTGAGCCTCTTTATGCCGGTGGCAACCATCTCAAGCTGACCACTTACAACAGCAACATTCTTGCCATGACTGAGCCTCCTGTGTTGTGTAGTTTTGAGTACACAGGCATCAGATTAGATTCAGATATAACCAATGCCAAGAGACGCTAATGCATGAGAGAGATTTTACAAGTGTCTCAGTAGACTAAGGGAAAGGCCAGATGCACATGCATTGGTATATACTCGAGTATGTTAAAAGAGAAGAAATTTCGTGAACACTCCAGAGATAATAATTGGCGGGTTTTGATTTCCCAGCCTGCTGAATGGCTACCCTCGAACATTTGGTTTAAATCAATAAATTTATACTATCGTAAAGGAAGCATATTTGGTTATCGAACTTGTCGCCAATAACCACCCAGTGTTACCCCCGCCCCAAGTACTTAGCGCTGGACGTTTCTCGCCAGTTTATGTGGTACCGTAAAAACTCGTGAAATCCACTATCTCCGTCTGCCCCTAATCTCCAGATTCTAAGTCAAAAGTTCTTAAGAAGGATTAGTGCTTTCCTGACACGGTATAGCCTGAGTCATCTGGCTGTGCAGGATCTTGTTACTTTGGCGAGCTAAACCTATCTTGGGCTGATGTCGCGATTTACAGGGATATTCGTGACAGCACGGAGATAGTGGATTTCACGAGTTTTTACGGTACTGAAAACAAGAAAATCGGTGGAATAATATCTACTTTACGGAAGCGGAGAAGTACGTGAAAACAACTGTCACTTTCAAAGAACCTTCAAGTAGAACAGAAGACTGCACAAGTCGCGATCAATTCAAACTCATTAAGCTATGTCGCAAAACCAACCCGGCAAACCACACAAAACCAGAAAATTCCCGGCGCAAAGAAAGTCAACCACCCAGCAGGTTGTCCGACTAGCTAAGTACAGGTCCAATTTTCCTTCCTCAAACCACACGATCCTTGTTGCCGTTTCTTCGTCGCTGTTGTCGTCCTCTCGGGGGGGGGAAAAGAAGGAAGGAAAGCGTGAGAGAAGACAAAACCTAACTTACCTAGAAGCCCCTGTCCGCCAAGCCTAGGCAACAGCCACCCCTGCACAACCGCGAAACCTCCCAAGCCAGGATCGTGACTAACCAACTATTTAGTAAAAGTTGATTGCAGATAAGCTAGAAAACGGCAAGTTAAGAAAATCAATTTTAAACCGTAACAGTACCCTGGTGTAGCCTGGTCGCGTCAAGTTGTTGAAACCAACCACTCAAATCCCATAGTTCTCATGCGCGCCGGGCTCGGCCCTGTCCGTTATTTTGGAAAATAATAATAATGCCACGACAAGAACACCAGTCGATGCCACGGTCAAAATCAAATGTCCTATTACCTGATTCTAGGCTCTAGAAGCGGGGGAGGGACGCAAATACTCAGGTCAGAGTATTATTCGTGGTTGCAATTGCGATCGCTACCGGTATTGTGGTTATCATGATGGTGGAATTTTGCTGGGGATCGTGGTTGCGCCCGGTATCTCAGGACTTATTCTCGCTGCGAGTATGCTCGCACAGCATTGCACAACATACCGCATAAACTGGTGAGCACCAAGCAGGCGCTGGTATGTTGAAATAACAAGCGGCTGAGGTGAAACTTAAAACTGGGTCCAAATATAATCCCTGAAAGGATAAGTCCTAACTACAAAGAGTTAGCCTATGTCGTCTTATTGTCATTTCGAGAAAAAACTAGGATAAAAGAAGTTCTTATTCAAACGTAGGAGCGCCTGTCCCGTTTCCCCAGTTTATGCGGTAGCACAACAGTTGCAGTAATTTCTCAGGCGGAGTCGGTCATAGTTAGTTTACCAAGCCTCCAATGTGGTCGGATTTCCGTGGTGTGAAAACGATTGGGCGGCTGTTGCCACGGAAGAAACTGGATAACCCCTCTTTTCTCCAGCTCCGTCAACAGGAAAGTCCTCCGTACTCCCACATCAATGCTCCCTATTTCTCTACCGTCTCAAATTACACACAGTCGACACCCTGGACAGAACATCATGGCCCAAACTATGGGTACATACACAGTCACATTCGGCAACGGCAATGAAAACTCTGGCAACATGACAAATTGTTTCAACACCATCTATAATTCTGACGAGGATGCGAAGATCATGCGCTGGCTCTCCCCGCTAGAGCCGGAAAACAGACATAACAGCGTGCGGACCAAGCGACATGAGGGTGTCGGGGGCTGGCTTTTGAAAACAAGTGAGTTTCAGGAGTGGAGTGGAGGTGAGGGCGGAGCGAATAAGGGTATCCTATTTTGCAAGGGGAATCCGGGAGTGGGTAAGACACATTTGAGGTAAGTTGCTGGGTCCATTTAAAGAGGCGAATATTACTAACGGCTAGAAATAATAGTTCGTTAGTGATCGACAGCCTATACGGTCAGGCGAAGGGGCGGGGTCTGGGGGTTGCATGGTTGTACTGCGACTATCTTGCTCAACAAGAGCAAACAGCCATCAACATCATGGGAGCGATTTTGAGGCTGCTAGTAGGCAGGGAGATCCCGGAGGAGATAAGGGAGACATTCCAGAGGGGGGGAAGTCTGCTCCTTACTGATCTGAAACGAATGTTGAAGATCGCGATTGCTTCGTTGGTCCAAGTTTTCATCTGCATCGATGCATTGGACGAATGGCAGTCGGGAGATCTCCCGGAGCTTCTTGAATGTTTGAGAGATGTTGTTCGGGAGTCCCCTAAGACCAGAATATTCCTGACCGGGAGGCCCCATGTTGAGAAAACCGTTCAAAGATATTTTACCAAGGCGGTTGTGATATCCATCACCCCTGACCAGGGCGATATCCGAGATTATCTGGAGAAGAGGCTAAGTAGGGATGTCGAGCCAGGGGCGATGAGCGAGGATTTACGGGCGGATATCGTGAAAATAATTATGGGCCAGATGTCAGATATGTACGTTGGCGTTTCCCACTATCAACGACGCACGCTTACCAACAACTCTATCTAGATTCCTCCTCGTTTCGCTAAACATCGATGCTATTCTGTCCGAGCTGACAATTGGCCGTAGAAGAAAGAAACTCAAAGAGATGGCGCAGGGCAATGGGCTGGGTAGTGCCTACACGGCAACCCTAACCCGGCTGAAGGTGCAGGAGGGAAATAGGGTGAGTCTTGGGCTGAAGGCACTGATGTGGGTGTTGTTTTCGGAACGGCCATTACGGACAGAGGAGCTCTGTCATGCGCTGGGGGTGGAGATAGGATTAGGAGATCTGGATTCGGAGGAGGTTCCTGTAATAGAGACACTCCTGGCATCATGTCTTGGCCTTCTCACAGTCGAGGCGTCTTCATCAACGGTCCGACTGGTGCACTTCACCCTCCAGGAACATCTCTTAAGCGATTCCACCCTATTCGATAGTCCTCACTCGACAATTGCGGAAGTTTGCTTGGAATACCTCAATTTCAGATCTGTCTGGAATCTTTCTCCAACTCGCTCGACTGTCCCCCCAACCATGGCCCTTTTAGAATATGCTTCTTTGCACTGGGGGGGGCACGTAGGAAGGGGGATGACGGAAAATGTCAAAACACTGGTATTGAGGCTCCTCGATAGATTTCATGAGCATATATCTGCTCAACTGCTGTTATTGGGCTATGAGCGGTATAATCTCTCGGGCCCACGATTTGAGGAGGCAGGAGGACCTGTAGGATTCACCGGGCTCCACGGAGCAGCATTTCTCGGGATCGTGGAAATCGTTACTGTTCTATTGGAGATGAAATGGTGGGACGTTAATGCAGCCGATTGTATGGGGTGTACAGCTCTCACGTGGGCCGCTCTCAGAGGGAAAGAGGCGGTAGTAAAGACCCTCTTGGAGCAGAAGGACGTCGATCCGGAGCAGGCCGACGCCAAATACGGCCGCACACCACTCGCATGGGCGGCTGGGAATGGGCATCTGAGGGTAGTGGAGATGCTGTTGGAACTAGGGGGCGTCAATCCTAACCGTGAGGACACTGGATATGGCCAAACGCCACTCTCGTTGGCTGCACGCAATGGGTACGAAGGAGTTATAAAGAGGCTTTTAGAGAGAGCGGACATCAATCCAAACTCGGAAAACATAGATGGCGCAACGTTACTTTTGTGGGCAGCAAGGGGGGGGCATGAGGACATAGTGGAGATACTTTTGAAACGAAAGGACGTCAATCCCGACCATGTCGACACTAAATATGGACAAACGCCACTCTCCCGGGCGGCTGCTTGGGGACGTGAGGTGATAGTAAGGATGCTTTTGGAACGAGAGGGTGTCAATGCGGACAAGGCAGACACCAAAGATGGCCGGACACCACTCTCGTGGGCCGCTGGGAACGGGCATGGGGGAGTAGTGAAGATCCTTTTGGAACGAGAGGACGTCAAACTCGACCGGGCAGACACCAAAGGAAAAACGCCACTCTCGTGGGCCGCCGAGAGCGGGCACGACGGAGTAGCAAGGATGCTCTTGGAACGAGCGGCCATCAACCTTAGGCATGCAGACAACATAAATGGCGCAGCTGAGAGCGGGCACGACGGAGTAGTAAGGATGCTTTTGGAACGAACGGACATCAATCTTAGCCATATAGACAACGTTAATGGCGCAACGCTATTCCTGTGGGCAGCAAAGCATGGCGATATGGGGATAGTAAAGATGCTTTTGGGACGAGAGGACGTTAATCCCGACCACGAAAACATATATGGCGCAACATTACTCTCGTGGGCAGCAAAGGAGGGGCATGAAGAGATGGTGGAGATGCTTTTGAAACGAAAGGACGTGAATCCCGACCATGCAGACACTGAATATGGCCAAACGCCACTCTTGTGGGCGGCTGAGTGTGGGAATCCGGGGGTAGTGAAAATACTTTTGGAGCGAGATGACGTCAATCCCAACCGGGCAGACACCACATATGGCCGGACGCCACTCTCGTGGGCTGCGGGGAACGGGCGTGAGGGGGTAGTAAAGATACTTTTGGGACAAAGGGATGTCAATCCCGACCTCGCCGATACCAAATATGGTCGAACTCCACTCTCGTGGGCCGCGGGGAACGGGCGTGAGGGGGTAGTAAAGATCCTTTTGGAACGAGAGGGTGTCGATCCCGACCTTACGGACGCCGAATATGGTCGAACGCCACTTTCGTGGGCGGCTGAGTCTGGACACGCGGAGGTAGTAAAGATGCTTTTGGAACGAGATCACATCGATCCGGACAAAGCAGATACCAAGAATGGCCGGACGCCACTCTCGTGGGCTGCGGGGAACGGGCATGAGGATGTGGTAAGGGTGCTCTTGGAACGACAAGAGGTCATCCCCAACCAGGCAGACAGAAAATATGGCCAAACGCCGCTCTCGTGGGCGGCCGCCAAGGGGCATCACAAGGTGGTAGAAATTCTTTTACAGAGAATGGGCGTCGCTCCAGACCTTGCAGACACTGAATATGGTCGAACCCCACTGTCCTGGGCGGCTGCCTGGGGGCATCACAAGGTAGTAGAGATTCTTTTGGGACAAGAGAATGTCAATCCTGACCACACGGACACTGTATACGGCGCAACGCCACTCTTGTGGGCAGCAAAGAATGGGGATGAAGCAATGGTAAAGACACTCCTGAACCGAGAGGACGTCAATCCCGACCGTGCCGATACTAAACATGGCCAAACGCCGCTCTCTCGAGCAGCTGCCTGGGGGCGTGAGGGAGTAGTAAGGATTCTTTTAAAACAAGAACGCGTCAATCCTGACCAGGCAGACTCCCAATATGGCCGGACACCACTCTCGTGGGCCGCTGGCAATGGGTATGAGGGGGTAGTAAAGATGCTGTTGGAACGAGAGAAAGTTAGTCCAGACCATGCAGACACCAAATATGGCGCGACGCCACTCTTATGGGCCGCTGGGAATGGGCATGAGGGGGTAGTAAAGATGCTTTTGGAACAACAGAGCGTCAATCCGGACAAGGCAGATGCCAAAGATGGCCGGACACCGCTCTCGTGGGCCGCCGGGAACGGGCATAAAAGGGTAGTAAAGATGCTTTTGGAGCGAAAGGACGTCAATCCCGATCACATTGACACCCAATATGGCGCGACGCCACTCTTGTGGGCTGCAAGGCTCGGGAATGAAGGAATAGTAAGGCTGCTTTTGGAACGAAAGGCCGTCAATGCCAACCGTGCAGACACTGAATACGGCCAAACGCCACTCTCTCGGGCAGCATCTTGGGGCCATGACGGGGTAGTAAAGATACTTTTGGGACGAGCGGACATCGTTCCGGACCACGCAGACACCAAAGATGGCCGGAGGCCGCTCTCATGGGCCGCCGGGAACGGGCATGAGGGGATAGCGAAGCTACTTTTGGACCGAGAGGACGTTGATCCCAACCACGTAGATGCTATATACGGCGCGACGCCACTCTCGTGGGCAGCAGAGAATGGGCACGAGGGGATAGTAAAGATGCTTTTGGAACGAAAGGACGTCGATCTCAACCGGGCAGACACCAACGATGGCCGGACACCGCTCTCGTGGGCCGGCGGGTATGGGTATGAGGGGATAGCAAAGATGCTTTTGGAACGAGAGGGCGTCAATCCCGACCAAGCGGACACTGAATATGGCCGGACACCACTTTTGTGGGCCACGGGGAACGGGCATGAGGGGGTAGTAAAGATGCTTTTGGAACGAGAGGACGTCAATCCCAACTGGGCAGACACTATATACGGCGCGACGCCACTCTTGTGGGCAGCAAAGAATGGGCACGAGGGGATAGTAAAGATGCTTTTGGAACGAAAGGACGTCGATCTCGACCGGGCAGACACCAAAGATGGCCGGACGCCACTCTCCTGGGCCACCGAGAGAGGACACGAGGGGGTCGTCAAGATTCTTTTGCAACGAGAGGAGGTCAACCCCCACCATGCAGATACCAATGATAGTTGAATGCCACTCTCGTGGGCCACCTAGAGCGGGCATGCGGGAGCAGTAAAGATGCTTTAGGAACAAGAGTAAGGACGTCGGTTCTGGCTATGCAGGCACTGTATAAGGCGTGACCCCACTGTTGAAATTTCTCATTTGTTTTATCTATATATTGCTTACCATAATAGCGTATTTCCTCTTCTTACCCATGTTTCCGGTTTATCTATACCCGGCTGACATTACTACGGTTAAGACTTACGTATTGTTTCACAAACGTTTCATTAGAGCCAGCAAGGATCATGCATGTGTTTCATTATATGGTGTTTGGAACATTTCCGTTATTTGCAAAGTTATTATGCATGTTTTCAGGTTCTTTGAGTTATAATTATTCCTAATTACCTTAGATTTAGGTATGGTTATTTGTATTTTCTTGGCAAGTTTTCAAATATTGCTCGCACTTATGTTTCTTACAATGTTTCCCCATATTTCTCTTCTAACTTAGTGGTTACCGCCCACCTAGCTGCGAAGAATTAAAATTAATAATCCCTACCCATCTGCCTTTATATATCATACTGTAACTCCTCGCTTAGCATGCTACCCAAACTCTTCCTACCTGTGTAGAATATTCCTATCGTTCCACTTTCGAACAGTCACTCGTTGCCAGTGTTCCCGGTCGTCCCGCCCTTCCTGGGCAGGGTGGGTAAGGACGGCCGGGCACGGTGTCCGTCTTCGATAATGACCGCAGCCCGGTAGATTGACGGCCGGGCCCTGCAGTCTTAATGGAAATGGGAACTTCTGGTAGGGCCCGGCCATCTTTGAAATTGACGGGCGTCACCTGTGGGGCCAGGCCAATTACCCGTGGGGCCCTATAGGTATTTTGCACACTAACCTATAATAGATAGTCATCCCCTAAGTAAATAAAATATCCCTAAATATACGCCCAGGGTGGGAGTATATCTCACATCCGATAAGCCACCTCGGCAAGAAACCGTGTGCTCTCATTTTACCTATTTTCTTATACTGCACTATCCAAACCGTGTGCTTTAACTACAAGTAATTTGTCTGAAGCATTATGATTCCTCGCGTGGGAGTTAGGGCTGACTCGGTCATGATGATTCCATCTCCCAAGTCGTGAGCGTAACAGTGAGCAGTAGAATGAGAAGAAGTTCGTCACCGTTGTTGGTGGTCACAGTCTTTTGTGCTTGGCGTTTGGTTTCATTTTACAGCCACAATTACACCTTATCACTCGAAATGCCTGCCAGGTCCGGCCGTCTGTCCCGGGCCTATGTTAGGATAGACTACAGTCCGGCGTCTGTCCCGTGCAAGGGCAGAGAATACAGCGTCCGTCCCGTCCTAGGGAAAAGGCGGACGGACTGGGCGCTTGGGAACGCTGTTCGTTACCAGACATAGGTTCAGGGTTCCGAATGGTCGGCGGAAGACCGGACTCGACCAGGACCAGTCCGACCAGGCCCGCCAAGCAATAGAATATGCTATTTTTATCACAATATGCTACCTTCAAATAAGGCTTTTCTTAATAAAACATATTGTTTCCATGGATTGTACGGTGGAGTTAGTGCCTTGCTCTGATTAGGGTGGCGAAAATAGGTTCTCAAGTAGCGAACTATTTTTCATGCGTTAAGTGAGTGATATTACATGACCGGCTGGCTGCCACAATGCCGGTATTCGATGCGACTTATCCATCGGGTAATTGCATTTCCACCATGCTATCTTCTCCAAGATGTTCTATCAACCTGTGTTGAGGGCCTGGTGATTTATACCGTGTCAAGCGGCTTTCAAATCCTACTATAGCTATACATCTATGCCCTGCGAGCGCTGGCCTCTGCTGGCTAATTGCTATTTCCCCACTTTTTGTTAAAATGTTCACGAAGGTTCCATATCTGCGACAATGTTACTACACCGGAACTGAGGATAAGGAGAGTTTCTGTTTGACGAGTGTTGGAAAGTATGGAAGTTGAAGCAACGGCGTCTATGAGCGAACGGCTAGATACATCGGAGATGTTTCGGGAAGATTCACGAATCAGACTAGGGGTACCAAAGGTTTGGAGCTAGTGTTAGCTAGAAGATGCCAGTGGAACGAACGACTGTCACACTTTGACGATAGCAAAACAGGAGAAGGTATCAGGAAAGTTTGGAAAGGAGCGTACAGGAACAGTCTGTAGGTAGTTGAAACGGGCGAAGGGATTGACGGACGAAATCTGTAGGAAAGTTGAGGGTGTGGTTTGGAAAGCAAGAGACGGTGATGGAAGAACAGAGTTGGGTGATGGCGAAGAAGTGTGGTTCTTGGAAGAGAGTTTTGTGTATATATAGGACGATGCTGGCAGCACAGAAAGAATAAGGACCGCAAGACTCCCTACCGAACATAGCCTATTTTGAAGACTTTTAAACATTTTTCTTTCATCTCTGCCTTTTCCTGTAAGCTGGCGCTTTATCTCCTCTCGGTAACCCTTCTCATTGCTGCTGAGGGCTCACCAGCTGTTCCCTATGCCGAAAATCGTGCTCCAATACATGCTCTCTACTTACCGCCACGGGGGGTGCCCAAATCGTTTACCTACAACCCTGACCCTGACTTGCTGAAGATCTTAACACGGGCGAGTAGTCTGTTGGTATCATATCAACAAGGCGACGAGAGAGCCATTTGCGTCGGCGGGTGGGCGGGCAAGTGAATCTAGATTCTACAAATGCATGAGGTTATGAGTTGGCTTACCGTGGTGGGAGTATTTGTGGGGGACGATATAGGGTGCAGCCCAGATTCAGCAGAGAAATATTGTAAAAATACAAGAGTTTTAATTAATCCACTCCAGAAAAGCTTTAGAAGCTAGCGCATAGTGTAGGACTCTGCCCACGACTTTAGAATACGATCCCCGCGGGAGAAATTACCCCGGTGTAGTTCCTTTAGCCAATGTGTGGTCTACATAGTCTGCCCTCCTGTTGTTCGATATTTAGAAGTGGGGCCAGATCCTCCTTGTTCTGTTGATGCGCTGATTAGGGAGAAAGAAAACTAAACAACGGACCGTAAAGTAGGAAATAATTAAATTATTAAGGTGTAGTGCAACATTCGAGTGCCCCTCCATAGGGCTGCGATAGTAGGATAGGATTTCTCCTGAGCTGGAATCGGACATCTCTAGAACGAAAGGGTAGGACCGTGGAGTTCGGCAGTGATCCCAAGAAGCTAGTCTGCCCGGCTTCGAGTAAGGCCGGATTGACCCAGGGATTTTCGGAGACAACCGGGCGGTTGTGGGAGAGCTGCTTCCTAAAACTAAAGCAGCGCCCAGCCCGGGTACCCCCGGGCTTCAAGCTAAGAGTGATAGTGTGTTTCAACCCTGACCCTATTACACCAAAATGGCTTTCAGTGTAATAGGGTTAGGGGTGAAACACGCTATTATGGATAACCTTGCGTTGGCTTTACGCCCACTGAAAGCTCTCACCCAGGTGGAGGATATCTTGATCTTAATTCTATCTTGGCACTTATGGGAAAACGGGCACCCCTACATACACAAATGGGAAAGGATACAAATTTGGTAGAGTGGAGGATAGAGAAAGTATCCCGGCCAGTATTAACTAGAAATGGGGAAAGAAATATGAAAGGAGTCGTGCAAAGGGACTAGAGGTAGGATCGTGGTCATGTAATGTGGATATCAAGATTGTGGTGTCGGCCGGTTCACGACATTGATACCACTTAAGCGAAATCTATAGCACCGTTAACTACATTTTTATTCTGATATTTTGCGCAGTTAGCCGTGAGAATCCTGTAGACTGTTGGTAGATATTCAGGTATTTCTTGGTCACTTAGGCATCTGCAGATCATGCAGCCCAAATGGAAATTTTGAATAACCCGGAGGCTTTGATCTGGGCGCAAACAACTTTGGCTTGGGTTACTCCGAGGTTTGGTCTGGCAGTCGCCTGGGCGCCCCCGGTGGTTTCCACAAGGCTTTTTAAAACCACGGCGGGATTAGCCGCTTAGGATCGCTAGGGTTCGGTACGACAGCTACAAAGAAGATTGATGCAGAACACGAGGTCTAGGATTGGGGGGGGGAGACGACAAAAGGGGGATAGTCATGAGGGAAGAGCTAGGTTGAGATGGAAGATGTTGCCGTAAAAACTTGTTAAAAGTTTTACATATGTTGTGCATTGATCATTACCAAACTATCAAATGGTTAGAATAAATTCTTATCACATATTTATTTTGCTATAATAACTTATTTAAACCGACACTGAGTTATTAGATTAAGTTATAGGTTCTAGGGAGTCTAGCAGCACTGTTTAGAGCTAGGTTCAATAATAGCTGTTGATCAGATTCTATATTAATTGCCTTTAGTTACTTTCAATAATACTCTTTCTACTACTTATTATAATTAATATACACTCCAAACTATGCCCCATACTGTCTACTCTAGTCGACTAAACCTGAGCTTAATGGTAATTGACTTGTAGTTAGCCAAACGATTTGATTTCAACTAGTTCATGATTAACATATAGTTTTTTTAGTTAAATAGCAATCATCTTTAAAAACCTGTATGAAATATGGAAGGCTAGATTTATCTGACTTCAAACTTCATATACTAACTTCAGATGTCATCAAAAAGGTTATTCCAAGATATTGAGTTCATAGGCCAACTACGTATGTAGATATTACATGGTAAAATTGATCCAATTTTGTAACATGTGTACATGTTCCGGTAACGGTATACAAGAGCGGGCAGTGCAGGATCTCCTATGTTTAGTTGATTTATATTTGGTTTATTTGATTTGATTTCAGCTCCGCCACTGTCTCTGAGTCAGATAGGCTATGCTATCGTATTGCTATGTTTAGTTT
>Ga0307513_10005423_pt1 | contig 16854 bp, 13 predicted proteins | sample 15_EM_MG_FD_202174 | JGI IMG/M metagenome (GOLD analysis project Ga0307513, IMG submission 202174) | Populus trichocarpa ectomycorrhiza microbial communities from riparian zone in the Pacific Northwest, United States - 15_EM | ecosystem: Host-associated > Plants > Roots > Unclassified | place... | reverse complement strand
AATGAGTCAAATCAAGTTTTTGACCGAGTTAATCAAAACATATTTTCAACTTGAATATCATATTAAACCGCTAGGCCAATCTAGGTTTTATCACTATGATTTCATCACTAATTTTAATTTAAAAAAATTTATTCATTAAAAAAATTAATTATTATATTATTATAAAAAATAGAATTTTATAATGTTATGTCAAATTCACGTCTAAAACCGGTTTATTGGAACTGGTTTTAGTTCAATTTTGATTTAAATTTTTTTAAAAAAATTTCGGTTTAATTTTTATAAATAAAAACCAAACCAAACTAAAAATCATCATCACTGCTTAAATTATAAATCTCTCCTATCAAATTCCTGTCATGCTTTTCAAATATGGGATTGTCTTTTTTAGTATGTGAATTGTGATTGTGGCAACTTTTCTTTTATCTATATATAGCTGCTTCTTTTTTTTTTTTTTACTACTATAACGTATTTAAATTGAATGAAAATTGAGTATCACATTTTGTTTTTCAGAAAATAAGGTTATTTTTTGCTTTTTACAAGTTAAAAATCGATTGGTATTGCTCTTGATTGAAATGTACGATAATTTTAAATATGTTTGGTGGTTAAATTTTTTTCTTTCATTTTCTTAGATTCAAATCTTAGAATTAATATTTTAAAAAAAAAAATTTAAATAAAACTTATTAAATTTTTATTTTTTAGATCATTTCTAGATTAATATACAAATTAGAAGTGTTTAAAAAAACTAATCAATCGAGCAAATCATAAAAATAAAATAATAATAATTGAAAACATCAAACCAATAGAAAAAATCAAACAAATTGATTTAAAAACCAGAAAAATCATTCAATCCGATTTAGTTTCAATTTCATAAAGCTAAAACCATGTGAACCGGATTGGACCAAACTAGTTCAACCAAATTAGAAAATAAATATAAATAGAAACTTAACCTAACCTTAAAACATTTTTCCCTTGAACCTGTCAAGTTAACTAAATCATGTTAGAGAAGCTTAAAATCTAGGTTAGACAAGAAGTTGAATCAAGAAAAAAAATCAATTTCATCTTTGTTTTCTCAATTTTATCATTAAAATTTTTTTTACCGGTCAACTAAGTTATTTTTTAATAGACCAAGTTAACTAAATTACATCAGGACAATTCTCACATGAATTAATTTTATCAAATCAAAAATTTTAAAATTTACCTATTCAACTAAATTTAATAACAATATCAAATAATTTTCTCCCTCCTAAATTTTATACCCGCAGCAGTTCTTGAAACTGATTGAACCAGTAGCGACTCCTTATGACCACCACCACGACCAATACTTTCCCACAAGACAAATGGGGCACAGTTTGCTAAGAGCACGGTACATAACCAAAACAGGCATAAAACCTGTAGTCGGTGACTTGAAGCAGTATTGCTATCCCCTAAAATGGAGTTCAATATGGGACTGGATTTTTCCATGTTCAATAGGCATCCCCTAACCTCGAGTTCAAAATTGGACAGAATTTTTCCATGCTCAATAGGAATCTGGAAGAGGAACCAAGGAGGCGACAAAGAACAATAAATAAACAAATGCGAACTCGATCAAGACTACTGGTAATGGAGCACAAGAAACATTTATCACCAGAAGCAAAATTGAAAGCAATAACTTCTATCCAATTCCATTAAAATTCCTAGTCAACACAAAAGTTGAAATGTAGCCAAGCCAACACGGACTCCCTTCATATGGTTCTACCACTCGCACTACATTATTACAACAGCAGCGGAAGGAGCTGCAAAGTCAAGATTCTGGCCAGCACAAAACAAAGAGTAAAATGACAATTTGATGAAAGCAGTCAAAGAGTGCACCCAAAATGAAACAAAATAGAAACAACAGTAGGATTTTCCTCTGACAAAATTAACCAGGAACCTTTCCACTTTCATAAATTCAAATACAAGTACAAACTTTGGAAACAAATTGACTGCAGCAAGCTCATAAGGCATGACATTATGTATACACTAAGTTTCTGTAATTTTTATGTACATACAGTATTATTATGTTAATCAGCGGTCTTGCTGTCAGTGCAATGGGACAGTCAATGAATGGCTTACAAAACATTCATTAAACATCCCTTCCCTTAGGCTTGACTTCTGCGAGTGAATTGGGTGATTTCTTTGGGCCTGATGGAACGGTGCTGAACTTGTGAACCAAGACCTTGAAACATGGCAGAAATATGATGTAGAGTGCAGCCAGAATAAAGGGTGCTGCAACTAGCCATCCCAACAGCTGCAAAATCATTGTGTTAACATTAAATATCAGATAAAATAAGAATACCTGTGAAAGGAAACAAAAAAAAATATTGAATCTACAGGTATAGCCACATATGGATTTAGCCCGTTTAAAAGTGCAGAATTCAAGGAGGAAACTGAAAAGAACAAGTCAAAGCATTGCTGATCCACTACAATAATTGGAAGTTCTATCTAATCTAAAATTTTACAACAATCAGCATTGGGAGTCAAATTAGGTACTCAGAAACTGCTACTTGATTTTTAATACATCTTATCCTCCTTGTTCTAATTTGAACTAATGGTGCATTGGACTTCGCTTATGCACAGTTCGAGTGCATGGGTTTCTACCCCTTCATCATTTGTTAACGCATATGCCCTACTCAAAAAAATACCATCCAGAGTCTTTAGAAAGTGGATAATTAATAAGACAGCAAAGACAGCAACTCCATAAACTGAAAGGATTTTGTACATCTGTGTGCTCTTGCATCCACATTCTTTAGAATGTGGCTCGATTCATCCTATATGTGGGCACGATTCATCCATCCTCTCAACATGAAGAACCATAATAACCTAAAGTTATCATCTGATGTTCTTAAAGCAAAATTTAGTCATGCAAATCAAGAACACTAACTCTGTACTCCCACCTCGGACACCAAAACATGTCCTAGATTACTCAATTTAAAGAAACCAATATCCTCTGGGCATGACGTTGTGGGACTCAAGAATCATCTGAAAGGTTAATTCACAAATACAGACCTACTCAATTAAAAAACCTTACACTACGAACAAAGTATTGCAATCACCCACTAGATGGTTCTACAGTGACATTCTCAACATTCATCCAGCATATAGGAGTAGCATAATTAGCAAATGCTGTGTCACTTGTACCAATTTGGCACCATGACCTTGGATCTTAGAACATTTGGAAAACACATTTCCTAGAAATGTTCACACTTCTTATTATCCAAGCTTCTTTTGTTAACAATGCCAGTCAACAGCTAAGGCATTAGGGAGAAAGGGTAACTGGCATACAGCAAACGAAGACCACAAGCCAAGTGGAGCACAAAAACTAGACATATAATATTGTTCAAGCTCAAGTTCATCAAAATAGATCATGTTCAAAATAAGATGTAGCTTAAGCTGAGGAACATCATAGATTATGATCCCCTCAATCCTCAAAGAGATTGAGCACACAACTACAGATGTTGTGTATTTTATGCCATGGGGGAGTATTTGATTACCATATTACTCAACTGATTAACTGGAGGATGTAGTCTACAAATTATTCCTCTACCAGGATTACTATGTTTGGGAGGGTTGAAATTTATTTGAACCAAGATATATTTCGGTACTTCTATAATTTACATAAGAGCTGTAATTAGAATAAAGATAACCTTTTCATGTCTAAGTGCTCCCTTGGAAAACTATTTCTTCATACTTCTAAATTCAATGCTCTACTTCGGTATACTGACTCATTTCTTGATCCCAAGATGTTAAACCTAATATCTTGAAGATTTTAATACGCAGAGAAGGAAAACATGGGATTACAATTGCGTTCATTCATGTGAGATGGAGCAAGAGCCTTGGTTACAACCAATTTGGCTACTTACCGCATGGGCAACACTTAATATAACTTCACGCGAAGCTTGTCCTGTGAAAACCTTTTTCAATGCATCAGATGTCAATGGAAAATGCGGTCCACCGGACATAACTTCGCCAAAACGCACGAAGGGCACCACCAAGCTTGAAAGTGAAACACAAAATTCAGAATTCAGAATAGAAAAACGAACCCAGTACGCTGCAAATGCACAAAAAGGGCAGCAAAGAGAAAATGCTATTATCATGTCCGAATGCATGCCAACTCCCGTTAGTGCATTCAGAGACGCAAATCAAATCACCAAGTATTTCCTAAAGAAGCCGAACCTTATAACGCAAGATCAACGATGAAGATGGATATGATCAGAAAGCAGAAATACCTCAACTCTAAAGGAGTAGCAATGAAGTTAGCTAACATCACAGTGGGAGCATGGCAAAGAGATCCAAGCAACGCAATAGCTACTCCACAAAGCAGAACAGTAACACCTATCCATCCAACCAAAATTCTTTATTTTAGTTAATAGCTCCAAGAACCATACAATGTAATTTTATTTCATTTTATATAAAGCTTACCGCAAATGGGAAATATTCCGAGAGTAATACCAAGTGCCGTTGAGAGAGCCAATTGCTTCGGCTCTAAACCCCTGCAAAACGATATATAACAACAATCTATCAAATTCTATAAAAATAAAATAAAATAATAAAATAAATTATATTAAAGAACCTGCGAAGGATTTGATAGAGAGGATCGACGATACTCTTGTTAAACCAAGCCATCAATCCCATCTTCGGTATCGGGATTTTTTCACTTCTTCTTTCGATCTTCTTTTATTTATTTATTTATTTATTAAATTATTAAATTAAAGTCATTTCCCTCCTCCTCATGTATTACCAGATTCTTTTTTACTCTCTAAAGAAGAGATATTCTGGTGAGGGGAAGAAAGGTAGTTGTAACTTCGAAGAATTGTGTTCGGTTTGCATCTGCTGTGACAATGTCACAGGAACGCTAGGTCGGTACCCTGTGGGATGGGGCCACCTCATTTTCCTTTTTTAATTCCATTTTTTTTAGAGTGGCGTACTGTGTGGGTGAGAGACAGGTGTGCATTTCTCACCGCGCATGGATCTGTCGTTTTGCTGGAGAAGAAGAGGTGAAGAAAATGAAAGAGTAATTCGAGTCTGGATTGTAGAGTCAGCATGCTAAATTTATTTTAAAAAAGGAAAAAGATACCGACGTGAGTTCACTATGCTAAATTTCTTATCCAAAGACTGAAAGAATTATATATATATAAATTAAATTAAAAAAAATAGAAATCAATTCTCAAACAAAGTAAATTATAAAAGATAAAACTAAAAAAAATCAAGAAAAAAAAAACGACTCAACCTATATTAACTTGACTAACATGCAATTTCAAACATGAGATTTAGATAACTTTATTAAAAGAAAAGCAGAAAAAATCACAAGACTCAATGCTGAATAATTTAATGTCAAAATATAAAATTGAAAAAAAAATTAATTTTAAAAAAATGAATAAAAAATCAAAGTTAAATAAGCTAATCTTCAAAACCCGTGACTGGATTATGAGATTGAGATTACCTCATAAGAGATAAACATGAAAAAATCAAGAAGCAAAATTCTCAATTATCCAAATATTCAGGGATGAAATTAAAAAAAAAATCAATAAATAAAAGAATTAAAAAACAAAACAAATAGCAATCAAAAGAATAAAAACCAAGTTTTATATAAAATTTAAATGAATAAAATAATGAAAGATAAAATTTTAAAAAATCAATAAATAAAAGGATAAAAAAAAATAAATAGCAATCAAAAGAATGAAAACCAAGTTTGATATAAAAATTAAATAAATAAAATAATGAGAGATGAAATTGAAAAACAAAATAAATCAAGAAAAATATTAAAAAATAGTAATCAAAATAATAAACACCAAATTAGACACAAAAATTAAATGAAATCAAATGCTGAGAAATAAAATTGAAAAACAAAATCAACTTCAAAAAGATATAAACAAAAAAATAACAATAAAAAAATGATTAAAATTGATACAAAAACAAACTAAGAAGGCATTTAATTTTTGAAAAGATAGACGTGGAATTCAAGGCGAGAAAAGAAAAAAATATGATGAGAAGAGAAATAGCTTGTCGAAGTCACACCGTCTGTCGTCTACCGACACGCGCCCCACCATTGAGAAAAGCTCGATAGGCCGCTCCTAACTCCACTGTGAAAGTTAGTGTTTGGCTGCTAAGAGACGTCATACGTGTCATCTGAATACGGTAGAGGCTCCCCATAAGTGCCAATCACTTTTGATTTTTAATTATATTTTATATTTATTAAAATACTAAATTGTCTCATCAGAACACTTGATTATAACCCAAAAATCATAATGAAAATATGAAAAAGCTCTTGGACACCAATTAAATAAATTTCGCTTTCAAAGACAATTTAATCATTTGACTATTAAATGGTTGGAAATCTTGTGATATCTAATTTTTATCACAGCTTGAATGACAGCAAAATTCCGCCTATAGCTCCAAATATATCCTAAAAAATATACAAGATCTAGTCTAGCAGATTTTACAAGATTTGTCTATTAATTTTGATCCTATGAAATAATATATCTTTGAACTTTATTTGATCTAAAAATTTACCAAAATATAATTTTATGTGTCTAGTATTTTCTTGTAATATTTTAACTCGTTCTGATATATAGTTTGAAAGGTATATCTAATCTCGCAAAACTAGTCGGCAAATATTTTAAGATCGCATTCAGGTTTAGTTCATATAGATTGGATTCTTTTTTCTTATAGAGAATGTTTGTGCTCCCTACTATAAACAAATAAACACAGTGATTGTGTTTATAAATATCGATCATAGGATAAAACAAAGTTGTAAGACTTTAAATACTGAAAAAATCTATAAAATTACTATTTTTACAATGAATGAACAATAAAAGTAAGTACGAGTGAATAATGAATGTCCATGCTATTTTAGTTTCTTTGTTAATACATATAAGAATATCTTATAAAAATATCTAAAATCTAATATATATATATATATATATATATATATATATATATATATATATATATATATATATATATATTTCATGTTTGTTTTTTTATTTATTTCACTAATTTTGTCGCTGTTTAATCATCTCTTCTCTTTTTTTCTTTCTAAAGGAAAAGGATGAGAAAATAAAGACAAACAAACATGCAATAAGTATAATCATTTTCTTTAAGATAATCCATCGGCTTTGGAAAAACAAAAAAAACATTTTCCTTCAAACAAATAATGGATTCCTCTAAGATTATGTAAATGGAATGGACACGATGTCTATGCCTGAAAAGTCACAGTAGCTTTCATACCACTTATTCTACTCGTACACAAGAAAAGCGAATGATTCTTGTTATACAATTTTCTTTTCGGAAAAAAACATTGATAGTTTGAGTAATCACAACCTGTTAAACAGGGATGAGTAAAAAAACTAAAAAATTAATTAAACCATGAAAACTGGAAAAATAATAATCGAAAAAACCGAACCGTGAAAAGAAACCAATTAAATCGATTAAAATTGTGAAAAAACCAACCGGTTCGGTTCGGTTTCGGTTTTATAAGCTTGAAATCGAAAAAATTGAACCGAACCGAACCCAAACCGGAAAAACCGAGCCAAACCAATTTGAACCAGTTTTTTTCATAAAAAACCGAACCGAAACCGATCGGTTTGAACCGGTTTCGGTTTTTTATAAAAAAAATTTCAGTTTGGTTACTTTTTTTTTATAAAAACCAAATCGAACCGAAAATGATCATCCCTACTATCAAATGTGATTCCCTTTTTATGATTACGTGGAGTACACAAATTAGAATTCCTTTATAATTTTATAATAGTAAATATGAATAAAAAAAATTGTGTGATATATTTTTTTCCTTTTTTATTTTATATTTAATGATACACTCATATTATTTTGTTTTTAAATACTTAATTCTTAATTTTTTTATGTGTGTTTTATGTCTTATAATAACTTGCTTAACTTGTTTTGTATTTAACAGTGTCATAAAGACACAAAGTGTGAAAAAAAACTAAATAAAGCATTTTTAATACAATTTCAAGCAAAGAACTAAAAATAGCATATTGAACAAGTCATTGGAGCTAAGAAGCGTAAATCCTAATTGCATCAATAATCCAACTTGAACAAAGAATCTTAGTATGATTAGGATTGGTCAGAGTATAAATCATGTGTATAGAATCTCTGGTAAAGATATGACAAAATGTTGGGTTAAAATTTTCAAATATGCTAGAATGGACCTCATTGTACTCTTTGGATCATATATATATAAATACAAGTGGAATTTTGTTAGGATTTTAGTTGGGATAAAAACTAGACATCTGAGTTTTTTCATCTATATATGGTAGGCCTGGTAACCCATCCTGATGAGAGAAAAGGACACTTAAGAAGTCAGGATTGAAATCTGCCAACAAACTTAGTCAAAAGTAGTCTATCTTTCTAATAATGACATGGAAGTTCATTAATGATATGGCGAGGGTCCCATATCACCGGAAAATATCTCTAGAAGGTCAAAGTCAATGCACATGTTATTAAAGTTAGATTAGTGTAAGGAAACCTTAAAGTAATCTGATTAGAAATTAGTTATTAACTAGAAAAGTTCTTCACCTTCTCAATTTCATATAACCAATTCTAAGCTCTAAAAAAGAATAGGAATCATGTTCAGAGATATAGGAGAAGATAATAAGAGATTTTATTGTTATCAGATTATTTTTTATCTTTTATCTTTTTTGAATTTGCAAGAAGCTTAGTTTTTAATTTTAAGAGGTTAGTACTCTTGGATCTTAAATTATCATGTGGATTTGTACTTGAAATTATTCTATATTTGATTGTGATACATGAATAAGTTATGCTTTTCTATGATTAAACTTAATGATTGATCATCTAAATTCTATATCATGCACAGCATATGTTTTTGGTTTTAAATCTATTACTAGTTGATTAGTTTATGTTAAATTCATGACTAATTAACTTAAGTAGCCTGGTTATCTAATTTTTGAACCCATGTTTTATTGTTTTTTACTTAGAAAACATAAGTCTTAATTAAATTAACTCCTTATATGTGTTTAATTATCATTAGTCAATTACACTTATATTGATTTTAATATTGTCACATAATTAATTATTGCATGCCTACTTAAGGTTATTATATGATTATAGTTAATTAATGCATGAATGCTAAGTTAACTAAAAAGGAAGGATAGATAGAAAAAAAAAAAAAAACTTGTTTTGTTTCATGGTTGTTTTATTTATTATCACAAATCAGATTAGAAATCATATTTAAATTCAATTATTGATGTTTAATTATCCTTGAGGAATAATTCTTATAATTGAAGTTAAAACTTTTTCTCTATATATTTTATATTCTGTCAAATTTATCTTTTAATTTTCAGAATTGGTTTCTTTCATTATCTTAGCTTTATAAATTGTTTTGAGCTAGTTTAGATCATAAACAAAATTCCCTTTTTAATTAATTATCATTTAAATTACATATTAGTTGATTCCATCATAGTAACACATTTTGTGCGTCTTTAATTTATTTGTTTTAATTTAAATTTAAGTAGCTTGTTTTAATTGAGTAATTAAGTTTTAATACTAGTATTTTTGTGAGACGATACCCTTAATTTCTATACTATAAATCATTAATTTTAAAGTTTTAAATTTGCACAACTTCAATACTCGTCAAACTTTTGACGTTGTTGCTAGGGATACTAATCATTTTTTTTTACTTGAATTAAGCTTTTGTTTTTTTTTTAGTTTAGCTCATTGTTGTAGGTTGTATGTCTAACTCCAATTCCAAAAAAGAAATACAACCTAGCGAGGAAGCGTTAGATGAATTTTATAAAGTAAGAGTAGAGGCACTAAATTGATCTCCATGATAATTATTCGATCAAGACGATAATAGGATAAGAGTTATGAAGAATTACATCAAGTTCATTACATGCATAATTTTTGCATCACCAAGTACGCATCCTTTATCAATTGTGCTAGAGGAGAATGTGAATCAACAAGAAAACTTCATACCATGTATTTTTGAACAAGTGCCACAAGCAAATTCAATCAACAAACATGCCAAAATGGCAATCAAACAACCTTATACTTTTAAGGAGCTCGTTGCTCCAAACTTGAGCCAAAAACCACTTTGCATTAATTTTCCACAAATTGATGTTCATTTTGAGCTTAAGTCTAACCTTATTCATTTACTTCCTTTTTCCATAGCTTTGTATGTGATGATCCCTATAAGAATCTTAAATAATTTCATGTTGTTTGCTCAAGTATGAAACTCATTAGGGTCATAGAGGAACAAATCTAGTTTAGGGCCTTTCCTTTTTTTCTTTAAAAAAATTGGTATAAGATTGGTTGTATTATCTTTCCCTTGGATCCATGATCTCATAGGAAGAGATGCAATCATTGAAGAATACTTTATTGCATGGGTATTATGAAAAGAAAAGAAAGATATGGAATAAGGCAACTGAATAGGGGATTCTTGTATAGGTATTATAAAAAGTTTAAGAAACTATATGTTAGTTACCCTCAGCATCAAATTTCTAGGAAACTTCTTATTCAATACTTTTATGAGGAACTTAATCCCCAAGTTAGGATAATGATAGATGCAACTAGTAGAGGAGTTTTAGTGGACAAAACACCCAAAGTTGCTAGACAATGATATCTAATAAGGCTGCCAATACTTAACAATTTGGCACAAGGATTGACACACCCATTAAACTTGTTAATGAGATAAATTCTTCTAACTTTGAGCAAATATTATATACTCTTACCTTTTTGGTGTGTTTTTTAGTGACAGGTAACTCACAACAAGTTAAGACTTAAGAAATTTGTATGATGCAAGGGCATACTATTAGTTATTTCTCAACTCTTCAAGGTGACCCTATAAATCAAGTTAATGTTATGGGAATGGTCTCATACCCACAACACAAGTATGATTCTAATTATAAAACTTACAATCGTGGATTGATAGATCATCCTAACTTGAGATATGAGAATTAAATAAGTGACTTTGCATCACAAAATTAAGGTGTTAAACATAGACATACCCAATATCAAACTAGATTACCATCACTCCAAATAAGTCAATCTCAGGTTGGCACGCCAATAGAAAATATAAAGGAGATGATGAAATCATTTACATCTAATACCTTGTCAATTCAACAAAACATGATGTGATTTCAACAAGAACAATTTAAAGTATCCAAAACTTGAAGAAAAATTAGGATAACTTGTTAATGTCATTGGTAAGTTGGAATCACAAAGTTCTAAAAAGTTGCATTCGCAAGCTATGCCTAATAGGGAAAATGGATGTGCTATCACATCGAGGAGTGGAAAATCATTAGAAGAAATCAAGTATATTAACTATTTAGAATATGGAAAAGAAGTTGAGGTTAAGATATCTCTACTTGTGGCGAACCTTCTAAAACTTCTTTAAACATGATCAAACTAATTTTCATGTCTTTCAAGGTAAATTCTCAACCTTTTAATTCCTCTTTTAAGCTAACTCCGTATCTTCCTTTGAGTTCTTCTAGGTCACGCAAAAAAAGAGCAAGAGAAGGAGATTTTGGAGATGTTTATGAAGGATGAAATCGATATGCCACTCTTGGATGCAATTAAACATCTCTTTTTATGTAAATTTTTTTAATAAGTTGTACATAACAAAAAGGAATGAGAAACTCAAAGGTAATGAAATGGTAAGTATGAGGGAGAATGTATCTGCTATTATTCAAAAGAAACTCACTAAAAGAAAAGGATAAAGGTTCAATTTCTATTCCTTTTTAAATTGGTAATACAAGTTTTGAAAAGTTTATGTGTGACTTAGAAGCTTTAATTAGTGTAATGTCAAAATTTATTTATGAAACTTTTAGCCTTATCCTTTAACTGAAACTAGTATTATTATCCTTTAACTGAAACTAGTATTATTATTTAACTTGTTGATCATTCCTTTATTTATCCTATCGGTGTGCTTGGGGATTTGTAAGTCCAAATTAGAGGTATGGTATTTTCTATTGATTTTCACATTTTTTATATGAAAGATGATAACTCACCTAATTCATCATCTATTTTTTTAGGTATACCATTCCTTATGACAACTAAAACTAAGATTGACGTGCATGCAAAAATATTAATTATAGAGTTTGGTGGTGAAATAGTTGAATTTAATATTTCAATGTCATGCAATTTTGTAGTGATTTATATAATATTATGTGCTTGGATATTATATATTATTTAATGCAACGATATTATATATTATTTAATGCAACAAATGTTTGATTTGGATAGTGGTGATAAATTGAATGTGATGATAAATTAAAGTATAAACTCGACTTGTACACAAGAAGAGCTAGCTATTTATAATGATTTGGATATTGCAAGTTTTGCACACCGCATAAGTATAACAAGGTTTTTCATTATTTACTTATCTCTCACAAGAGGTTTTTACTTCAAAGTTTCATGTGCTTGTGGTGGATGTGAAAAAATAAAGAAGACTACAAGATATTAGAATGTGTTTTTATTGATGTTCTTTGTATAAATATGCAGCAACTTTTAGAGGACATGTGCACGTTGCCAAAGAACAGGTAGCATTACCCATCATGATCAAATGCCTGTAATTTCTATACTTGTAAGCGAATTTTTTTTTAATATTTGGGGTATTAATTTAATAGCTCCTTTTCCATTTTCTTTTAGTAATGTTTATATGTTGCCTATTGTTGATTAATGGAACTAAGCAAATAATGATTAGTTAAGACCATATACAGAATTCTCTTGTGATAAGCACCACACAAATGGAAACGGCTGATCGCTGTAACGCACAAGTTCAACTATTTGAGATGAATATTATCTTCTTGGCAACGAAAAACCTTCCTCCCGACATTCAGTTCTAATATCTTGCATGAGCTGTTGAAGAAGATTGGGGTTATTTGTAACAACAGCATCAACATGCTCAAACAACATCTTCCGCATAGAATCCACATCATCAACCGTCCATGCATATGCCTTTTTGTTCCTTCTGTAAACATGTTCAAATATAATCAGGATCATCACAATAGTTAGCATGTGCAAAGTGATGCATGGTTCAGAATGCAATTCAAACCTGTGGAGAATTGCCACTAGCTTTTCATCTATCAATGGATGGTGAACACCAACAACACCAGCACCCCTCATTCTCAATAATTTCGTTTTAATGCCTGTATCAGGATCCACCATGACTATATAGCCCACCTGAAAGAGGACCAGCATTTACATAAAGTTGCATATTAGTGAGAAAATTGAAACACATAACATCAGAAATTTAAGAACCCACAAGGGTTAGCATAAATGTTTAATACTAGACCCAAGGTACAAGACCTCCTCGGTTCTTGCCCTTCAATATCTTATGGATTTTAACTCTTGTGGGCCACCAGGTGGGGGACCTGTTCCCAAAATCAAGGTAGGCTCTTGTTGATCTAAGGGCTAGAGGGACCTAGGACGGCTTAGTCCTAAGCAGTGAGGTTTACTTGTGGTGAACTGAAGGAACCCACAGATACCCCCATTGCTTGTAAATTTATATTTAAAAAAAAATAATACACACACTACTAATTTTTCTGTCCAAAACTTCTTTTTCTAGTGTCTAGGTATTATATATAGAACATGTACTTTTAACCTTTTGATTTAGGGACCTAGATCCCACAAGTAACATGAACAAGTTGATTCTTCAAGTTTCAATGTTGCAGCTAAAAGCTACTAAAAGAAAGCTAAAAACCTGACAAGAAAGGATTTGAATTTGCTATGATCAGCTGAGGAGTGCAGTTGTGCCCAGCTCGTGAGTTAGTAAACAACCACACCAAAACTAACACACATTTCTCTTTATGAAATGAACCAAAGACCCCAAAAAACAGAAGAGGCCAGGTAATAGCACAAGTCCCAGCTTTATCTCCTCCAAAGGCTTATCTTTGTCTAACATTCAAAACTAGTATAAATTACCATACAAAGATAAACTAGCCATGTATCAAGCAACCAATCAATTCTAAAATAATAAGCTCCGTGATATAGAAACAGCCGAACTGATTTACCGTGACATTCGACTTTAGTTTGATTAGGTCTCTGGCCAGATTGTCACTTTTTGCCCAAATAAGGCAATTCTGACACTGCAATCTCTCAACCTGAAAACTTCAGCAATCAAGCATAAGGACTACATTACTAAGAAAGACATGTTAACTAAAAACCTATGTTAGACAATATAACAAGATTATCACAGGGCCAAAAGACCAATACTGATAATGGAAGCTTCCACATTCATCAATAGCATCATTTTTTCAAGTAAATTATTCAGGGCTAGCTGTTCTCAATGCATAAGGCCAACTTCTTAGATCTGCAGATTCAAGCCCCTTCATAATGTTTCTAAAAAACCTATAACCATATATTGATTCAAAATTCACATTCAATGCATAATAAAAAACCTCCAAGCAACAAATCAATTGACTATCTAACAGTTGTTTGATAGTTTAAATTTTCTCTGCTTAACAAAAACCAAGATGCATAACTAGAGTTTTCAAGACAACAATAAAGAAAGAAAAGGTGTGAAAGCTAAGATGGGAGGGGGAAACTAAATAAAAGCATAGAACTACATCATGCATGTGAAGCACCCAAGTTATCAAGGTGCTTGCCACACAAACTTGCTGAGGACTGATCCAGAATTAATCTAGGGGGTGTGGGGGGATGTTCAGTTTTAATTTCAGGGGTCCATTTCAAAATAGGCTTTAAAAATGACCCAAATGGGAGGTTTCAAATAATTTTTCATGGTTGGATCGGGTGGGAGGAACCCTTGGCAAATCAAGATGTACCTGCAATTTATCCCCATATATTATTATTAAACCTTGAATTTCCCATATCTCCCACGTCTATTATCATAAATGTCAGAAACGAAAGCCACCAATCAAGATAATCATTAAAGACCACAACTAAGATCTTAATATTTTGTACACATTCGTTAATGATATGTTGACATGTGGTATCAAGTGTCTAGATATATATTATAAATCAATTATAAAGAAAAACTTACACTCCATCTTTTCCTTAGTGAGTGGTCGTTACTTTGCCTATATTGCGATTGAGTTTTCTCATGTGGATGATTATCCGAAAATACAACAACCATGAGTTCATGAAAACATTTTAGAGCTGTTAAAATCAAATGTTAAAGAAATGCAGACATCCATGAAGAATAGCTGGGTTATTACTCAGCAAGTTCTCACAAAAAGCTGCATAACCACTTTCCATTCACTTTTATAGGTCTGAATGGTAAAATTAGTAACTGCAAGCCAGTAGATACAGTAACAACTGTGGGAAATGAATACTGTTATGCATTTTATGTTAAACTATCGAAAGAATAAAACACATGCATAAATGATCAAAAATGAAAAGATAGAGAGCAAGCAGAAACTCACAACAGCGAGAATATCCTTCGCAAGTCCCTTTTCATATGATGGAGGTCCAACTTTTGCATCCAGAATCACATGCCGAACTGAACTTGATACCAACTGGAAATTTATGAAAAATATGGTCAGAGCAATAATGTTTATTGCCAAAGATTATAGATAAAAAACCGAAAATAACAGTGCAGAAATTAAAACAGTGTATAGCATGTGACTTTTAATTTAATCAGCATAATTGTGAAAAAGCAAGTGCAATTGTTGAAGAATGTGTATAAGAAGAGTAGGAGGGAGAAAGAGAGGAAGGGTCCCGGGAATACCATCAAAGCATCTTCAATAGTGGGAACTGTATGATTATGAAAATCCTGTGCAGACTGGTGATGTACAGCTAATTCTTTAATCTACAACCACAAACTAACATATAGTCTTAATCAACAGCACTCATAGATGTTTTCCAATATGAATGAAAAATACATAAATTCAAGACTAAAAATGTCATTAGTTAATCGACTGAATCAACTTGTGGATTCCAAAAACAGAAAAAGATCCCTCTTGGTTGAGATAAACATAAATATCTGATAAGTTCACCAAGCGACCTAGAGCATACATATAAATCAATACGATTGAAGAAAGATAATGGCAAAGTTACATATCTAAAAAGAAAAAAAAGTAAGATTTTGAATGTTTTATTTTACTTATGGACAAAATAACAAAATTCTAATTGGATCGGTGGATCATTTTTCAGTCATTCATTGAATGATAAATCACTACAAGTGACAGAGATACATGATTTAAATAACAGAAGATCCAATATTTAACAATTGTATCGAAAATGACTGGAAAGGTGGAAAGAAGTCCAAGTATAATTTGATCATTATGTGCAAATCCAAAATCCTTGTTTACATACTTAATTTAAGACTTGAAAGAAACGGACATACACTATTCAGCATTTGAGGAGGTAAAAACTAACAAGCACATAGAAAAAATAACTGCATTTACTATAACAGTATCAGAGGAACTTAACAACATAGTTGAAAATATAGCCAAGTCAGCAATTCTAACCTCTTTCATGCTCAAGTGCCCAACTTTAGAAGTACTGTTACCAGATATCCGCTGCAAATCCCTGTCTGTGTCATGTGAAAATGAAGATTCGGAACAGCAGAAATATAACTTCATATACCAAGAATCTAAAGCTATTAAATTTATACTTGAAACAAGGACACGATCCATATTCAAGTAAAAAAATTGTCGAAGATGAATTATCACATATCCATAACGTGAGGTTTGAAATGGAATACAAAATGATTATTCAACAAACCATATGAAAGATCGGGATGCAAAAGGTACAACCATATCTTTGTACCAATGACATAGAAACTACGTAAAACATACAATTTACATGGGCAGGCAATAAATCACTGTTTCAATGATTATTCAGATTCTTAAACAGACTGGAAAGATAAATAATAATAATAATAATAATAATAATAATAATAAT
>Ga0307513_10005422_pt1 | contig 16855 bp, 16 predicted proteins | sample 15_EM_MG_FD_202174 | JGI IMG/M metagenome (GOLD analysis project Ga0307513, IMG submission 202174) | Populus trichocarpa ectomycorrhiza microbial communities from riparian zone in the Pacific Northwest, United States - 15_EM | ecosystem: Host-associated > Plants > Roots > Unclassified | place... | reverse complement strand
ATCTACGGGTTCTTCCGGAAGAGCTGACGCCTCCCTCCACTCGCTTCGCGGGGGAGAGGAGTCCTCACGGCCGCGTTGTGCGCATATCGTGGATCGTTGAAGCTGGCCCCGGCTGGGAGGGTTGAGCATGGCGTGGAAATGGCGGGTGCGGCTGGTCGCGGCCTTCGCCCTGGTGGCGTCGGGCGCCGCCGCCGCCGATCGGGGCGCGGGCGAGCTCGCCCAGCTGATCAAGCCCCTGCTCCTGCCGCCCTCGACCGACCCGTCCGGCGGGTCATGGGAGGACCTGGACGCCAACCGGGCGATCCGCTGGGGGGCGGGGCCGGTCATGCTCAACCGGCCGTCGCCCGACGGGAACTACTTCGCCCGTCCGGGGCAGGCCACGGTCGCGGGCCGTCCCCTGGGCGTCGTCGCCGCCGGCGCGCGCTCGATGGTGTTCAGCTACTATTTCCGCGATCCCGCCCCGCCGCCGTCCGCCGCCGATGTCGCCCAGGCCTTCGGGCAGGCGGGCTACCGGATCGCCCCGGTGCGCTGCGCCAGGGCCTCCGGAGCGCCCGCGCCGAAGCAGTGGTACCGGCTGACCCTGCCGCGCAGGAACCCCGCGTTCCTCTACGTCGGCCCGCTGCAGTCCGGCGGCGGCGGATACACCCTTTACCTGACCGACCTGCCGGCCATGACCCAGGCGGAGGCGGCGGCCTACACCGACACCTGCCCGGGGACCGCGGCGTCCGGTGGGCGGGCGGCCAACCCGGCCACCTCCGCTACCGGCCAGGACGGCATCGCCACGGCCATCGAGACCCTGCTGCGTCCGGCGGGCGCACCGGCGTCCTTGCCCTGGCCGAGCCTGGCGTCGCTGCCGGCGATCAGGTGGAACGCGCTGCCGCCCATGAAGATGACCAGCCCCTGGACGGACAGCGGCCAGGACCTCAACCCGCGGCTGCTGGAAGGCGAGTTCCGCACCGCCACGACGCGGATGACCGCCATCGCCACCGGCGACGATCGCGGGGCCAGCCGCGTCTACCTGCGCGAGGGCCGCAACCTGCCGCGCGGCGCCGTCTTCGCCCGGCTGGCGCGGGACGGCTATGCGATCACGCCGCTGCGCTGCGGCAAGGTCTACACCGAGACCAGCCAGGCCTGGTTCCGCATCTCAGGTCCGGGCAAGGCGCCCGCCGTCCTCTACCGCGCCCACCACCGCACCGACGGGGTGCTGAGCGAGGACTATGGGCTGTGGCTGGACAACATCCTGCCGCGGATGGAGCCGGGGCAGACGCCGGCGGCGGCGGGGCGGGGGTGCCCGGGGCAGTAGGGGGGTGATTTGCGGAGGCCATTCGAGCAAATTCGCAGGGTGTCACCGCAATCCCTCTACTACCCGCAGCGTCTGCGCGACGAGGCCCACCGCTTCGCCATCGGCGCCCACCGCACCAAGCGCAGCAACGAGATGCTGAAGAACCCGCTCGACGAGATCGAGGGCGTGGGGCCGTGCCGGAAGCGGGCGCTGCTGCACGCGTTCGGGAGTGCGCGGGGTGTGAGCCGGGCGAGCGTGGACGACCTGCTGAAGGTGGCGGGGGTGACCAGCCGCCGGCCGAGCGGATTTATGGGTTTTTCCGGAAGGGGTGAGGGGGCGGCCTTCGCAACAGCGGTGGCGGGAGGGCGGTGGTTCGCCGAAGACCGCAGGTCAGGGCAGACCTACGGGCTGGAGCTATCTCACCGCGCCGCCGACAGCCGCTGAGCGGTACGAACTCCAAGCGCCTCGGGTGGCTCAAGGTGCAGAGGAGGCCTTTGGTCAGTTACGTCCATCGACTCGTGGGGAGGCGCTGGGCAGGGCACGACCGGCAAATAGGTGAATAGCTTGTCATTCGTGGCCACCTCAAGCTTTCGCCCGATAGCACGAAAAATGGCCTCCGCGATTATCGGAGAAACGCTGTTCCCGATCATCCGGAAGCTGTGCCAAATCGTTGGATGGAAGCGATGAGCGTCCGGAAACCCTTGTAGTCTTGCCGCCTCCCTAACGGTGATCACCCGGTTTTCGTCGGGGTGAAGAGGTCGCACGGCTTGGTAAGAGCCCCTATCGGACCCTGTCCCAGCCCTCAGCGTAGGGCACTGACCGTCCCAGGCCAGCCGCGGGTGTCGTCCAACGAGGTCGATACCGCCCTGAAGTACGCCCCCGAAACGCTCGGCAACATCCGGCTTGTGTTGGACGATCCGATTTCCCGTGAATATCCCATCGGCCGCTCTGAGCTTGCTGGCGTAGCCATTTGGGCGACCGCGTTTGGCGATTTTCCAGCGGTCAAACCCCGCCATGTCGGCCAGTTTACGAGCGCCAGAAAGGTCGGAAATTGCGTCGCGAACAGTTGCTGGAGCGCGCCGGAACGAGTCCAGATCAGCATCCGACAGCGCGTCGCAGCGAGACCTCCTCATGCCGATAACAAACAAACGCCTGCGCCGGGTCGCTGCACCGAAATGAGCGGCGTCTAGGATGACGGGTCCATGCAGAGCGTAGCGGTCACCCAACATGGCTAAGCCCTCATCGAGGACTAGGCGCGAATCTTCGTAGGCGAGGCCCTTCACGTTCTCCATGACGAAGAAATCCGGGTCGGTCTCCGCGACTATCCTGAAAAAATGCCCCAGCAATTGTCGGCGCGGGTCGAGCACATCCCTTCGACCGATGTCGCTAAAGCCTTGGCACGGCGGCCCGCCGAATATCCCTTGGACGCGTTCCCCGGCCGCCGCCGTGATGGTAGCCCCGCTGAGCTGCGCGACGTTCGCCTCAATGAGCTTGGTGCTGCGAAAATTGCCTTCAAATGATGAAGTCAGAATTGGATCGAGATCATAAGCGGTGGCCACGCGAAAGCCGGCATTATGCGCGCCTAGCGAGAATCCCCCGCTGCAGCAAAAGAGGTCGACGAGGGCCATTGGTGCACTTTGACGTTTTCAATTGTCTAGCACGGGGCTTTGCGGAAGCCGATCGTCGGTGCGAAAAAAATTCAACGGCCCCTGCGGGGTTTTCATCCTGCACCGGCCGGGTCACAGTGCACGCGGGGGGGGACATTCATGGCGGCAATGCAACCATTCGACGAGGGCGACCAAACCAAGGTCGACGCGTCGCCGACCAAGGCTTTTTTCGTCGACATAATCACGCGCGATATTCCTCTCGATAAGGCGATCCAGGACCTTGTTGACAATTGCATAGACGGCGCAAAGCGTCTGCGCCCGGGGCCGGACGACAGCTACGAGGGCCTTTGGGTTAGACTCGAAGTCTCGGAAAACGAATTCAAGATATCCGACAACTGCGGCGGCATACCGCTGGAAACCGCGCGCAAACACGCTTTCAAATTCGGGCGGTCGAAAGAATTCCAATCCACTCCATTCTCAGTTGGCCAATTCGGCGTCGGTATGAAACGGGCCCTCTTCAAGATGGGCGACCACTTCAAGGTTACATCAGTTGAGCCCAATTCTCGCTTTGACGTAGAGGTGAATGTTCCACATTGGTCGGAGCAACCGAGTTGGGATTTTCATCTCAGCGATCTTGTCGAAAGTGAAAACCAGATCGATGCTACCGGCACTATTATTCAAGTGACGTCGTTGCATCGCGGGGTAGCCAATACCTTCCGACTCGATGCGTTCAAGACCAATCTTCGAAACCAAGTTCGCGTAGTTCAACAGCATTTTATGCGAAAGGGGCTGCAAATCTTCTTCGGAGACGAAGCCCTAATCAGCAGTGAGTGGCAGCTGAGTACGGGCGAGGGCATAGAGCCGTCGTTCCGTCGGTATGAAGATGATCTGGGGGGGGCTGGCCCGTTGCGAACCCGCCTCTATGCAGGCATCGGTTCGTCAAGCAGCGCCCACGCAGGTTGGTACGTCTTCTGCAATGGGCGTTGCATCTTAGAGGCGGATCAAAGTGCCAAGACCGGTTGGAGTGAAGCCACCGACGATGGCGTCACTGCGCCGAAATACCATGGCCAGTTTGCACGGTTTCGTGGCTATGCGTTTTTGGACTGTGAGGATGCAAGCATTCTCCCGTGGAATACCACCAAGACCGATTTAGATTTTGATTCAGACGCCTACCGCCGGCTTCGTGGCCGCCTTATTGAAGCGATGCGGCCCGTCATCGATTTTCTCAATGAACTCGACGGCGAGAAGGACTTCGCGGCCGAGGATCGTGACCTTAGCCAAGCGGTCAGTCGAACGACAAGCGTACCGCTTGAGCGCCTGCCAGAGCGCGCCGCATTCTCCTACAGGCCGCCCGTTAAGCGGGGCCCGGCGCTCACCACCATCTCCTACAAGCGCGCACAGCCGGAAGTCGATGCGTTAAAGGCGGCGCTCAAAGCGAATAGCAACAAGGATCTCGGCGAGAAGAGCTTCAATTACACATATGAAAATCTCGTCGAGGAAGAGTGAATTGGCGGGAAGTTTCAAGAGAATTGACTACCGACTTAGGCCAGCCAAGCATGCAGAGCGTGCAATGCTTTGCGATCTATTTCGATGTCTACGATTTTCTTCACCCGAAGATTATCAATATGTCGGATTTGGATCGGTCGCCTTTATTGATTTCAGACTCGTGCATCGAACGTTAGGTATTAGGGAGATGATAAGTATTGAGGCAACCGATGATGAAAGCGAGCAAGATAGGTTTGGGAGAAATAAGCCGTATGACGGTCTAGTGCTTCATTTTGGGCATTCTTCTACCGTGTTGCCGACCTTGGATTTCAAGAAAAAGTCTATCGTGTGGCTTGACTACGACGGGTTGATTGCACGGTCTATGGCAACCGACATGGCGATCATCGCGGAGAACATCGCCAGTGGTTCGTTCCTCGGCATCACGTTCACCTCGGATTTTCCTAGCGAAGGTGATCGGCGTACGGATGAGCTGGCGCGCTTGAAGGGGCAGTTTCCGGCATACGTTCCCGACGATACGCGCGCCCAGGCCTTTGATGGCGGCCGAATTGGCGAGTTCGGTCGCTCGACGCTCGGAAGTCTCCTGGAGCAGGCTTTGGCGGATGCCGACGCTGGCAAGCCCCCCGAACAAACGCGACGAGCCCACCAAGTTTGCTTCTTTAGGTATAGTGACGGCGCGCCAATGGTGACCGTCGGTTGGATCATTGTGGCCCAGAGCGATCAGGGTCTCTTAGAGGCGAGCCATCTGTCTGCGCTGCCATTTTTTCGTACGGGGAACGAGGCCTTCCGCATCAAAATTCCCCTCGTCACGCCCCATGAAGTGCGGGAGATGGAGCGCAGACTTCCCGAGTGGGCCGACGCGGCCGACTTGAATTGGATACCAGCGTCCGAGCGGACCGCTTTCTACGGAATTTATCGATACCTTCCTCATTTCGCTGCGATGGAACCGGCGTAGGACATCGATGTTCCCGAAGCGTCCGCTCTTCGCGGCTTCGCGGACGTTCTCCCTTTCCTATGGGCTTGCGGTGACACTTAGGAAATTGCCGTGCCGCGCCGCTCGCGAAAGCTGCCTGATCCCCACGCTTGAGGCTTGCCCCCTCCACCCTCGCTATTCGGCGAGCGGTCCCCCTCCCGCCACTTCGTGGGGGAGGTAGGGCGGGAGTGGGATTGTTCCCTATTTGTTCTTGACATCCCCTCCCGATTCTGGCACTCTTCGCCTCAGCTAGTGAATTGCGCCTGGGGCGCAGCACCTCGCCGGCTTTCCCGGATCTGATCGCCGCCGCGCTGGGCGCGGGGCTGGCTTGGGGCTTTGCCATGTCTGACGAGAATTGCCCGCGCCCTGAGGGCGCGGATGAGGGAGCTGTGGACGCTTGCGCGGCGGTGGGGGCGGAAACCGCCTCTCGGCGGTATGCGCCCTACACCCGCTTCACCGCCGCGGTGGCGCGGGAGATCTGCACGCGGGTGACGGCGGGCGAGAGCCAGACGGACATCTGCGCGGAGGACCGGATGCCGACGATCCACACCCTGCGCCGGTGGGCGCGGCGGTACGGCGCCTTCGGCCGGGCGCTGGCCCGGGCCCGCGCGCTGGGCGGGCGCCAGGGGACGGGGCCGGTCTCGGGCTATGACGCGGCGATCGCGCAGGAGATCGTGGCGCGGATCGGGGAGGGCGAGACCATGACCTCGATCGGGGCCGACCCGGCGATGCCGTGCGGCCGCACGATCTACCTGTGGCGCAAGCTGCATCCGGAGTTCGCCGAGGACGTGCGGGTGGCGCGCGAGGTGGTGGCGGAACGGTTCAGCGACCTGGGCTGGAAGCTGGCCATGGAGGCGACGCCGGAGACCGCCTACCTGACCCATGTGCGGCTGAACCAGCTGCGCTGGACCGCGGCGCTGATGGCGCCGGGGACCCACGGGCCGATGAAGCCGACGGAGCCGCCGACGCCACGGAAGGTGCAGAATGTCCTGTTGCGCCACTTCAAACTGGAGGTGCATCCGGAGACGGGCCAGCAGCGGGTGGTGGGCTTCTGTCCGGACCCGCGGACGATGCAGCCGGTGCGGGACGCGGAAGGCGAGTGGAGCGATCCGCCGGAGGTGATCCGCGCGCGGTACGCGAAATTTGCGGGGGCCATATGCACGGAGCCGCCGTCCGTGCCGGTCGATCCGGATGATCCGGAGGGGTGGTGCTGAGGCGTCGCCGCCTGCGGATCTGAGCGGATTATCACGACAGCGGCGGTGCGCCAGGTTGGGCGGATGGCGCCCGCACCCTGCGCGCGGCCGGGGCGGCCTAGGGGCGGCGCCAACAAGGTTTGGGCCACGGAAAACACGGAAAGAGCGCGGAAGGCGCTCGGCCCTGAAAGGCCCGCGCCAGCGGGCGCTCCCTATTTTCAACCGCCAAGACGCCAAGATCGCCAAGAGGTCGTTGTGGCTGGGCCGCCCCGCCCGCACAGGCGCCTTGGCGGTTCAAATCCTTGCGGCGCCGCAGACGATAGGGCGCCCGCTCGCGCGGGCAGGGCGCGGCCGCCCCACGTCCGTGCGCTTTCCGTGTTTTCCGTGGCCATCTTTCTTCCCGCTCGGCGGCGCCCGGCCCTAGGCCCGACGCCCGAAGCAGCTAGGGTGCAGGGAACGAAGCTTCACCTCGCGCGCTCGGGTCCCGTATGAAATCGCTCCCCAATATCCTGACGTCGATGCGCCTGGTCCTGGCGCTGTTCATGTTCCTGGCGCTGGCGGCTGCGGCGGGGGCGGTCCCCGGGCTTTCCAACCACCTGACGCTGGAGACCCAGTTCGCCCTGCAGCGGTTCGCGGTCTATGCCTTCGTGATCGCCGCGGTCACCGATTTCTTCGACGGCTGGCTGGCGCGCAGGATGCACGCCGAGAGCATCTGGGGCGCCATCCTCGATCCGATCGGCGACAAGGTGCTGGTCTGCGGCGCGATCCTGGGCCTGATGTCCCTGGGCGCCCAGCCGATGGTGCTGCTCCCGGCCGGCCTGATCCTGTTCCGCGAGTTCACCGTCAGCGCCCTTCGCGAAGTGGGCGCCGGCAAGGGCGTGAAGCTGCCGGTCACCCTGCTCGCCAAGTGGAAGACCACCCTGCAGCTGGTGGCGCTGACCGCCGAGCTGGTGGTCGCCGCCTGGGGCGCGTTCGGCCTGTCGCCGGACCCCGCCATCCAGAACCCGGCGACCATCGCCGCCCACAGCCTCTTCTGGCTCGCCACCCTGGTCACCCTGATCACCGGCGCCCAGTACTGGGAACAGACCCGCAGGGCCCTGAAGGGCTAGCGACCCAAAAGCCCCAAACCGTCGTCATCCTCCGGTCGCCCAAAGAGGCGATCCGGGGGACCCAAGCCGACTCGCCAGATTTGCCCCTCAGCTTGGGTCCCCCGGATCAGCTTTCAGCTGACCGGAGGATGACGATGATTTTGGCGGCGGGCCATGACCGCAATCTCACCCCGCCTTGGGCGCCCTGGCCGCCTGCTCGTCGCGCCAGCCCTTTTCCTGCTCGACCATCTCGTCGGGGACGAGGCCGGCGAAATCTTCCGGCTCGAAGAACGGACGCACCTCCAGGGTGTCGCCGTCCTGCATCGGGGCGCGGCTGGCCCACTGGATCGCGTCGGCCAGGTCCTTCACCTCCCAGATCCAGTAGCCGGCGATCAGCTCCTTGGTCTCGGCGAAGGGGCCGTCGGTGACGGTGGCCTTCCTGCCCTGGAAGGTCAGGCGCTTGCCGTTGCTGCTGGCCTTCAGGCCGGCGCCGTCCAGCATCACGCCGGCGGCGATCAGCTCGTCGTTGAACTTGCCCATCTCGATGAACATCGAGGGGTCTTGCGGCATCACGCCGGTCTCGGACTGGGCGGTGGCTTTCACGACGACCATCACACGCATCGGATATCTCCCTGGTTCAGCCGGCCGGATGACCCTGGCCTGTGCCGGAACGACGAACCCGGTCCGCACGGTCCGACAAATCGCCGCAAACTTTTTTCAGGCCGGTTCAGCACTCCGCCAGGTTGACGGCCCATTCGCGACGTCAGGACATCGGATTGGCGGCGGGCGGCGGGTCGCCGGGGAGCGGGATGAACTCCTTGTCGTCGGCGTCGGGCAGCTTCATGCGGCCGGCGCGCCAGTCGGCCTTGGCCTGTTCGATGCGGTCCTTCGAGGACGAGACGAAGTTCCACTCGATGAACCGCTCGCCCACCGGCTCGCCGCCCAGCAGCATGACGATCGAGGCGGTGACCGCGGTGATCCGCACCGGCTCGCCGGGCGCGAAGACCAGCATCTGGCCGGCGTGGAACTGGCGGCCGTCCACCTCGACGATCCCCTGCGCCACATAGGCCGCGCGCTCCGGGTACTCCGCCGGCAGCTGGGCGGTCGCCCCGGCCTCCAGCGCCCAGTGGACGTAGAACATCGGCGAGGAGGTCTTCACCGCCGACTTCGCCCCGAACGCCTCGCCGGCGATCAGCCGCGCCCAAAGGCCGCCGCCCTCATAGGTCGGCAGATCGGCCTCGCCGTAGTGATGGAAGGCCGGGTCGGTCTCCTCGCTCTCCAGCGGCAGGGCGATCCAGGTCTGGATGCCGTGCATCCGCCCGCCGCGGGCGCGCAGGTCCTCGAACCGCTCGGAGTGGGTGATGCCGCGCCCGGCGGTCATCCAGTTCACCTCGCCCGGCAGGATCACCTGGGTCTGGCCGACGCTGTCGCGGTGGGTCATCGAGCCTTCGAACAGGTAGGAGAGCGTCGAGAGGCCGATGTGCGGATGCGGCCGCACGTCGACGTTGGCCGGGAACCCCGCCTGGAACTCCGCCGGCCCCATGTGGTCGAAGAAGATGAACGGCCCGACCATCTTGCCGCCGTGGTGCGGCAGCACGCGCCCCACCTCGAACCCGCCCAGGTCCTTGCGCCGCTGGTCGATGACGCGCTCGATCATGGCGGTCTCCGTCTATCCCCGCGAACTCACATAGGAGCTGATCAGGCCGAGGGGAGCGGCCGTGGTGTTCTTCACCGAGCGGATGACGATGCGGCTTTCGATGTTGCTCACCAGGCCCAGCGACAGGATCCGCTCGCGCAGGAAGTCGTCGAAGGCGTGCATGTCGCGGGTGACGATCCGCAGCTCATAGTCGGCCGAGCCGGTCACCGTGGCGCACTGCACCACCTCGGAGAGTTTGGTGATCGCGGTCTCGAAGGCGTCGAGGTTGTCCTTGGTGGGCAGCGACAGTTTCACCGTGCAGTAGACCTCGAACCCAAGGCCAAGCTTGTCGCGGTCGAGGATGGTCACGCGACGCTGGATGACACCGGCGTCTTCCAGGCGTTTGATGCGTCGCCAGCAGGGACTGGAGGACAGTCCGACCCGCTCGGCGATCTCGGCGACCGACAGGCCGGCGTCATGCTGGATCAGGTCGAGGATCTTGGCATCGACGGCGTCCAGGACCTCAGGCACGTTTTCCTCCCCCGAATGGCGCTTGCGCGCGTCGTTCTTGCCCCGGAACGGATTAGCGGGGGCACGCTTTTGGCAAGCAATTGCTGCGTTCTTATATGATCTTCTAAGGCGCGCGCGAGGGGCAGAAGGAAGAAAATTGCGATGCGGCACGCTGAAGTGACGCTCGACGACAAGTTTCTGCTCACGGAAGGTCGGGTTTTCATCACCGGCGTCCAGGCGCTGCTTCGAGTCCTGATCGACCAGCATCGGCTGGACCAGCAGGCGGGCCTGAACACCGCCGGATTCGTCTCCGGCTACCGCGGCTCGCCGCTGGGCGGGCTCGACCAGCAGGCCGCACGCGCGCGAAAACACCTGAGCGCCGCCGAGGTGGTGTTCAAGGAAGGCCTCAACGAGGACCTGGCCGCCACCGCGGTCTGGGGCAGCCAGCAGGCCAACCTCTTCCCCGGCGCCAAGTACGATGGCGTCTACGGCATGTGGTACGGCAAGGCGCCGGGCGTCGACCGCACCGGCGACGCCTTCAAACACGCCAACTTCGCGGGGACCTTCCCCAAGGGCGGCGTGCTGGCGGTGGCCGGCGACGACCACAGCTGCAAATCCTCGACCCTGCCATCGCAGTCGGAATACGCCTTCCAGGACTTCGAGATGCCGGTGCTGTCGCCGGCCGACGTGCAGGAGGTGCTGGACTACGGCCTGCTGGGCTACGCCATGTCGCGCTACTCCGGCCTCTGGGTCGGGCTGATCGCGGTGGCCGACACCATGGATTCGGGCGCCACCATCGACATCGGCCTCGACCGCCACAAGCACATCCTGCCCGAAGGCTTCCGCATGCCCGCGGGCGGCCTCGGCATCCGGCTGAAGGACCAGCCGATGGACAAGGAGCGCCGGCTGCGCACCCAGAAGCTGCCGGCCGCGCTCGCCTTCGCCCGCGCCAACAAGATCGACCGGGTGATGCTGGGCTCGGCCCGGCCGCGCCTGGGCATCGTCTGCCAGGGGCAGGCCTACAAGGACGTCATCGAGGCGTTCGCCGCCATGGGGATCACCTCCGAACAGGCCGCCGACCTGGGCGTCGCGATCTACAAGGTCGGCATGCCCTGGCCCTTGGAGCCCCAAGGGTTGCGTGCGTTCGCGGCCGGCCTCGAGACGATGATGGTCATCGAGCACAAGCGCCCGCTGATCGAGACCCAGGCCCGCGCCGCCCTCTACGAGCTGCCGGCCCACGCCCGGCCCCGGATCATCGGCAAGGTCGACGAACAGGGGAGCCCGCTGCTCTCCGAGATCGGCGCGCTCTCCGTGGCCGAGGTGGCGCTGGCCATCGCCGACCGCCTGCCGCCGGGTCCGCACATGGACCGGGTGCACGACTACCTGGCGCGCGTCTCGGCCGCCTCCATGGCCGCGGTGACGCTGTCGTCGGACCAGCTGCGCAAGCCCTTCTTCTGCTCGGGCTGCCCGCACAACACCTCGACCCGCCTGCCGGAAGGCTCGCGCGCGCTGGCCGGCATCGGCTGCCACTACATGGCCAGTTTCAACGACCCGTCGACCGACCTCAACAGCCACATGGGCGGCGAGGGCCTCTCCTGGATGGGCGCCAGTCCGTTCACGGAGGAAAAGCACGTCTTCGTCAACCTGGGCGACGGCACCTACAACCACTCGGGCTCGCTCGCGATCCGGGCCTCGATCGCGGCCAGGTCGAACATGACCTACAAGCTGCTCTTCAACGACGCGGTCGCCATGACCGGCGGCCAGGCGGCCGAGAGCGGCTTCACGCCCGCCCAGATCACCCGCCAGCTCGCCTCCGAAGGCGTGGCCAAGACCGTCATCGTGGCCGCGGAGCCCGAGCGCTACGAAGGCGCCACCGACCTCGCCCCCGGCGTCGCCGTGCGGCCCCGCTCGGAGCTGATGGAGGTCCAGAAGGAACTGCGCGACACCCCCGGCGTCACCGTCCTGCTCTACGACCAAGTCTGCGCCACCGAGAGGCGCCGGCGCCGCAAGCGCGGGACCATGGACGCCGCCCCCAAGCGGGTGATGATCAACCCGCTGGTCTGCGAAGGCTGCGGCGACTGCTCGGTGAAGTCCAACTGCGTCTCCGTCGAGCCGCTGAACACCGAGTTCGGCCGCAAGCGCAAGATCAACCAGTCGAGCTGCAACCAGGACTATTCCTGCCTCGACGGCTTCTGCCCCTCCTTCATCACGCTTGAGGGCGCGAAGAACCCGCACCGCGAGGCCATGCCGGCGCTGACGGCGGATTCCACGCCGCTGCCCAGGTTCGAGACCCTGGAAGGCGTGCGTAACATCGTCTTCACCGGCGTCGGCGGCACCGGGGTCACCACCGTCGCCTCGATCCTGGCCATGGCCGCCCACGTGGACGGCCGCGCCGCCAGCGTCGTCGACATGACCGGCCTGGCGCAAAAGGGCGGGGCGGTGTTCAGCCACGTCCGCATCGGCGAGACCGAGGAGACCGTGGTCGGCGGCCGGGCGCCGGCGGCCAGCGCCAACGTCCTGATCGCCTGCGACCTGCTGGTCGCCGCCAACGCCGACGCGCTCTCGCTCTACGCCAAGGACCGCACCGTCGCCGTCGGCAACGCCGACTTCGCCCCCACCGCCGACTTCGTCACCGACCGCGACGTGCGCTTCGACGCCGACAGCCAGGCCCGCCGCATCGCCGCGGCGGTGAAGTCCTACGACGCCATGCCGGCCCAGAACCTGGCGGTGAACAACCTCGGCGACGCCATCTACGGCAACATGATCATGCTGGGTTTCGCCTGGCAGAAGGGCGTGATCCCGGTCTCCAGCCGCGCCCTCTACCGCGCCATCCGCCTCAATGGCGTCGACGCCGACGCCAACCTCCAGGCCTTCGAGCTCGGCCGCAAGGCGGCGCACAACCCGGCCGAACGCGGCCAACGGGAAGACGACGTCCCGACGCCCGAGACCATGCCGCTCGACGCCCTGATCGCGCACCGCACCAAGGAACTGACCGCCTACCAGAACGCCGCCTACGCCCGCCGCTACACCGATCAGGTGGAGGCCGTGCGCCGGGCCGAGGCCGAGCTGGGCTCCGAGGCGCTCACCCGCGCCGTCGCCGTCAATCTCTACAAGCTGATGGCCTACAAGGACGAGTACGAGGTCGCGCGGCTCTACACCGACGGCCGCTTCAAGGCCTATCGCGACGAAACCTTCACCGGCGGCAAGACCAAGGTCTGGCTGGCCCCGCCGCTGATCGCCCGCAAGGGCCCCGACGGCCGGCCGAAGAAGATGGCGTTCGGCGGCTGGATGCTCGACCTGGGTTTCCCGCTGCTGGCGAAGCTGAAAGGCCTGCGCGGCGGGCCGCTGGACATCTTCGGCATGACCGACGAGCGCCGGATGGAACGCGGCCTCCTCAGGGACTACGAAGCCGCCGTCGCCAAGCTGGTCTCAGGCCTGAAGGAAGAGCGCCTCGCCACCGCCATCCAGATCGCCGCCATCCCACAGAAGATCCGCGGCTACGGCCACGTCAAGGAAGCGTCCGTCGGCCCGGCCAAGGCTGAGGAAAAGGCGCTCTGGGCGCGGTGGGAAAAGCAGGGCGAGAAGGCGTCGGCGGGGGCGTAGGACGCGTCCCCTGGTTCCACGGTTAGGCCACCAGCCAGTTCAGGTCGTTGAAGCTCACCTATTTCCCCTCATACCAGCGCGAACTGCACCTGCCGCCCGACCACGGCCGCGGCGCGCTGCATCGTCTCGATCGTCACATTGCCTTCGTTGGGATCGAGCAGCCGATCGACCTGGGTGCGGGAGGTATGCATCAGCAGCGCGAGCTTGCGTTTGCTGAGTCCCTGCGCCGTCATCACCTCGCGCAACTGCCAGGCGAAGACCTCCTTGATCGCGGTCGCCTGAAGCTCGCCCAGGACGCCTTCCTCATGGTGGAAGCTGTCGAGGGAAGACCCCTTGTGTCTGTTGTCAGCCATCCTCGATCTCCTTCATTCGCTTCCGGGCGAGTTTCAGATCCTCGTCCGGCGCCGTCCGCGTCTTCTTGATGAAGCCATGCAGCGCGTAGAGTTCTCCGCCGTGGAAGCAGATCAGCACCCTTGAGATCGTGCCGCCCGCCAGCGAGGTGCGGACTTCCCACAGGCCTTTGCCGAGCGGGCGGCAAAGCGGCATTCCGACCGGCCAACGATATTGCACCCGTTGGAGGTCGAGGCCGATTGCCCTGCGGTCCGCCTCCGGCTGATCCTTCAGCCAGTCGCGAACGGGCTCGTCCCCGCTGTTGGCCTGCCTGTAGAAATACAGATCGATCTTGGGCGCGGGCGGTTCGCTCACCCCGGCACCATATATGATGCCGTATGCGCCGTGCAAGGCACTACCTTATCAAGGTTTTCGAGAGCCTCAGCGAGGCCGTTGAGCACGAGGCTGGTCAGGCCACCAGCCGGTTCAGGTAGTCGAAGCTCACCTTGACCGCCTCAATCCGCGGCTTTTCGAACGGCGCCTCCTGCTCGACGAAGTAGCCGCGGACGCCGGCCGCATAGCTGGCGGGCAGCAGCTTCTTCCAGTCGATGATGCCGGAGCCCACCTCGGCCGGGTCCTGCCGGAAGGCGAAGTTGGGCTTGGTGGTCGCCTTGATGTCCTTCACGTGCATCTGCCGGAAGCGGTGCGGATGGGCCTTCAGGAGCGCGAAGGGGTCGGCGCCCGCGGCCACCACCCAGCCGGCGTCCATCTCGAAATGCACCAGCGCCGGGTCGGTGTTCTTCAAGAGGTAGTCCATGCCGGTGGTCCCGCCGACGGCTGCAAACTCGACGTTGTGGTTGTGATAGCCCAGCGCCAGCCCGGCCTTTTTCAGCCCCGCGCCGGCCGTGTTCAGCAGGTCGGCGGTGGCCTTCCAGTCGTCCAGCGTCATCTGCGCGGCCATCCGGCCCAGCACCGCGCCGCGGTCGTCGCCGGGCCTGGGCTTCATGTCGATGTGGGTCGGGAACGGGAAAATCGGCAGCACGATGGTGCTGGCTCCGATCGCATGGGCGTCGGGGATCAGCCGGTCCAGCTCCACCAGGCTCGGGTCCGACCCGCCCTTGCGGCCCTGCACATGGGCGCTGGTGCAGGAAACGCCGGCCTTGTCGAAGGCGGCCCGCAGTTCCTTGGGCGTGCGGCCCAGGTAGCCGGCCAGCTCGACGGTCCTGTAGCCGGTCTTCGCCACCTGGCTCAGCTGGTTGTCGAGGTCAGCGGCGAGGCCGGGGCCCAGCGTATAGAGCTGCAGGCCGATCAGCAGCCTGGTACGCCTGAAGAAGCCCGCCTTGGCCGCCCGGGCCGATGAGGTGGCCGAGAGCGTCGCGGCGGCCGCGCCGAAGCTGATCAGGTTGCGGCGCGATAGAACAACGGTCATCAGCTCGTCTCCCCCGGCGGTCTGCGCGCCGCCCACGCGATCCTAGAGCCGTTGCCGCGTCACCGCCGCATCCGTTCTTCACCCTGCCGGTGGCGATGGTGCGGAAGTGGCCGGGCTCACGCCCGGCGCGCTGAAGCGCGGGCCCTCACTTCACCGCTGCGCGCACGCCCTCGAAGAACGCCGTCCGCGCGGCGCTGAGCTCGCGCCCCGTCGCCGCCGGCCAGGCCGAATTGACCACAATGATCAGGCCCTCGCTTTTGAAGGTCGTCACCGACTGTCCAAAGATGCCGACCGCCTCATAGGAGCCGTTGCGCCGGATCCACCAGAAATAGCCGTAGCCGGCGGGGGAGGGTTCCTGATCGACGATCTGCACCCGGGTCGCGTAGGACGTCCACTCCGGCGGCACGATCTGCCTGCCGCCCGCCTTGCCGCCGCCAGCGATGAACAGCCCCAGCCGCCCGTAGTCGCGCAGGGTCATGGAGATGCAGCAGCCGCCCCGCTCCTGGCCGCCCGGATCGGTCATCCAGATGGCGTCCTGCTCCATGCCGTAGGGTTGCCAGATCTTCTCCGAGGCATAGTCGGCCAGCGGCTTGCCCACCGCCTTGGAGACCATCACGCCGACGAGATCCGTCTCCCCGGTGTTGTAGTTGAACCTGGTCCCCGGCCGGTTGGCGCGGGGCAGCTTGCGCAGATAGCTGACCATCGGGTTGACCCCCGGCTCCACCACCGAGCCGCCGGCCTGGTTCACGTCCGACTTCGGATCGGTGTAGTCCTCGTTCCACTTCACGCCCGAGCTCATCATCAGCATGTCGCGCACGCTGACGCCCTCGTAGGCCGAGCCCTTCAGCTCGGGGATATAGTCGGTGACGGCTGAGTTCAGGCTCTTGATCTTGCCGTCCTGGATCGCCGCGCCCACCAGGGTCGAAGTCACCGACTTGGCCACCGAGAACGAGGTCCAGCGGTCGCTCGGCTTGCGGCCCAGCGCGTACTTTTCCAGCAGGATCCTGCCGTCCTTAAGCACCAGGATGCCGGAGACCCTGTAGGCGGCCATGTACTCGTCGGTGGTCCAGGTCCGGTCCTTGTAGGTGAAGGTCGGCGCGATCTGCTTCGCGGCCATCGGCAGGGGATGGACGGTCCTCCCGCGCTTGATCGTGTGGGTCCGGTAGATCTTCTCGATGGTCCGGTAGCCGGTCGCCTGCTGCTCCGGCGTCCAGGTCAGGATCGAGGCGATGGGGGGCGGCGACTTCGGGTCCAGCGCCACCTGCGCCTGCGCCGACCCGGCCGCCACCGCCGCCGCCACGACCCAAACCAGCTTCTTCATGAACTTCCGCCCCGAGGCTATGTTGAGGCTAGGCTAGCAGGCGCCGACGCCTTGCTCTAGGCGTGGGGGCCATGGCCGACTTCGACTTCGACGCAGTGGTGGTGGGCGCGGGCGCGGTGGGGCTGGCCAGCGGCCATGCGCTCGCCGGGCGCGGCCTGACGGTGGCGGTGCTCGAGCAGGACAAGGTCATCGGCCAGGGCGTCTCCTCGCGCAATTCCGAGGTGATCCACGGCGGGCTCTACTATCCGACCGGCTCGCTGAAGGCGCGGCTCTGCGTCCGGGGCCGTCGGATGCTCTACGCCTTCCTCGACAAGCACCAGGTCACCTACGACCGTTGCGGCAAGCTGGTGGTGGCCACGAACGCCGACGAGGTCCCCCGG
>Ga0307513_10005421_pt1 | contig 16857 bp, 19 predicted proteins | sample 15_EM_MG_FD_202174 | JGI IMG/M metagenome (GOLD analysis project Ga0307513, IMG submission 202174) | Populus trichocarpa ectomycorrhiza microbial communities from riparian zone in the Pacific Northwest, United States - 15_EM | ecosystem: Host-associated > Plants > Roots > Unclassified | place... | reverse complement strand
CGATGACCGTCACACCGTCACGCACATGTGCCTGTCATCTGCCATCGGATCTGTCAAACCTGCCAACGGGATGCCTCCGGTAGGGGGTCATTAGGCTTAAGTTAGAACGGAGGGTGCTCCGCTCTGGCAGTTGACTAGCCTGCTTGGGCAAGGGGTGCTTGTGTTCAATGCTCGGGATCACAGCGAACCAGTAGACTGCTCCAAATTCCAAAGAACGCATGGCGTGAGGATGGGAGCCTCAACGAATCGGACCTTTACAGAATTCCGGCCGTCCTTTCGAATCTCCCACAGCGTTGGTAAACTGTGTTGTTGGTGGAGATGTCCCTCACCTCTTTACGGAGCCAAGGTGGTCACTATTGAAGTTCATCGGGCCCGTTTCAACTCGATGTTGGTCGGGAATGGGCTACAGTCCATCGACTCGTTTTGGCGAGGCACGGCAAAGGCCTAGCCAGCTATAACAGACTAAAGCGGCTACCCAAAGCTGCTTGGGCCATCGTCGTCGGTATGAAATTGGCTTCTTTTTTTGGTGGCTTGATTTCTGATACCTCTCCTAGCACATAAAAAGTTGGATGAAGAAGGTATTCTCCATGGCGATATCAGCTATGGGAATATTTTCCTATTAGAATTCCATGAAAAGCACATACATGGATCCGTGGCCGACCTCGAACTTGCCTCGATCAATGACGAGGCTCTCAATAAACTCCCAGAGGTACTGCGAATATTCTGAGGTAAGGGTGAGGAAAAGGTCCCTCGTCCATATGTTAAAAGTAGAACTTGGTCTCCAAAACGCTAACGACCGCTTTTCAGGGAACGGTGATATTATCCTTATTAAGCTCCTCTGTCACTAAAACCAACATCTTGACGACCAGGCAGTCGCAAGGGAAGGGAAAACTGGTGCCTCCAACCCTCGGTACCAAGCAGGAGGTTCATCACGACCTTGAACCCTTATTTGGGTCTCGTCTACGCCATGAATACTCACAACTACAACTCCTTAACACGTGAAATTGACAGGAAGCAGTGCAGGCTTTACTCGACGATTATTTCTGGATCTGCGAGAACCATGGTCGAGAAACGGAAGCAGTGCAGGCTTTACTCGACGATTATTTCTGAACCATGGTCGAGAAACGGAAATCTATGTTGTACTCGGCCCAACCCCTGATAGGTCTGGATCATATCCTTCAAATGCTCTTCATCCGCTGTATGACCTGGATATCTAACCACGATAAGACGTTCGAAGGTGGGACCATGCGCGACAACCCGCTTTGGGACAGTGCTGATTACGAAGGCGGCTATAGTCATGATGAGGGTGCGGACAATGCGCCTGGAACATACAAAGCTACCAAAGCAGTTCAGAAAGCAGTCGCCGGGCTACACAAACGCCAACCTATCATCACATACGAATCGGTGGTGGCCGTCGTCGAGAAGTCAATCAACGGGCTCAAGTAATGATTGCATGGTTCACTCTGCCTATTTCGGAAGTTGAATGGCGCGATCTCCACTGCAACAATATATGCAATGCTCTGCCATAGACAGTTCTGTCTCTCTTATCATTCTACCCTGTTTGTTTTCTCCAGGTGTCTTGAATATACTTCGAGACTTTAGTGCCAGCCCACTCTTGAAGCGATGTATGAGACCAGCTCATTATATCACCGGGATGAGATGGTCCCAAGTTGACGTTAGCTATTGATCCATGGACCATATTGATTCAGTGCGAATTTCACGTTTGCAAAACTGCGATGGCCAGTACTTACTGTGGCCCAACCGCAAGTTGACCATTCCGAGGTTCCTCCCGCCCTGAGTAGACGAAGGAGTGCGATTTAGGTCTCAGCAACATAGCCTGAATTAACCTAGGGACGCACGACAAGGAGAAGAGACCACTAGTGATTAAGACCTTGGATGTAAAAGAGGTCATTTGTGTAGACGCTTTTAGTCCTTATATACTCGTTCTGCTTCTCTTTGGTTCTGTTTAGTGAGTAGCTGCCTCGGCACCGGAGGATTTCCCCACTTCGTTTTCTAGGGGAGATGCTCCAGGTCGGTGCTATCTTGACAGCGATCGGTGCCCTTGTGGACTTCGGTGTTCGTGGGTTCACCAAACTCCATGTGAGACTAGCCTGCAGTGTGACACGGCAGGCGGGACCTTTCGCATCTTATCATGCACGATGCCGAGGGCCAACGCAACTAGCCGTGGCACCATAAGACCCACCACGGGGAATAGTCTCAATCGCGCTACTGGGTTTGCGTATTGGTATGCTTTACTGTCTTTCCTAGCTCCAATAATTATGCTTGGAAGGGATCGTCGGGTCGATTGAGGAATGGTGATACCAGTGGGTCCACTTGCCGAGCCCTTCATCGAGATCTCCAGATCATTGAATAGTTGTAGAGCCGGCTTAGAGGTAATTTTGGCCTGATATCTCCAGTGGAACGAGGTATATTAGCTATTCTGGAAGCACACGAAGGATTACAGGAAACCCGATCCAATTCGCGACCATGCGAAGCCGACTCGAGTAACTCGAGAAGCAGGGAGGAAGATAACCAAGAAGCAATATAGAAGCATAACAGACAACACCCTTCAATGACAATCCATCAGACCGTGAGCATATGACTGGTCACGTTTAGTTATGAGAGGGCTGTGGGCATGCAGGTAGGCTCTCATGTTCCATTGCGGCGATGTATTGACCAGGGACTGCAGACGGACGAAGCGGGGAACCTTGTGGCGCTCGATTTGCTTATTATGTGATCACCGCCCATCCCCATCAATCATCAATCCGGAATACACAACACTATCGACGCTCGTTATCCCCAGGTATGCCAACCCAGTATCAACCTCTTCAGCAAACATTGTGTCACCATCTCCTCCCACACCAGTCGACGGACCCGCTACCTCTCATCCTCCTCTCTAATGGTGCTCCGTCCGCTTCCGTAATCGCCGTAGGGGTACTCGGTGGATGCACCATGCGAGTGCGAATGGTGGGGATTATGCGCATGCCAGCGATAAGGTAACGTATTGAAATCATAATGCACGTCTCCGGTCCGTCAGGTGTGAGGCCCCTCCCGGCGAATCGCGTCCTGTGGACGTCCCGTACGCAACACAGGGACAGCATGTATCTAAACCAGCAGGTCGCGGGGGATGACACAGCCCAGGGCACTTCCACCACCCTCCCCCCCTCCACTAGTACTCGTACAAACTCCCCAACCACGTCCCCTTGCCTGGAATGCATACTTCCGTTTGGTGGACCGTCGCAAAATAACCGCCGAGTCTAGATCGATAACCTCTCCTTCTTGCTGTGCATCCGTGAACCCGACGAGGACGTTCAGTACGATGGTGCCCTCATGTATGTCTGGCGCGGACGACACTTTGATCTGGAAGACAAAGCCACGTATGTAGAGAGTGATGTGCGTAATCAACATAAATTACTCACTGTTTACTGCCATATAGTTTGTAATGTGGATGCGAGGATGCCCCCGGCCGTTTCGTGCAGAGTCAAGGAGACTCGCCGCCTCATACCAGAGAGGAAACTCATACGACCCTTCTAAGATTTATTGATTCGAGAAGACGACTGATCCAGGGTTGACACGCATAAGCAGCCTCGGGAGCAATAATGCTCTGAGCATTGGCTCGGAGACCTGATGTTTCGATTGCGAATGTTACGGATGGACGGTTTAGAGAGGTCAAGAATATTCCGGCGTAAGACGGCTTTCATGTTGACAACTAGACGAAGTCAAGACCCTGTGAGCGATCAGCAAATTGAATATCTATAGATGTACCTAGACGTACATCGGTCAGACATAAGCATAACGAGGTGATCTGAGGCTCCAGAGTCAATATAGAACGTCTCTACAGAGTTCCCGGTGTCGGGCTAGTGCGTTGTGAAACACTGCTGTGGCCTCTCCTTGTTAGCTTCCCTTCGCCGCGTTGGGCTTTTCGACTTATTTTCCTCATGCCTTTCAGTACGCTTGTTGTCCTTCTGGGCATTTTGATTGGATGTGGCCCTTCTCCCCACATTTGTAGCAGGTAATGTGCTTCCATCCTTTCTTCCCCTTCCCCTTGGATGACGACGGTGCTCGCTGGCCAAACAGGGTAAGAGAACCATCCAATGTTCCCTCAGCCTTGCCAGCTCTAAGCTTGCGCCGCATCTCGTACTCGGCGAGCTTATCACAGAGTAGATCAACGTCATATGTGGGTTCGTCGCAGAGGGCAATGAAGAGGTCGAGGGACGAAGGAAGCGAGCTCGTGAAGCACTGGTAGAAGCACTGGTTGCTAATGGTCATACCGGCATCCGCTAGCTCTGTGCGGAGGTCGAGCATAGCGTCGCGGTGAGAATGGATGGTACTACTACCATCCCACTTGATGAGTTGAAGGCGAGCTGTAGCGTCCCTACGCTTGCGCCGCATCTCGTACTTAGCGAGCTTATCACAGAGTAGATCAACGTCATATGTGGGGTCGTCGTAGAGGGCAACGAAGAGGTCGAGGGACGAAGGAAGTGAGTTCGTGAAGCACTCGTGGAAGAACTGGGGACTAATGGTCATACCAGCATCCGCTAACTCTGTGCGGAGGTCGACCATAGCGTCGCGGTGAGAATAGATGGTACTACTACCATCCCACTTGGCGAGATGAAGCTTTGCCATGAGGATGGGTTGCAGGTCTGGCTGGCTTGCGCCAAAGCGCTTCTCGAGCAACTCCCAGGCGGCTTTGGGATCCTTAGTGTTGCCGAGAACAGATTTGGCGGAGTCTGCGATGCGGAAGGAAATCTCCATAAAAGCGGAGATGCTGCGCACTTCAAAGGCTCTGATAGCTCTAGTCTCGCTAGCCGTCGGGTTGGCACTGTCTGCAGGAGTCGGTGCCTCGACCGTACCGGTGATCAGGCCCCACTGCTGTAGAGACAATAAGACGGTGCGCATATTTTTCTTCCATGACGTGTAATTCTTTGCCCCTTGCAGCTTTTCGAAACCCGTATAGGCAGAGCCGGTGCTGACAGAATAAGGAAGGGTTCCTTGGGCAGCGTTCATGATGAAGTTGGTGGAGGAAGAAGAAGCGGTGGGCAGGAACTCAGTGGAGGTGCGAGCAGGGCTCATGACCTGTAGAAATCAAGGTTTGTAAAATAACTTTTTTGCGCCGCACCGAGCGCTATCCGGACTGTGCGCCATCAGCACGTGCGCCCGAGCCCTCATCCGCACCGAGAAATGTGTTTCACTCATAGTGGTTTCGGTATATAACGTACTCGTAGCAGGACTTCTCAGACTGAGTTTGCTGATCGCTCACTGAGTCTATAAGTCTACTTTCGTAATACCTCTGTTACTTATGTCTGACCTGTACCGTCGTGACTTCGTCTAGGTACATCTATACACAATGAGTTTGCTAATCGCTCACTGAGTCTTGACTTCGTCTAGTTTCAACAATAACACGTGGACGGGGATGAAAATTAACCTTTGTGTAAGCTGGACCACCTATAGGCTAAACGACAAGTGAAACACGTACGAAATGGGTGTGAAACGGCGGGAAAACTAAGGGACCGCAGGCCTATAAGACCCGATGTGCGGGCATGGAAGACGAAAGACGAAACAGGCCCTCGAAAGTCCAATCTCCGACAAACTGAAGATGTATAGATATACCTAGACGAAGTCACTACGGTATATAGGTCAGACATAAGCAATATGAGGTATGATGGGCCTAGACTTACAGGCCCAGTGAGCGACTAAGTCTGAGGAGTCCTGTACGAGCGCGTTTTATACGACCAGTATGGATAGCCATATCATATTAGTAGACCGAGAGCACTACTACGGGAGAGCTGCAACCGTTGGCAAAGACCAAAAGCAAAATACGTGAAATCGATGCTCGTTTTCCAACAAATGCGCCTCCAGGACTTGAAGAGAAAATTTACCGGTGTAGAGTATGGGTTAATGTTCATCCCTAACAAGGAATTCATCTGCCGTCCGGGGTCCAAGGCCTTGACCATCGCCTACGAAGCCTTCGAAATGTGGGTTTGGCGATCCGTCATACATCGTCCTCAAGTGGCCAGCCGTCTACTGGTATACCCAGCTCGCGCGGGATCAAAGGGAGCTTTGCCTCTAAAAAACGGACTATATCTCTCTGTGCCGATCCACCATCCTGAAGGGGACCATACTCGAATACGTGAGGTTGAGGAACTAATTCGTGTAAATAATAGGCTGATGAGAAGGATGTCACCCGCGCTCTTGAGTTCGGTATAGGGTGCATCCAAAGGAGCCGCAATAAGTGTACGAGACCGACTTAAAACCACTGTGTGATCTATATCTGGTGGTTCTATATCGCCGCAATGGCGTTGAAGAACGAGGTTCCATCGCAGCACATACCCCGACTTCATTGGTGACTTGTAAGACATCCCTTTCGTTCCAGGAGGTTCTTTGTTAGGCGCGGTAGAGTATGAGATATAAATTTTATCCGTGCAGGGGACCAACCGCCGACGCAGCAAATCGTGTGTCGTGGTCGTGGGCGAGAATAGCTTTATAGAGCATAGGGGCGCTTATTCACTGCATCTGGCAAATTCATTACCGCTTCCAGCCTCTTCTCTTCCTTCTTGTCCGGCCATGTTGAATATCCATGTATAAGTTCTAATAGTGCACCAGGCTCACATCCGCACTCCACCACAACTACTAGGAATGTGGCAACCGCAATAGTGCTGATCCTCGTTTGGCAGTATTCGCTCTCAAGAGCAACCAAAACCAAAACCAAAACCAAAACCAAAACCCGTTAACTTGATTCCTGGCTCTCACAGATGATGTAGAAGTGAGACGTCTGCCCCAGGCTACCTGTTTGTTCCAGGATACCGTCCTCCGTACCTCATTCGAGGTTCTACGACAATGAATATATCACCGCCGTCGATGTATGTATCGGCGGAAGCACCGAGTTGCGAAACCCAACCCCCATGTCAAGAACCGGCGTACGGTCTCAGTATATCGTTCACTAGCAATCTATGACATGTGGGTGTCTATAACCAACCTCGGCGGGAAACGTGAATTGTAGCGGCCGCACCCGGGGCTATGTCAGCACGGATAACAAGTAGGAAATAATAATAGAGCATAGGACGTGTGGTTCTAAGGTTCACCGTTATGGTCGTGTTCGTTTCACGCAATGCTCTCCCCTCGTCGTTCCATTACTTTGGTGAGCTTGGCGGCGTCCATCTCGCGTCTTCGCTGGTGTCCGGTGAATTTGATAATCAGGGTTGATACGGCCGCAACAGTTGCTGCAGAGAAAATGAGCCCACGACGCATTCCGTAAGGAGGCGCGTCGTCTCGCAGAGCGTCCTCAACAAGGACGAAGATGATGGTGAAGACATTGGCACTGAACCAGAGGATTGCAGAGCTGGTCTCCGCACTTCGAGTGAGCTCACAGCCCATTTCCAAAGCCACCGGGAGAAGGAGGAAACTGATGATACCAACTAGCGCGGAAACAGCGAAGAGGGCACCAATATTGTCGGGTTTGACTATATGTTGATCTCGTGTAAATGCCAGAGACTTGTAAGGGCATAAATGATGAACGCACCGGCAAAAATCAGGCCGATCCAAGACCCAGCCAAGAAGGGCAGTGTACAGCGTATTACTAAAGCCAGATGATGGGTGAAAACTCGGTCAAACAGGGGTGCAGTGACTATGCTCCCGATCAACCCCGCGGCTAGTAATGTCGCACCCTGTTCGGCGTCAGTTAAGGTCCGTTGAGTTGTCCTCACAGTGGGCTCACCAGGAGACCGGCTTGGTCAGACGAGTATCCTACAGGCGCCTTTTCGATTGGAGATGTAAGCCACTGCACTTGTAAGAAGACGGGAGACTTACAAAAATCTGGTTCGTGAAAATTGAAAATGTGCTGACAGCTGCAACGAGAACGGCAAAAACGAATACGAGGATAGTAAAATCCAGCCGTTCAGTACTTGTCATGCTTGATTTGCCCTTCGCACCCTTGCCAACCCACGCGAGCAGCGTCTCGTACACAGGAGGTGAGGGCTGAGAGCCCGCATAGGCTATTCCAACGTAAGTCAGAATACCAATGCGTTGCGGAAATTTGAGTACATACTTGGTGGAGTTGGAGGTTTGGATTGCACGAGAAAAGCGAGGGGACAGCAGACTGAAGTCATTATGGCCAAAATCAATACCTAAAATGAGTGTGTCAGATACGGGGATAACAAAGAGCGGATTGAACCCATATACAGATTGCTTTGGCGTAGAAATGAAAGGAGGTATAAGTTGACCAATGGCGCTGCCGACCGGGTTCGCTAGAGGGCATCATCAGGCCCCATATCGAGACGTACATTGCATAAGTGCGTACCAACAGCGAGAAGCATCGTAGCGGTTGTTCGGCCTTGGAGGTTAAACCATGTTTCTGAATATTTCGGACCAAGGACCTGGTACACTGGTTGTGCAACACCAGCTAGAAGCTGCGGGAATCTTAAGAAAAGGGAGGAGTGGTCAAAATAGCAGACTTGCCTGGCCAATGATTAAGAGGGCGTAGCGCCCTTCTTGCGAGAGATCCGAGGCGAATGCGCCCGCATAGCGAATCCAGGAAGCGAACAACAGGCAAACCGCCCCGGCTATGCACTATTCCAAACGGTCAGGAGTACGGCCGGAAAGACTATAATTCCTACCCACAGCGGTGCGGATTCCCCAGCGTTGAACGACCAGAGGAGTGGCAATTGATGAGGGAAGAAAGATGATGTTTACACTGTTCGCGAGCCAATTCACCTGAGAGAGGGAGATGCCGAACTCGGTGCTAGCTGGAGGGGGTGAGCGCACAGTAGACAATTGGAGGTTGCACCCACTGGCACCGGCTATGGCTGAGAACCAAATCCAATTGACAGCTGATATTAAGCTCAGCAAGGCCATTGCAACTGAGCGGAACCTGTCAACGCGAATAAAGCTTTGTGCGCTAAGGAGACCCACCAAGACCTATCCAACGGCGCTTGTAGAGGCGGTAGTCGGTAACTGAGTGTACATCGACTTCATGTTGTATAATTTCTTCGTGTATATAAGATTCGCCCGATTGGTCGACCGGGCTGTTTAGGTCTTTCATATCGAAAACCGACTGGTCGTGCTGGAGATTGACAGAGGAATGTTGCTTTGGGTCCATGAAAGAGATGAAGATGAAGATGAGGATGAGGAGCCTGCTCCCCGATTATTCGTAGAATATTTGCGAATAGTTGAGGGCGGGTCGCGGGGGCAGGGACAAGAGTGGGGTGAAGCATATGGGTAGATTGATCTTTTGATGGTCCAGACGGGCGCTAAGACACGCGATGCAGCTGCTGTCATTCGGTAGTAGTAATGGTGACAGGCAGTACAAACAACCCCTTTGGCCCCCTCATGATGCCTCCTGACAAACTGACAAGCGTCTGGAGACAGTAGCCGTGTGAAAAAGGCAGCAGAAGGTCTTAAACGTGAAGCGCCGTGCTACCGCGGATGCATTGGGCTCTCTCGGGATTTATATATATGCAGTGTACAATGTACCGAGTTAGTATTAGAATACAAGCGCACCAAGCATCTCGTTTGCCCGCACGTGAGGGACAAACAAAACGACACTTGACCTCCGACCTCATTATGCCCAGAGCAAAACAACCTGCAGTTCACAACGCCATTGATTCTGATATCCCGTCCCCTCCAAACACGCCGCGTCTCGTTCCCGTTAGGGCCCAAATGAACAATGGGAAGGCGAACAACAAAATCAAAACGCTTCCGCTACAGCCAAGTGTCATTGCGAATACCCCCAAGAAACGCCCTCATGAAGGTGGTGATGAAAAAGACGCGCCAATGCCAAAGAAAACGCGTAAAAACGACGGCAAACCCGCGGAGCCTGTTAGTTTCTCTGGCCTATAAGCCCAGCCTTTGCTCGCTCACCCGCTCTGCTCACCTGTTTCACATAGATACGTATCGTTCCTAAGCGCGTCGTAGCCCGAAAGCCTGCGCCCTTTTTCCAGGTACTGGTCAGACCGCCACCGTTCCACTTGCACCCTTTAACCTCCTTGACTCAGACCAGCGAGGTCCTTGTTCCTCCTAAACCGAAAATGAAGAAGGAACCACAGCCCTTATGGACACGCGTGGCGCCTGGGGCGTCGCGCAAAGAGATTGAGGATCGCATCGCTGTGTGTCTCATTTTTCCACAAGCACGTCTCAATGTGTGCTGATAGCAATCTGCCAGATCCGAGAGTTCTTTCTCCGCTTCTCGGAAACATTGAACGTGAAGCTTCCGTTGCTGGAAGCTCTCGAAGATTTCGCTTGGATGGAACGTGATGTCGCCGTGGGCTGCGTCGCCACACTACTTGATGCGTTGAGGCTCGACAAGCCTGCAGATACACGTAAGGTCTGTATCATGACTTTTGCCGTCCTCCCCTTTATTCAACTATGGTCTGCCACCAGCCCTACGCGGCTACTTTGAAGGAGATAAAGTCCAAAAGCGCCTCTTATAGTAAGATGCTCTTTGCACTCAGTGCGCTCAACGTTAAGGTCCAGTGGCACCTCCCACACACACCCTTCAAGCAGCCAACGGGTTCGATGAAGGATGAGCCGACCGCGCTCCTGCCAGCAATCCTCGCCTTGATGGATCTGGCATGCTCGACGAAGGCAATTCGCAAAGCAATTGAAGAAGGAACGAAGGCCACCACGAATATCAAGAAGGAATTTATCACCAAACGAAAGGCGGAGGACGAGCGTTGGGCTACTGTCCGCAAACCGTTGCAAGATAAGAAGAAGGTCGGCGGCCCTGGCTTCGATTTGGAGAAGTGGAAGGCCAAGGTTCGTTACTTTACCAGTTTCTCCGCATTTTACCAGTCCCTCTCTGATCTAAACCTTTAGTTTGAGAAAGCGAAAGTTGAGCACGAGAAGATAGTCACTGCTAATCACCACGCCTACCACAAGGCAAACGACCTCTCCCAACCGCGCTACCTTACCTACACCGATTCAGACGGCCGCACCTACTACATTTTCTCCACCTCACCACGCCAGCGCCCGCCCACACGCAACCAGCGCAAGGAATTCGCCAAATGGACCTGGTTCATTGCTGTTTGGGGCAAGCGTCCCCCCAGCGCTCAGCGCGTCGACGAGGAAGTCGAAGAAGACACCGAGTTCACGAGTAGGGGGAAGGAAGCAAATATCAAGGAGACGGAGAACGAGATCAAGCAAGCCAAAGTGTCACAAAAGTCGACCAAGCCCAATCCCAAGCAGACGAAACGGGTTGTCGAGGATAGCGAAAGCGAGAACAGTGAGAGCGAGCTCAGCGACCTTTCTGATTCAGACTCGGAGCATGACAGCGACGAGGATCCGCTCAACATCAATGCCTCTCCCATTCGTCTCGCTCGTTTCGAGGAGGAAGAGCTCGATAATACTTATGGATGGTGGGGATTTGGCGAGGTTGCGGAGTGCAAACTGCTCATTGAGTGGCTCAAGTACAAGGCCGGGGTCACTGAGGACAAGGAAAAGCAGCAGAACGTCGATGAGGCGGAGGATGGGGAATCCGGCGGTTCTCCCCTTGACGGATTCTGCAAGGCTATCACCAAGTTCAATGACATGCTCCAATGGGCCGATGATATGACTCCCTTGAAGTAGAAAGTCTTACACCTTACACCCTGCACAGAGATTCCATGGTCCGTTTTGCTTATTATGCCCTTATCTGGTATATACTTTTTTTAGAGCTTCCGTTGACAAAGAAGTGTGATTTCAAGTTACTAGCAAGGAAGCTGAATATACATTTGATAACCAGAGTTCCCATTACATAGCTAAGCTCGAGGAGCACACAACATGCAAGGAGTAATTAGAAGAACCGGTAAGGTTTACAATCAAGGCGGGGTGTCTTCGCTTTGTTGAGGAATGGGTAGTTGGTTGGTCCCTTGAGACTCATTCTTGCTAGCAGCAGGCTTCATGGGTAGAGGGGCATCACCTGGTGGTCGCGTAGATGAGTCTCGAGTTGGGCTAACAGGCGAGGGTGGCGCTCGAGAAGATGGAAGATGCTGGGGACCATGAGCTGGAGGATATTGTGCCATCTGCATTCTAGCTTCCGCGTCCAGTGCGGGACGCGGTCGATAATAGGCATTAACAGTTGGCTTGGCCGGCGGAGGTGGCTGGTAATGCATGAAGTTTATATTACGGGATGGGGTGTTGTTGGAAGAGGAACTAGGAGTAGGATAAGGGTGGCCCGCGTAGGGGCCTCCAGGTGGAGGATGTGAGTGAGGATAGGGTTGACTGTAGTACGGATGTGCGCCGTATCCACGTGGGGTTTTGCTCGGGCGTTGGGGGGATGACCCAGAGCCATGATTTGAATGGAATGGACGCTGAGCGGTGGCACCTTTCGGGGCGGCCGGAGGTGCTTGAGGTCGTGGTTGAGTTGGTACAGGAAGCGCAGGGTTCGAGGTAGATGCGATAAGTTGACCATTGGCTACTGGTGCATCTGAGGTTGCACCCGAAACAGTGAGAGGTCCCGAGGGGGCGGCGTTCCAGACGATCGAGCTCCATTTCAGCTCTTTGGTGACCCCATTGTCAAAGTTCAGTGACACACTCTCCCTCTCTAGTATAATTTGAAGAAGAGTAGCTTCATGATATTGATTGGCGTAACGGATCCGAACGCGGGAATTTGCCGGAAGAACCGTGAGCTTCTTGTGGATATGATCTGATTTGGCCTTGCGACGGTTCTCGACTTCGACCTAGAGACAGGTGAATCAGAATGCAGCATGGCATCACGAAAAGGGACGACGAACAGGGTTATGTTGTGGACAGAACAGTTCAATTTCATATTTTGTGATGGTTTTGAGGATGCGCTGGGTAGGGATAAAAGATGGTGCAATATTCAGAGGACTCGAGGGCCCTTCTCTGGTGCTGGGTGGATTCTGCTCGATCTCAACATTAAGCAGGACATCACTGGTCGATTCTCCGGTGATTTTGAAGAAGCTCCCACCCAAACCTTCCTTGGCGCAGGAAACGTGGAAAGACCGTGAGCACTTGCCCTTGGTGCATTGAACCGGGGCACCGTGAGATTTGAGCGAACCAGTAGCGCATGCGGCACATTTCTGAGGGTTGATGAATGAATAGGTATCCACGTATCATTTAGGGATAAACTCACTAGCTGCCAGCGATCCTTCGGGATAGCGTCAACACCAAATATGAACTTCTGTCCATCGACTTCATCCACCCAAGTCTCTGGCACGATCTTCGCACACTCATCGTGTGCTTGCCACTGAGGGTTGCCATCGATAACCTTGGGTTCGAAGCCAGAATATCCGAAAAGCGGAGGATCGTGCACAGGTAGCAGTCCCACCTCTTCGGAGGAGATACACAAACAACAAGGGATACTGGTTGCGGGGGGTGGTGGCCGAGGTTTCTTACGCTTGGGTTCAGAAAGAACAACCGATATGCCAGTAGCCGGATTCGCTTGCATCTCTTCCAGTTTTCGCTTGCGAGCGACTTGTTTGACGATTGGTTTGGCAGTGAATGCAGCTCGTTCCAGCTCGTTCTCGTTGTACGTCCGCGGGGCAAATCCACGAACGTCGCGTCGGTGTCCATGGCTTTCCTCTTCGGCGCGTCGCAGGTTCTCTTCCTCTCGATGAGCCTTTTCGCGCAATAGTCCGTCAACATCGATCCGAACACTGATTGGACTGTCAGAAAGGAAAGACAAGAGAAAGAAATATCCTTACCTGTCAGTAACACAGGTACAGAAGCGGGCCTTCCGTCCCAAATCCATCCAACTGTCGAGGGCAAAGTTGACGGATTCGGCACAGTTGAGTCCAATGTTGAACCCAGCATGATAACCACGCGGGAATGTAATGACGAATTCTCCTTGATACTGCACAAGAGTGTTCGCCTTGACATGTGCCCCGTTCAATTCTAAACGAGAGGTGAGCCTTAGCACGAGGAACAGATAGGGCGACGTACCAGAAGGTGATGCAAGGAAGCTCTTATGACGAAGGAATTGCGCGCACGAGTTGTCACCCGGGAAGAATCCTTTCATTGCGTTCTCGAGAGCTTTTGCGCGGCTCTGAGGTATCGCATACCAATGTTTGGGAGCCTGGAGGCATGGTATCAGTGATAGAACAAGAAAGAACACGCAACACGCACTCCGAAATGAATGTAGTTGATAGAGAATAAGTCCATATCCTCTACATGCCATGCAAATGTAGCTTTCCACATTCCCCAATATAGATAAGGCGTGTTGACGCCTGGAACCTTGTCACCTGGCGGAAGAAGCCGGGAGAGCACAGATGGAAGATTCGCGACGTTCCATTCCGCTATTGAGCTGTCAAAGAGCGAGCCGGCCATGTCAGCGCCGTAGAGAGCGGGCTTTCCAATCCCACAGCTCCTCCAATACCATCGCTCCAGTATCTTGCATAACTCGGGCGTATAGTCGTCGGGTGTGGCACCAGGGGGGAGCCAACCAGTCATAGGATCGAATTTCTCCATGAACGCTTCGTCTTGCGCGACCTTGGCGTGTCTACGAGCTTGATCACGCTCAGCTCGAGCCTTCTTGGCCGCGGCAATAGCTGCGAGTTCGGCTTCAGTCTTGGCATCGACGACAGCGGCACCGTCTGCCGTCTCGGCGGTCGCGCCAGGGGCTGGAGTCTGAGCGGGCACGTCCTCTGGACTTAAATTCGTTGCTCCGGGAGGCGGATTAACCATTTCAAGGGCCACGACGTCGTCAACTTCCATGGCGGGGTCATCGTGAAGCGGTGTGTCCTCTTTCACAGGCTCGGCCAATGTTTTCTGTATCCGGCACGGGTCAGAAAGTTTATTCAAGTATGATAGGCCAACTGACCTTCTTTTTCTCCCCGATACGCCTCTTACGCCCGGAAGCAGCCGCAGTTCGTATTCGACCGTCCTCGCCCACGCTGGGGGTGCGGTGGTCATCTGAGGTACAAAGTTCGACCCACTCGCGGACACTGAAGACCCTTCGTTTCTCAATGTTGCGCTGACGGAACAAACCGCCGATGCCGTCCATATTCTGTTCGATGGGGTGGCTGACCTTGACAGTGCGCAAGACTGGGCGAATGTCATGGAGCGAGTCGGTCCTGTTAGCAAGTACTGATCAGGAAAATGTGTCTGGGGGGGGTATGCAGGGGCGAGCGATTCACGACGACTTGCCATTCTTTGGGAGGGATGACCTTGAGGATACCCGAGGCCATTCCCCACGGTTCTATACTCTTCACGTATTTCTCAAAGTCCTTGAATTCATGATAAGTTGGTTTGAAGACTGGAATTCCTCGAGTTGCATTTGGATCATTTCTGGGATGAAGGTTGCGCGTCACGTTTTGCTCTTGTGACCCCCAGAAATGGTCTGGCTGTGGGATGTACTCCGGCGGCGGAGTGAGCGAGTCTGAGCGGTTGCTCATCTCCAACAATGAGCGCAGCGTCCAACGTTGCCTTTGTTTGTAGCAAGACCTAGAACCTGGTTCTCGAACGTAGATACTGCTAATAAGAAAATACTGAAATTACAAACGCCCCATTATCTTTCTATTTATCTCGAAATAGGTCTCTGCCTGCCAGGCTGCTTGGACGCCAAGATGACTCAGTATGATATGATTATGGTGAATTACCACCACAAACAAACTACCATAAACAAATTCTACTGCTTGCTTGGCACAATCTGACCTAGACGCTCTTCCACGAGCGATTTGAACTCCTGCTTGAGCAGCTCCTCGCGACGCTCCCTCTCTTCGCGCTGCAACTTGAGAATACTCCTCTTCTCCTCCGCACTGATGACCTGGTTTTCCTTCCGCATACGTACGGCATTCATCCTGCGATGCCTCGACCCAGACATTACATATCCAACCGACTCGTATCCCGCAATCTCATCCGACGTCAACCCAATCTCACCACGGCGAGGTATACGAGCGTTATCTTGCACGTATGCCGCCATGGCAGACCCCTCGCCTCGTAACAGCGCACCACCGTACTCCCGCTCGTTAACCTTTTCCTTCATCTTCTGGAGCGGCTGTGGCCCCATGTCGTCGTCACCATCCTCCTCGTTGTTGATAGCCGGAGCTTGTTTGGGAGCGGGAACTGGTGGAGGTGGCATACTGGCACTCGCAAGAGGAGCAGCGGATGCTTCAACCCACACCTCGTCCTCGGGTGTAGGCGAGCGGGGCGGTTGGGGTGCTGATCGTGACCTTGATCTCTTCTTCTCTTTACCCTTTTCCCGTCCCCGTTCCCTATCGCGACTTGTGCTTCGATGGCGCCGTTTGCGTTTTTCGTCACGGTCACCCTTACGCCGCTTCTTGTCTTTCTTCCTTGTTCGCCTGTCATCTTCACTAGAGTTTGTAGAAGACACAGACGACGATCTCGAGCGTTTCTTGCTGCTCCTGTGTTGTTTATTGGATCCAGACAACGGCCGCGCAGATTCCTTAGGCGAAGGAGGCCAGACGCTCAGTGTACTTCGTTCTCTAACTAGTCGACGTCTGTTATACGTAAATGCATTAAGCAATGGTCAAGTAAAACTTGTGAGAAGAACGCACTCCTCCAAATCCATTGGGCCACGCCCACTGCGGCCCATGTGGGGAGGCAGTTGCCCCCCTCTACTAGCGTACATGTTCTCTCGTCTTCCTCCATCACGATCAGACTTGCCATAATCGCCGTACGAAGGACTGGCACGCCGTCCACCACGTTCTCCACTTCTCGAACGGCGTCTCTCAGGCGAACGACTCCGGGAGAGTCCCCGCTGCCCTTCGTAGTCACGATAGGGTGCCATTCTTGCCTGTGGCACGAGATTGGCGCGACTCGGATGGACTCGCGCCATTTTGAAAGGAAATGGATAGGTTTGAGTTGGTGATATAAAGGCGAAGTTTCACGGCGGCCCATGCCAGAGAGTAAGGTAGCCCGGAATCAATACCTAATACCTTTCATTTCACAAGGTACGGTGTACGA